>OGWZ01001943.1_pt1 | contig 17445 bp, 14 predicted proteins | sample 1576141 | NCBI WGS metagenome assembly OGWZ01 (sample SAMEA3541512, study PRJEB24748) | human gut metagenome | biome: human gut; feature: human-associated habitat; material: faeces | place: China | collected 2012
GGCTCTAACGTGTTCTACTTTCAATTATTTACCCATAGATATACACGAAGAGCCAAAAAAAATAAAAAAATTTTTCGTAAAAAAATTTAAGTACTGATTTTTATAGTATTTTTGCACCCCTGCGGCGCAAAGTTTTAAATATATATTCCCACCCCCGAGTTTTTGCCTTAAAAACAGAAAAAAATTGCAAAAGGTTATTGCAGAACTTATGCAATGATATAAAATGCAGACGTAAAAATGTGATCGAAAGCGCTTGCGGAGGCATAATGAGAGGTTTTACAGCCTTAGTATTTTTTGGCTGTCTGAGTATATTTCAGGCATATGCAACAGAATCTAAAGCTGTAGGCTGTATCGATGTTTTCTACAATAATGCTAACGATCCTTTCGTTTCAAGTTTTGACGACAGTCTTAAAGCTCAAAGTTTGCGTTATGGCAAAAAAGTCCGCAGTTTCGATGCGCAGGGCCATGAAGAGCTACAGATGCAGCAGTATTTATCCGTAAGTAGTGATAAGTGCATGAAGATTGTCTCCCTAGCTAATTCTATCTATTCTCAGCCTTTAGTCAGTCGTGCCCGCGAACAGGGACAGACTATTGTCTTCTTTAATGGTAAGCCCGATGCTGAGGCTATGGTCAGTTATGACAGGGTCTGGTATGTCGGTTCAAATCCTATGGAGATTGGTGAATCTCAGGGCAAGATGGTCGCTGAATATATATCCGCACATCCCGATTATGATCGCAATCATAATGATCGCCTCGATATTATTTTGCTTAAAGGTCCCTTTAACGATTATGCCACCGAGTTTAGATCGCAAAGAGTAATCGAAGAGCTTCGTCAGGCGCAGATTAAATATGAGCGCGTCGCTACTATCAGTGCCGATTGGTCTTTTGAAAGTGCTTATGAGCAGATGCAGTCTTATATTCAAAAAAATGGCTTAGATAATGTCGATGTCATTATTTCTAATAATGATTCCATGGCTCTAGGAGCACTGCAGGCTCTGCAGATGAATGGCTATAATCTAGGTCGCGGTTATAAAAAGATCCCCATCTTTGGTGTAGATTCCATCCCTGAGGCTTTATCTGCCGTACATAAGGGCTTATTAGAGGGTACGGTCAGCCACGATTATCGCACTATGGCTAGGATCTGCCTTGAAATCGGTCAGGATAATGAAGTTAAGCCTGATACTATTTCAAAAATCTTTAAATTTCCCATCCATGATAATTACATCATGGTCCCGAGCAATCCAAATTTTGGTTACGCACAGCGCTAATAGCACCATTTTAGATATTTTATATGAATATAGAAAAAGGTAATTGCATTTTTATATTTTATAAGTTAGCATATGCTAACACGAGTTACCTAAGACTAACTATCTTCGGCAAGCAAAACTCGTTTGCATGTGTTCTTAAAAGGTGGTGGTACACCTTGTTTGGCGATCATTAAAATTTGATCGCCAATTTTTTTAACTTAATTGTGTAAATTCAAGCCTTTATAAACTAAAAAACGACTTTTGATCCATAATGCTTTCAAAAATTCTTATTTATATAAAAAAAGCTTAAAGGGCAAAGGGAGCTTCAAGTAATTTTAAATGGAGATTTTGGGGAGTTAAATTTAAGCTTTTAAATAGTCTTTATTATGCTTTTAGATTATATAAAGAAGATTAGATTTAACTTATTTTAGTTAAAGTTAGAGGCGCAAAGCTTAAAGGGAGATTAGCGGGAGTATTAGGCAATAAAAAACCCCGCTAGAGAGCAGGGCTTTTTCAATAAGAGCTTTTAGGTCTTATTGCATGTTCTTAATTAAGGCAGCTAAGGTGCTCTTATGACGGGCAGCCTTATTCTTGTGGATTAAACCCTTGCCAGCAGAACGGTCTAAAATAGACTCAGCCTGGACGAAAGCTAACTTAGCAGCTTCCTTATCGCCAGTGGCAACGATCTTAACAACTTTCTTAACTAAAGTGCGCATCTTGGAACGTGCAGCTACATTACGCTGACGTGCCTTCTCGGAAATAACAACGCGCTTCTTTGCAGACTTAATATTAGGCACAGATAGCTCCTGAAAACTAAAAATATTGCCACATTCCATAACCGGTGGCACTTGAGGCCAGTATTCTATCAGGATTTTTATCTAAATTAAAGTAAAATTTTCGTTATATTTTTGATTTACTGTTTAAAGAAAGTTAAATGCCCCATAAAAGCTCTAATTCTAGTCCCCAGGCAATTATTTATGCCGCCAAAGGGGTTGTCGTTTAGGTATTTATGCAACCTCTGCTCCAAATAATATATAATAAACGTTTATATCTGAGTTAAATCGAGCAGTATTTTGTTAATCGAGGGATTTTTTTAACCATGCGTCTTATCCGTTGCCTCTCTGACTTTAAAGGCACCCCGAAGGGAGTAGCCCTGGCAATTGGCAATTTTGACGGTTTACACCGTGGACATCAGGCTGTGATTGCCACTATGCAGGCAAAAGCTCGCACCTTAGGTCTTATGAGTGCCGTCATGATCTTTGAGCCGCAGCCTTTGGAATTTTTCTCTCGTAATATTCCTGCGCGTTTATATTCTCTGCGCGATAAGCTTATCGCCTTAGATAGAGTTGGTGTAGATCTGGTTTTTTGCATGCGCTTTAACCGTGATTTTGCCTCCATGAGTGCAGAGGAATATGTCAACGATCTGCTGTATCAAAAGCTTCAGGTCAGAAGTGTCACCGTGGGCACTTTGTTTAATTTTGGCAAGGGTGGTAAGGCTGATATCGATGATCTCAAAGCTCTAGGGGCCCCCTTAGGCATGGAGGCATCGGCAATTGCTGGTGTTAACCTCAATGGTCAGAGAATCTCTAGTACCCTTATCCGTCAGTATTTAGAGGAAGGTAAGTTAAAGCTTGCCGCCACCGCCTTAGGCCGTCCTTACTCTATCTCAGGTAAGGTTGTTCACGGCAATGAAATCGGAAGAACTCTTGGTTTCCCCACTGCCAATATCAATATTAACCGTCGTGTAAGTCCACTTTTAGGTGTTTATGCCGTTAAAGTCCGCTTAGATGATGGTCAAATCTATCGCGGTATTGCCAATGTCGGTTATCGTCCCACCATTGGTAAAAATCAAAAGCAGAGTATTTTAGAGGTCAATCTCTTTGACTTTAAGGGCGATCTCTATGGTCGTACTCTCTATGTCTATTTCCTGCAAAAACTTCGTCAGGAAATAAAGTTTTCAGATCTTGGGCAGTTAGCAGAACAGCTTGCCTGCGATCGCCAGCAAGCCTATGAGGCTTTTAAACAATCAAAATTTGATACAAGTGATGTTTGTAGGTAAAAAATGGCTGATTATAAAAGTACTTTAAATCTTCCGAACACTGCCTTCCCGATGCGCGGTAATTTAGCGCAGTGTGAACCGCAAATGTTAGCAGACTGGGAAAAGCGTGATCTTTACAAGAAAATCCGCGAGTCTCGTGCCGGTGCTAATATGTTTATTCTGCACGACGGTCCTCCTTATGCTAACGGCAATATTCATATCGGCCACTCCATTAACAAGGTTTTAAAGGACATCATTATCAAGTCTAAGACCATCTCAGGTTTTGACTCTCCCTATATCCCCGGCTGGGACTGCCATGGTCTGCCGATTGAAGTTAAGGTTGAAAGTCTTGTTGGAAAGCCTGGAGCTAAGATCGATGCTGCCGCCTTCCGTCAGGAATGCCGCAAATATGCTCAAAGCCAAGTTGATGCTCAGCGTCGCGACTTTAAGCGCTTAGGCGTTATCGGTGATTGGGATCACCCGTACTTAACCATGAATTACAAGACTGAGGCTGATACCTTAAGAGCCTTAGGTAAGGTAATTGCCAATGGTCACTTTGTCCGTGGCTTAAAGCCGGTTTATTGGTGCATGGACTGTCAGTCTGCTTTAGCTGAGGCTGAGGTTGAGTACGCTGATGTAACCTCTGATTCCATCTATGTCCGCTTCAATGCTGTCGATGAGCAGGCCATCTGCGATATCTTCAATGCTCACGAAGGCGAGGGTCCTTTAAGCTGTGTAATTTGGACCACGACTCCATGGACCTTACCTGCTAACCGCGCTATCTGCTTAAACGAGCAGTTAAAGTATTCCTTAGTACAAGTTGAGACCGCTCAGGGTCTCGAGCGCTTCATCTTAGCCTCCGATCTCGTTGAGACTGTCATGAAGGAGTTTGAGATTGAGAACTACAATATCTTAGGTGAGGATGTCTCCGGTAAAGCTTTAGAGTTACAGCGCTTTAAGCATCCGTTCTTAGATATTACCGTTCCGGCTATTCTCGGAGCTCACGTTACCTTAGAGGCTGGTACCGGTTGCGTTCACACCGCCGGTGGTCACGGTCTTGACGATTATAATGTCTCTGTTAAGTATGGCATTGAGATCTACAATCCGGTAGGCCCTGATGGTTGCTTTAAGTCTGACTGTGAATTCTTCGCCGGCTTAAATGTCTTAAAGGCCAACCCGGCTGTATTAGAGGTTTTAAAAGAGCGCCATGCTTTAGTTAAGTATAAGAAGATCACTCACAGCTATCCGCACTGCTGGCGTCACAAGACTCCGGTAATCTTCCGCGCTACTGCACAGTGGTTCATCTCTATGGAAGCTCGTGGTTTACGTACTCGCGCTTTAGAGGAGATTAAGCAAGTTCGTTGGATTCCTGAGTGGGGTCAGAACCGTATTGAGGCCATGGTTAAGCAGCGTACTGACTGGTGTATTTCCCGTCAGCGTACTTGGGGTATGCCGTGTGCAGTTCTCATCAATAACGAGACTAATGAAATCCATCCTAATACTCCTGAGATCATCGAGAAGGTGGCTTTAGAGGTCGAGAAGAAGGGTATTCAGGCTTGGTGGGATCTTAAAGTTGAGGATCTCATCGGTGCTGAGGAAGCCGCTCACTATCACAAGGATCCCAATACCTTAGACGTATGGTTTGACTCTGGTTCAACTCACTGCTCTGTAGTTGATGAGCGTCCTGAATTCAATCACCACAGCGCCGATCTTTACCTTGAAGGTTCCGATCAGCACCGCGGCTGGTTCATGTCTTCCTTAATGTTAGCTGTTGCGACTAAGAATAAGGCTCCGTACCGTCAGGTCTTAACTCATGGCTTTACCGTTGATGGTCAGGGCCGCAAGATGTCTAAGTCCTTAGGCAACGTTATCGCTCCTCAGGAAGTCATCGATAAATTAGGTGCCGACGTTTTACGTTTATGGATTGCCTCTAATGACTACACTGGTGATATGGCCGTCTCTCATGAGATCTTCAAGCGCTCTTCTGACGCCTATCGTCGTGTCCGCAATACCATTCGCTTCCTCTTAGCTAATCTCAATGGCTTTGATCCTAAGTGCGATCAGGTCAAGTTTGAGGATATGGTGGAGTTAGATAAGTGGGCTGTTTCCTTAACTGCTAATACACAGAAGGAAATTCTGAAGCATTATGAGGATTATGACTTCCATATGGTAGTGCAGACTCTGATGCACTTCTGCTCTATTCAGTTAGGTTCCTTCTACTTAGACATTATTAAAGATCGTCAGTACACCGCTAAGGATACTTCTACTGCGCGTCGCTCCTGCCAGACTGCCCTCTACAAGATCTGTGAGGCACTCTTACGCTGGATTGCCCCGATCCTCTCCTTCACCGCTCAAGAGGCTTGGGAGAGTATGCCAGGTGAGCGTGAGGAATTTGTCTTCACCTCTAAGTGGTATGAGGATCTGCAGACTTTAGATGAGAACTCTAAGTTCAATAGCGCCTTCTGGGAGCGCATCTTAGCCTTCCGTAACGAGGCTAATCGCGCCATTGAGACTGCCCGTAACAATCAGGTTATCGGTGGTAGCTTAGAGGCTGAGCTCTCTATCTATGCTAAGGATGATTTAGCTTCTGACTTAAAGCAGTTAGGTGATGAATTACGCTTCGTGCTCATTACCTCTCGTGCCGATGTCCTCGAGGGTGAGGCTCCTGAGGGTGCTTTCGTTTCTGAGAGCTTAGGCTGTGCCTTCACTGTTAAGAAGTCTAATGCTCACAAGTGCGAGCGCTGCTGGCACTATGAGGCTGATGTTGACAGCGATCCGGAGTATCCGGGCTTATGCAAGCGCTGTGTTGAGAATATCAAGACCTCAGGTGAAAAGCGTCACTTTGCATAATGGCTAAAGTAATTAAAGCAAATGGCAGGCTGTTTTTAATCATCAGCCTGCTGTGGGTGATACTCGATCAATTCACTAAGTATTTAGTGGTTAAGGAGATTGATTATTATTCTTCTGGTATCGAGATCACGCCTTTTTTCAATATCGTCCACGTCTACAATAAAGGCGCCGCTTTCAGCTTTTTAGCCTCAATGGGCGGCTGGCAACGCTGGTTTTTTGTAGGTGTGGCCGTGATTATTACTTTAGTCTTACTGGTATTACTATTAAAAACGCCTAAGAGTAAGCCGTGGACTTGCTTGGCTATCAGCCTCATTATCGGTGGTGCTGTAGGCAATCTTATCGACCGTGTGGTCTTAGGTCATGTAGTCGATTTTCTCTTGTTCTATATCAAAACTGATTCAGGTATATGGGCCTATCCGGCTTTTAATGTCGCTGATATCGGTGTTTGTGTCGGGGCGGCTTTATTAGTGATCATCAGTATCTTTGGAAAGGACGAGAAGGAGCAATAATGAGCTTTAAAATCCTCCTAGCTAGCGCCCGTGGTATGTGTGCTGGTGTTTATCGCGCCATCAATACTGTCGAAAGAGCCTTAGATAAATACGGCAAGGAGCGCGTTTATGTCCTCCATGAGGTGGTACATAATGCCCATGTCGTTGCTGATTTAAGAACTCTCGGTGCTCACTTTGTCGAAGATCTTAAAGATGTGCCTGCAAATTCAGTTTTAATCTTCTCAGCTCATGGGGTGAGTGTAGAGACTGAAGAGCAAGCTCGTGCTTTAGGTTTTACCATTATCGATGCTACCTGTCCCGTAGTTACTGGCATTCATCGCAAGATGAATTTAGCCTCAAAGCGCGGACAGGAAGCGGTGGTAATTGGACATCCGGGACATCAGGAAGTTATCGGTACTATCGGTCAGTATTTAGGCGATAAAGCTAAAGTCCACGTGATCTTAAGCGTTGAGGATGTTGAAAAGCTCGCTATTGATGGTGACAATGCCTTCTTTGCTACACAGACGACCTTATCTGTAGATGAAACGCGTCGTACTGTAGCGGCGCTTAAGGCTAAATACCCCAATATTCAAGGTCCGCGTTCTGATGATACTTGTAACGCCACACAAGAGCGTCAAAATGCAGTGCGTGAATTAGCGCAAATGTGCGATTTAGTCATTATTGCCGGATCTGCTAATTCTTCAAATTCAAACCGTCTGCGAGAGGTTGCTGAAAGTGAACATACCAAAGCTTATCTTATCGATGACAGTACACAATTTGATGAGAAATGGTTAGAGGGGGTTGAGCGTGTAGGTCTTACCGCAGGTGCCTCTGCTCCTGAGTATGTAATTGACGATATTGTCGCTTATCTTAAAGCTCATGGCGCGAGTTCTTGTGAAACTGTCGGCGCTCAAGCTCACGATCGCGTCTTTCCCTTACCTAAAGAAATTTAAGTGCTAAAGATCAGGAGCGATCCTGATCTTATCCTTATTTACCCACCGCTTTTTAAAATCTTTCCCACTAAATACCCACAGTTTTTCCACAAGAATTACTATAGCTTGCCCAAATTTTGCGCAAAAAAATAAAATCATGATTTCAGTCACAATCCTGATAATATTGAAAAATCACATTTAAATTTATCAAGGAGCTGTTTGTGAGCGATTCTTTTGAAACTTTAAGCCTGCATGCAGGTTATACCCCTGAAAATGGTGGTCCGCGTGTTTTACCTATCTGTCAGAGTACCACCTTTAGATATGAGTCTACTCAGGCCATTGCTGACCTTTTTGATCTCAAAGCTCCGGGCTTTTTCTATACTCGTTTAGCTAACCCGACCGTTGATGCTGTTGAAAAGAAGATTGCTGCCTTAGAGGGTGGTGTCGGTGCAATGTGCACCTCTTCAGGTCAGGCTGCAACTTTAACTGCTATTTTAACCATCGCTAAAGCTGGCGATCATATTGTCTGCAGCTCTAGTGTTTATGGTGGTACTTTCAATCTCATGGCTGTTACTTTCAAGCGCATGGGTATTGAGGTAACCTTTGTCGATCAGAATGCCTCTAATGAAGAGATTTCTAAGGCTTTTAAGGACAATACTAAGGCTTTCTTCGGTGAGACTATCGCTAACCCTGCACTTACCGTTTTAGACATTAGCCGTATGGCTGAGATTGCTCACGCTCATCATGTACCGTTAATTGTCGACAATACCTTTGCCACCCCTTATCTGTGCCGTCCTTTTGATTTTGGAGCCGATATTGTTATTCATTCCACCACTAAGTATATGGATGGTCATGCCGTTCAGGTCGGTGGTGTAGTTGTCGATAGCGGTAAGTTTGATTGGGCCGCTTCTGGTAAGTTCCCTGAGTTTGTAACCCCAGATGATTCTTATCATGGCTTAGTCTATAGCGAGACCTTTGGCAATCAGGCTTTTATCGTCAAAGCTCGTGTGCAGATCATGCGTGATTTAGGTTTATGCCAGAGTGCTCAGGGTGCTTTCTACATTAACTTAGGTTTAGAGACCTTAGCTTTACGTATGCGCCGTCACAGCGCTAATGCTTTAGCTGTAGCTAAGCATTTAGCTAAGCATCCTAAGGTTTCTCATGTTATCTATGCTGGTTTAGAGGATTCTCCTTATCATGCTTTAGCTCAGAAGTATCTGCGCGAGGGTTTATGCTCAGGTGTTTTATCCTTAGAGCTTAAGGGTGGTCGTGCCGCAGGTGCAGCCCTCATCGATCATGTCAAGTTAGCCTCCCCTGAGGTCCATGTCGCTGATATTCGTACCTGCCTCTTACACCCAGCTAGCGCCACTCACAGACAGCTTAGCGATGAGCAATTAGTCGCCTGCGGTATTACTCCAGGTCTTGTCAGACTGTCTGTAGGTTTAGAGAACTTAGAGGACATTATCGCTGATTTAGATGAAGCCTTAGAGCACGTCTAAGACTTTCTCAAAGCAGGGGTGTCAAATCCCTGCTTATTATTTAGGCTTTGATTATAGATAGAGAAATTGTCGATATTTTCATAGCCTAAAAGCTTATCTTCATGATGGGTATAGGCAAAGTTTAGGGTAAAACCCAGAGCTAAGGCCAAAAATACCGACCAAAAAATCCTGCCAAAATTTATCTTCGCTTTAACTTTATTTTTATAGTTATACATAATTGTCACCTCAGCTTGATCCTAAAGTTTAAAACTTATGAGAAAATTAGGACAGCAGATACTTTATGTGAAAAAGTGTAGGTAAAAAAATCTTGTGCTGAACTTAGGGGACTTTAAGATTTAAGGCTAAAGAGAGGCAGTTAACTAGTTTTTAGTGTAAGCATCTAAACCAATAGGCTGTTTTCGCTTAAGATTTTAAAGAACCATAAACAACAATCTAAGAGGAACGACCATGGAGATTGTTATAGATAATTTTGAAAAGTCTTTCACTGATTTTTTCTTTAAAGGCTTTAAAGCAAGTCATATCTTTATTGGTAAAAAGAAAAAAGAATTCTTTGTCGATATCGAGTCTCAGAATGAAGTGCCTGAGTGTCCTTATTGTCATGGACATGAGACGGTAGTACATGAATATAGAGAAAAATCCATTGAAGATGCCTTTATTTTAAACTTTAAGCTCTATCTTTATATTAGCTATAGAACCTTTAAGTGTAAGCACTGTGATATATACGCAACAGAGCAAGGGGAATTTATTGCTGAGAAAGTCAGAAAAACTAAGAGATTTACAGAGATGATACTTAAAGATTTAGAAGAGTCTGAATCTATTAAGGATACTGCTAATAGATTAGGTGTGAGTTGGGATATCTGTAAGCGCATTTATCAGCATAGTTTACAAAAAAAGCCTGTCGCTTAGAGGTGACAGGCTTAGTCTAGCTGTTAGTTTTTAGAGGTTCTTCATCTGCTCTAACTGAGCTTGAACCTTAGCTAACTGAGTCTTATTGAGCTCTAACTGAGCACGGGCTCCCTCGATAATATTAGCCGGAGCCTTCTTCACAAAGGCTTCGTTAGAGAGTTTAGCCTCGCCACCCTTAATATTGCCCATAAGTTTAGCGATCATGCCTTCTAAGCGCTTGATCTCCTCATCCTTATTGATGAGATCCTTCATCGGGATTAAGACCTCAGCCTCACCTAAAGGCTTAGCGGTGCACGGCGGTACAGCCTCGTCCTTAGAGATGAATTTAATCATCTCGATATTGGCAAGGTTCTTAATATAGATGAAGTTCTTCTCAGCACACTCTTGCTCTTTAGCATTAGCGCCACGCATGAGCGGGGAAAGTACTACAGAAGGACCGACCTTCATCTCAGCTCTGAGATTACGTACAGTGGTAGCAAATTCCTTGATAAAGGCGATCTGAGATTCAGCCTCAGCGTCGAGGGCAAAGTCCGAGGCCTTAGGGAACGGCGCTACCATGATGGTCTCTTGCTTATTGGTCTTGCCTAACATCGGAGCGGTCTGAGCCCAAATGGTTTCAGTTAAGAACGGCATTACCGGATGAGCTAAACGCATGATGGTCTCTAAAACTTCAACTAAGGTATAGGCAGTGGCGTTTTTCTGTTTTTCTGAAATATCGTCAGACTTTAAGATCGCTTTAGTGAATTCGACGTACCAATCGCAGTACTCATTCCAGATAAACTCATAGAGAGTATTAGCTAATTGATCAAAGCGATAAGCCTCGATAGCTGCGCAGACGTCATTGATAGTCTTTGAGAGCTTAGATCTGATGAAGCGATCGGCTAAGCTTAAATCATCAGCCTCAGGCTTAGTCAGCTGCATGGAGCCTACGTTCATAAGAACGAAGCGGGAGGCATTCCAGATCTTATTGCAGAAGTTACGATAGCCTTCAAGACGCTTCATATCCCAGTTGATGTCGCGGCCGTTAGAGGCTAAGGCGCAGAGGGTGAAACGTAAGGCGTCAGTACCGTGAGCGGCAATACCTTCAGGGAACTGCTTGCGGGTACGCTTGGCGATCTTCTCGGCCATCTGCGGCTGCATCATATTAGCAGTACGCTTGAGGACGAGCTCGTCAATGCCGATACCATCGATCATGTCTAAAGGATCGAGAACATTACCCTTAGACTTAGACATCTTCTTGCCTTCTTCGTCGCGGATAAGGCCGGTTACATAAACGGTCTTAAACGGAACTTGCGGAGTGCCATCCTCATTCTTCATAAAGTGCATGGTCATCATGATCATACGGGCAACCCAGAAGAAGATAATGTCAAAGCCTGTGACTAAGCAGGAGGTCGGGTGGAAGTTCTGAAGCTCGACAGTATTATCAGGCCAGCCTAAGGTGGAGAAGGTCCATAAGGCAGAGGAGAACCAGGTGTCTAAAACATCCGGATCGCGGGTGAGCTTGACGTCGGAGGCAAGATTGTACTTAGAGCGGCACTCTTCTTCGTTGCGTGCAACGTAGACCTTACCGGCCTCATCGTACCAAGCCGGAATACGGTGACCCCACCATAACTGTCTTGAAATACACCAATCTTGCAGATCGTTCATCCAAGAATAGTACATATTAGCGTACTGAGCCGGAACGAACTTGATGCGACCGTCGTTGACAGCCTCAACTGCAGGCTTGCCTAAAACGGAAGCGCGGACATACCACTGATCGGTGAGCATAGGCTCAATCGGGACACCACCGCGATCACCAAAAGGCTGAGATAAGGCATGATCTTCGATATGATCTAAAAGACCTAAGGCCTTTAGATCCTCAACAATGCGATCACGGCACTCGAAGCGATCCATACCGCGATAAGCCTCAGGAATATAGGAGGAAACGGTATCGGTAGGAACACCATCGCTATCAAAGACCTCAGCGCAATCACGAATGTGAGCGTCTTCAGTTAAGATATTGAGCATCGGGAGCTTGCAACGCTTGCCTACGGCATAATCGTTGAAATCGTGAGCCGGGGTAATCTTCACGCAGCCAGTACCGGTGGTCATGTCAGCGTGAATATCGGCGATGATAGGAATACGGCGGTTGACAAGCGGCAGAACGAGTTCTTTGCCGACTACGGACTTAAAGCGCTCATCAGAGGGGTTAACGGCAACAGCGGTATCACCTAACATGGTCTCAGGACGGGTGGTGGCGATCATGAGGTAATCTTTGCCGTCAGCGGTCTTAACACCATCGGCTAAAGGATACTTCATATACCACATAAAGCCCTTAACATCGCGGTTTTCTACCTCTAAGTCGGAGATAGCGGTGCGGAGCTTAGGATCCCAGTTGACTAAGCGCTTGCCTCTGTAGATGAGATCTTCATCATATAAACGTACGAAAACCTCTAATACAGCGCGAGATAAACCCTCATCCATGGTGAAGCGCTCACGGCTCCAGTCCACAGAAGTACCTAAACGGCGCATCTGCTTGGTGATGGTGCCGCCAGATTGCTCCTTCCACTTCCAAATTCTGTCGATGAAGGCCTCACGACCTAAATCGTGACGAGTTAATTGCTCTTCTTTGGCTAATTTACGCTCGACCACCATCTGAGTGGCAATACCGGCATGGTCAGTACCACACTGCCATAAGGTATTAAAGCCCTGCATGCGGTGATAACGAATGAGGGTATCCATGATGGTCTGCTGGAAAGCATGACCCATATGGAGAGAACCGGTGACGTTCGGCGGTGGTAAGGCGATAGAGTAAGCGCCAACACTGTTGTCGCCGCTCGGCTTAAATAAACCATCGGCTTCCCATTTCTGATAGATGCCATTTTCAAATTTTTCTGGCTGGTAGGTCTTTTCCATTTCCATAAAAATCAAACCTGTTAATTTTGGCTTAAATACTGATACAAACTGACTATTTTACACCATAAACGCTATGACTTACAGTCTAAAAGGAAAGCGGGGGTTTTTGCCTTAAATAAGGCCTTTTTAGGATCTTTAAAAGGTTTTTAAAGTGTCTAGATGTACGCGCAAATTTTAGTCTAAGCAGACGTTTTTTAAGCTATAAAAATGTGTAGAACTTAAATGTCAGATGCTAAAAAGGCGGGAAATTTTAGAAAAATTAGCTAAATTTAAAGGGTGGTCAATATCGACTTAAGCTTCTATCTAAGAGAGCTTCTGCACATCAAAAGCATCAGATCTAAGACAAAATTTGTTAGAATTTAGAAAACTTACTGTGGACATAGGCGTTTATGCGAAAGATACATAAGATTTATTTAAGTCTTGTTTTTTCACTAATTATTGTGGCGGGACTGGGCTTTTTTGTAGTTTATGAGACTTTTTTTGGTATTTACGATCTCAAAGTGCAAGCGCGCTCGGAAATCTATGAGCTCACTGAAGGTAAAGGCGCTCTTAAAGTTTGCGATGATCTCGTAGGGCATACTTATTATCGTCCGGTCATCAAATTTTGGATTAAACGTCACCCTGAGCTTTTAGATTTAAAGCGCGGTGAATATCTTATCGATGGCACTAAAACCTTAGGTCAGATTTTAAAGGATATGGTCGATGGCAATGTAGTTGAGAAGATCTATCCGACTGTGGCTATTGTCGAAGGTACTACCTTTGAGGCGCTATTGAAGAAATTAAAGAAAACTGATCTGAAAGAGCCGCAATTTTTTGAAGAGATTAAAGATCCGCGGGCCTATATGGAAAGCGTCTTTAGCGAGGATAAGGAATTATTAGAGGCTCTAGGCGGTGCACATGATTCTTTTGAAGGCCTCTTGCTACCGGCGACCTATCCTATGGTAGATGAGGTACCGTTTAGCTCAGTTATCAAACGCTCATTACGCAGTATGGCTAATTTCATGCATAAAGCTTGGCCTCAGCGCGATCAGGATCTATTGATAAAGACTCCTTACGAGGCTTTAATTTTAGCTTCTATTGTCGAGCGTGAGACCATGCTTGATAGTGAAAGACCACAAGTTGCGGCAGTCTTTTATAATCGTTTAAAGAAGAATATGCGCTTGCAGACTGATCCTACCGTCATGTACGGTATTTCGCCGACCTTCTCAGGCAAGCTTAATCGCAAGCATTTAAATAAAGATACCGCCTATAATACCTATACTCGTGATGGTCTGCCGCCGACACCTATAGCCATGCCGCGTGAGGCTTCCATTGAAGCGGTTTTACATCCTGCTCGTACAAAGGCTTTATACTTTGTGGCGGCCGATGTTTCACCTAAGTCAGGTCATGTTTTTACAAATTCGCTTAAAGAGCATAATCAGGCTGTAGCCGATTATCGCCGTAAATTGCGTAATTATAAGAAGAATTTAGATAAGCTTGAAGAGCAGGCTGCATATGAGGCCAATAAGGCTGAGGCTTTAGCTCAGAGTGAGGCAAATCCCTCTCAGACACAAAGTGAGAATGCTGATGCGATGATCCCTAAGGTTGAGGCAATCGAGCAAGAAGCAGAAGTTATCACAGAGCGCGAGCAGAACCTAAGCGCTACAGCCTCTGAAGATCCCAAGGCTCAGGGTAAGAGTGATCATCAAGTCTCAGAGTCTAAATAGTTTTTAAGTAAAATTTTGTAGTGAAGATTTAAGCATGTCAGGTTTATTTATAACATTAGAAGGTGTCGAGGGTGCAGGCAAATCCTCGCTTATCGTCAAGCTTCAGGAATTTTTAGAAGAGCGTGGTCGCAAAGTCGTCTGTGTGCGTGAACCTGGCGGTACAGCCATAGCTGAACAGATCCGTGCTATTTTAAAAACTCCGCGTCAAGACGAGGATCTATGCGATCGCTGTGAATTGCTTTTGATGTATGCAGCCCGAGCACAGCTTGTAAATACTAAGATTAAGCCTTTGCTTGTAGAAGGCGTTGATGTCATCTGTGATCGCCACGATTTATCTTCAATTGCCTATCAAGGCGGTGGGCGCGGTATGGATTTAGAGCTAATTGCCAAAGCCCGCGAGATTGCTATGGGCGACTTTAAGCCTAATATCACCTTGCTTTTAGATCTCAGCCCTAAAGTTGGCATGTCCCGCGTTAGAGCCCGTGGCGCTTTAGATCGCTTTGAGCTCTCTGAGTACAATTTCTTTGAGCGTGTCAGACAAGCTTATTTAGATTATGCTAAGGCTCATCCTCTTGAAGTTAAGATCATCAATGCTGAAGAGCCTTTTGAAAAAGTGGTCGCTCATGCATTAAAGGAAGTGTCATGCCTCTTGCCTTAAAGCCTTGGTTACAGACCTCTTATACTGAATTACAGACGGCCTTACGCTTAGGTCGTCTGCCAGCGTCGGTAATTATTTCAGGCGATCTGCGCCTTGAAAGTTCGCTTTTAGCTTTAGAGATAGCGAAGCTCTATCTCTGCGAGGATCCTGTCAATGGGGAGTGTTGCGCTAAGTGTCATTCCTGCATGCAATTGTCTAATCCCGATCTCAGCCATCCGGATTTTTTAGGCGTCTTAAGCACCACTAAAGAGAGCTTTGATAGGGAAGAGGATTTAAGCCATAGAGCTTGTGATCTGATTGCCAATTGTGAGCATGCCGAGGCTACAGTTTTGCGTATCGATACGCTCCGGCGCTTTCAAGAGTGGCTCATGCAATCGTCCATGGGCAGTCGCGGTAAGGTTGCCGTCATTGCTAATGCGCATTTAATGCCCGAGGCCGCCGCGAATGCTATTTTAAAGACCTTTGAGGAACCACCGGCTCATACGCTCATCATTATGCTCACTAAGAGTACCGATGCGCTATTACCGACGATTTTATCGCGTGCTTTTAAGCTCTATATTCATCGTCCTGATTATGCTACGGCTTTGAAAGAATTAGAGTCTTTAGGAGTAGATACTAAATTTGCCCCGCAAGCTTTATGTCTCAATGGTGATGCGCCTAAGGCTGCAGCTACCATGCTTAAAGAGGGTAAGATTGAAAAAATTTTAGATCTTATTCAGAGTTTGAGTTTAGCTTTAGTCAATCAAGGCGATCCACAGGCTTTTATCGATAAGCTCTTTGCGCTTGAGGAGAAGAATGCAATCTTCTTAGCTCCCGAGCGCGCCGCAATTTTAGAAGAATTCTTATTAGAACTGTTAAAATACAAAGCGCATGTAAGTTTGGTTAAATTGCCCTTGTTACAAGAGTGCAAAGTTGAGCTTTTGTCTAAAATCAAGGCGCAGAAAATTTTTGCCGCTAAGGATGCTTTAAAATTCCTGCGCGGAGGTAATAATATGACAGCGCTCAGAGCGCCGGCCATCTTTATGCGGTCTTGGATCGACAGTTTAAAACCTGAAGGTAATTAGCTTTGATCATCTATAAATATATATTTAAAGAAATCTTCAAGGTGCAACTTGCCACCACTACCATTTTATTGGCAGTGTTTTTGTGTCAGAGCACCATTAAGTATATAGGTAGAGCTACGGTAGGACGCGTACCTGTGGATATTGTTTCCTCGATGGTATTCTATTCCATTCCGTCTATTGCCTATATCATGTTGCCTTTGACCCTCTTTATTGCCGTCCTCGTTGCCATCGGTAGAATTTCTTCAGATTCGGAGATGGTGGTTTTGCGTTCGGTAGGCTTTTCAGGTCATGATATTGTCAAAGTCGCCATGGTGCTTGCTGTCTTTACGGCGCTCATCACCGGTATCAATAGCCTTTATTTCATGCCTAATGCCGCCTTTAATCAAAAGGCCTTGATGAATGATGCTGAATCAAATCCGCAATATCTGCCGATTGAAAGCGGCCGTTTTGCCAACTTTGCTGATTATATTGTCTATGTACAGGATGTAGATGATAAAAAGCAGACTAAGAATTTAGGCAATGTCATTGTCATCGCCCATCCTAATTCTAATACCGATCGCTCTATTGCTATTTCCACCTCCGGCAATGTCTCCTTTGATAAGGAAGGCGTACAGTGGTTACATCTTGTCGACGGCAATTCCTATTTAGGTCCGGTTGCTGATGGTTCCTATAGAGTCTCTTCCTACGATAAGTTCTCCATTCCTGTGCAAAAAAGCGAGCAGAATGAATATTATGATCGTCCGATCTCCGGTGTTTCGACTTTAGAGCTTTTACAGGCAGATAGCCATGAATCCCGCATGGAGCTACAGTGGCGTATAGCCCCGATTTTAGCGGTCTTTGTCTTGACCTTAATTTCTGTGCCCTTGTCGATGACTAATCCCCGTCAAGGTCGCTTTGCGCGTTTAGGACCGGCTATGGCTATCTATGTCAGTTATTATCTCATCTTATTAGCTCTCTATAATCTCTTAAAGTCCGAGTCCTATCCACTCATTCCGGGACTTTATATTGTGCCGGTAGTCTTCTTGATTTTTGTAGTGATACCTTTGAACTTTGGTAATCGCTTCAATTCTGAATTAGCGCGCCGTAAAGCGCATAAATAAAAAGAAAAGGTTCTTCCGTATTGGTGTTGGAATCTCTGATGGGTAGTAACATAATTTAACAT
>OGWZ01001957.1_pt1 | contig 17355 bp, 13 predicted proteins | sample 1576141 | NCBI WGS metagenome assembly OGWZ01 (sample SAMEA3541512, study PRJEB24748) | human gut metagenome | biome: human gut; feature: human-associated habitat; material: faeces | place: China | collected 2012
AATGGAAAAACCCCTTGAAAAGATCCGTCAAATGGAACAAAAAATTCCTTATTGTATGTGTTGGGCAAATGAACCTTGGACCCGGGCTTGGGATGGAAAAAATAAAGAAGTTCTAATTGGGCAGGAGTATGGTGGCAAAAAAGAGTGGGAGAAACATATTGAATATTTGAGTCAATATTTTAATGATGAGTATTATATAAAAATTGATGGAAAACCATTACTGGTAATTTATAGAACGAATAATATTCCTAATTGTGATGAGATGTTTCAGTATTGGAAAGAAAAATGTCGTGAAAAGGGATTTGATGGTTTATACATTGTTGAAGAAAGAAATTCGTTTCAAAAAGAAAAAAATTCTAAACAATCAGACGCAACTTTAGATTTTGAACCTATGTATACAATGGATTACTGTAGAAATTTTTTTCAATTAGGTTATGATAAAATCCGACGAGGATTGTTTAATTTTATTACTAAAAATGAAAAATTATTATATGACTATGATATGTTATGGAAGATAATGATCAAACGCAAGTACGACACCGATAAGACAAAAAGGTTTTTGGGTGCATTTGTCGATTGGGACAATACAGCTCGTAGAGGCAAAAAAGGAACGATTGTTTTGAAAAGTACGCCTGAAAAATTTGAAAAATATTTAAAAGAGCAAAAGAATAAGGCGGAACAAATTCACTCGGAATTTATATTTGTTAATGCTTGGAATGAATGGGCTGAAGGCACATACTTAGAGCCAGATGAAAAAAATCAATATGCGTATTTAGAAGCGGTTAAAAATGTGTTTGGAAAAGAATCATAGAAAGGTATCACGAATATACGTGACTTTAGAGGAAGTAAAGTGTTAACTATATTGAAAAATATATGGAATAATAAAAAAAAACAGAGAGAATGGGCAAAAAGAAATAAACATAATTTCACAAGTATGTGTGGAGAATTTGATATAGATTGTGTGACTGTTGGAAAATACACATATGGTGGTATAGCGGCACTTACGTTTGACAAACATACTAGATTAATTATAGGAAATTACTGTTCAATAGGTCCAGAGGTAATGTTTATAGTTTCGGCGGATCATAATATTAAAACATTATCTACTTATCCTTTTAAAGTTAAAATACTGGGAGAGATGCAAGAAGGTATTTCTAAAGGGAATATAGTAGTGGAAGATGATGTATGGATTGGATATGGTACAATAATTCTTTCGGGTGTTCACATAGGACAAGGCGCAGTTATTGCAGCAGGGGCGGTAGTATCCAATGATGTACCACCATATGCCATTGTTGGAGGAATTCCAGCCAAGGTAATTAAATATCGTTTTTCGGATTCTATACGAAAAAAATTACAACAGGTAGATTATTCAAAAATGGATAATATAGTAATTAAAGAGAATATAGAAAAATTATACCAAAGAATAGATGATAATACAGATTTAAGCTGGCTGCCAAAAAAGTAAGAAGGAAAAGACTATGTTAGATATTCTTATGAAACGAAATGTAAATAGAAAAGAGTTCAAATATCAATTGAGTATTACCTGTATTGCAAAGAATGAAGGGAAGTATATAAAGGAATGGGTGGAGTATCATTTGGCACAAGGTGTTGATTGCATTTATTTATATGATAATGACAGTACAGATAATATGAAAGCGGTATTAGAACCTTATATTCTAAATGGAAAGGTAATATACACAGAACTGCTGGGGAGAGGACGCCAGTATGATGCGTATAATGATGCGATAAAGCGTTTTAAAAATGAAACAAAATATATGGCATTTATTGATTGTGATGAGTTCTTGGTGCCAGAGAATGATAAAATGACATTGCTAGAAACAATAGAAATGATTATGCAAAAAAATAAGCATAGTGGTGGTATAGCAGTTAATTGGCGGATGTATGGATCTTCAGGGTATGAGAAAAAACCGGAAGGAGGTGTACTTGAAAATTTTTTATATAGAGGGGATTGGAATGCAAGGGGGAATGATTGCGTTAAGACAATTGCAAATCCGCGTTTAATAAAAGAATATACCCATCCCCATTATCCACGTTATTATTTTGGATATTATAATATAAATGAGGATGGCAAAAAAAGTAAAAGCGTGGTCTAATGCATGCAAGGATACCAAATGGATAAGAATTAATCATTATTTTACAAAGTCAAAGGAGGAATGGATAAAAAGACGTAGCCAGGGGCAAGCGGATAGGAAGGACAAAGATGATGTACGCACAATAGATGAGTTTTACGAACATGATCATAATCAGGTGTACGATCCTATAATACTTCGGTATGTTAAAAAGAAACAAAGTAATTGATGGTTGGAAAGAATATGAGGAAGAAATTATGAGGAAGAATATAGGGATAGTAAAAAAAATAGGATTATTATTTGTAATAGCAACATTATACGGAACGGTTGTTTTTGCCTCTGAAAAAAAGGATGCTAATAGCGACCAAAATCAACAGGAAACAGCTGATTTAAGCAGTCAAAATATTGATAATCAAGGTGAAATAAAAGAATTTAATGTAGGAAGTAATGAAATTCAGGATGAATTAAGAATAGTAAATAATAATGACAACACCTATACTATTGTATTCAAAAAAAATACAATGTCGGATGATATTCAGAAAGTTGAATTTCCAGTATGGAGTAAAGTAAATGGGCAAGATGATTTAAAGTGGTATGAAGCACAATTAACAGAGGAAAATACATACACATATACATTTGAGTTAAAAGACCATAAGGGATTGGGGAATTATTACATTCATGCTTATGGTGTAGATAGTAATGGAAAAAAAACATTTCTTAAATCGACAGAATATAATATTGATGAACCAGAAGTGAAAAAAATAGAAGTAAGCGATTTTGATGGAAATAGTTTTCGTGTAAAAGTGGATGGGCTTGATTCTAATAGCGCGGTAAAAGCTGTAAAGATTCCGGTGTGGAGTAAGGCCGATGGACAAGATGATTTGGTATGGTATGATACCCAAAAAGATGAGACTGGGAATTATTATGCGGATATAGATATAAAAAATCATAAGTATGATATCGGAAAATATAATATACATATTTATATAGATGATGTTACAGGCGGTAGAAGTTTTGGCGGTCAGATTGAAAAAAATATTGAATTAAAATATGAAAAATTTTATGTAGTATCTCAAAATAGTAAGAATTACAGTATTATTCTTTCGGGGTTGAAAGTTCCAGATGGAACACAAGCTGTAAAGTTTCCGGTATGGAGTAAAAAAAATGGACAAGATGACTTAAAATGGTATACGGCAACAAAAAATGATGAGGGCAATTGGCAAGCGGAAGTTATTATAGATGCACATAAGCATTTAGGAGAGTATTTTACGCATGCTTATGCAGTTTTACCAAATGGAAATGATCAATTCATAGCAGATACAACTTTTGCGACTCAAGAACCAGTAGTAAATGAGGTGGCGACATTTGTCACAGATAAAAAGAATGGAAAAATAAAAGTTGTTATTTCAGGAATTGAGAATGATGAATTGATTAAAAAAATAGAAGTTCCTATTTGGTCAGAGAAAAATCAAGCCGATCTTATTTGGTATGTAGCTGAAAAACAACAAGATGGGACATATGTAGTGGAGACAGATATAAGCAAACACAATTATAATTGTAAGTTATATAATGCTCATACATATTTAACGGATATAAAAGGAGAAAGAAAATTTATAAAAAGTAATACAATTGATTTAACTCCCAAATCTGAAAAAATAGAAGCGAAAGATGTAGACGGAAAAGAAGTAAATTATAAAATTACATTAACAAATTTAGAAGTACCAGGTGGAGTACAAGATGTTCGTTTTGCGGTTTGGGGTGAGGAAAAGGGTCAAAATGATTTGAGATGGTATATAGCTTCTAAGGATAATGACGGAAATTATAGCTATACTTTTAAAATAAATAATCATAAAGAATTTGGTCTATATCAAATACATACATATTGCACAACAAAGAATGGAAAACAAGAGTTTGTAACTTCAACAATCTGTGGGGTCGAGACACGGGCGACTGCGGCATCTGTTGATGTAAGTGAGATAGATGGAACAAAGGGAACTTTTAAAGTAACAGTAAGTGGTGTGATGGCACCATCTGGAATTGATGCAGTGCAGATTCCAATGTGGTGTGCTAGCCAAAGAAATATGAAATGGTATACAGCAATGAAAGTATCAGAGGGTGTGTATACTACTACAATGAATGTAGTGAATCATAACTATGACTTTGGAACTTATAAAATACATGTTTATGCAACTATGGGAAATGGAGTTCAAACATTTGTAACAGCTAGAACGGCAGATATACAACCGAAGAATTATGTCTATAGTTTAGCAAAAACTTCAACAACAAGAGAAGTTATCGCTTTAGGGGTTACAGGCAGCAGGGTGCAATTTCCAACATGGAGCATTTCAAATGGGCAAGACGATATTGTATGGTATGAAGGAACAAATCGCGGCAATGGGAAATGGAATACCATTGTAAATAGTAATAACCATAAACATGCGGGAGAATATACTACTCATGTTTATATTACCAATAATGGAAAATCTGATTTTGTGGGGTCTATGAATTATTCACTTCAGAAAATTCCGCAAGGATTATATGAAATGAGTATAAGAGCTAACATGTATTCTAGTCCAACTGGCTATCTGGCACTTGTAAACAGAAGCACACATAAGGTTGCTGTTTTTCAAGGAAGTCAAGGAAGCTGGAGTTGTGTGAAATATTGGGATTGTGCGGATGGAAAAGCAAGTACACCAACAGTAACAGGAGTATTCCATGTAGGAAGTCGAGGATATTATTTTGATTCTGGCTCAGCAAGATGTTATTGGTGGACACAGTTCTATGGAAATTATTTGTTCCATTCAGTATTATATACTCATTCAGGGCAGCTAATGGATGGAAGAGTTGGAATTGCACTATCACATGGTTGTGTAAGACTTAAAATTGAAAATGCTAAATGGATATATGATAATATACCTAGAGGAACTACTGTTGTGGTATATTAAACAAGATGGTTTGCCGAGTACACTTAATGAAATGATTTAGAGAGCAGAGTGAAAATTAATGCAAAACAGTAAAGTATCAGTTGCTATATGCACTTTTAATGGAGCTGCATATATCGAGCAGCAAATAAAAAGTATAATAGATCAGACAAGACAAGTGGATGAAATTGTAATAGGAGATGATGGATCAACTGATGATACATTAAAAATAGCAGAAAAAATACTTTTAAAGAGTGATATACAGTATAAGATAATTCAAAATAATGAAAATTTAGGCTATAGAAAAAATTTTGAAAAAGTAATCAAATATACTTCTGGAGATATTATTTTTTTGTGTGATCAAGATGATATATGGATTAAAAACAAGGTTGAAATAATGTTAAGACATTTTGAAAACAATCCTCGTTGTATGTTAGTTTTTTCCGATGCATATATTGTTGATAACAATTTGAATAAAAGAGATATATCGTTATGGGAGTCGATGTATTATAAAAAAAAGTCAAAAAAACTAGGAGGGTTGGATTTGTTGTTAAGTGGTTGCTATGTTACGGGTGCAGCTGCTGCCATTCATCGGCGATTATACGAAAAGGCTTATCCATTTTCTGAAATTTGGTATCATGATGCATGGCTAGCTATTTTGGGTGCTATATATGGTGATATTGAAGAAGAACCTCAAAAGTTAATTATGTATCGTCAACATGGTAATAATCAGGTGGGAGTTGAATATGATAAAGGACTTAGAAATTGGATAAGACAAAAGAAAAGTATAATTCATCGGGGCGCAAAATGGCAAAAGAATGTTTATTTTACTAATGTAAAAAAATATAACGAGTTATTAAATAAAATAAAAAATGATGTTTCTCCTCAGAAAATAGAAAAAATAAGATGCGCTATGAAATTTAATGAATCTATGGGAGAATTAACCAAGAAACATAAGTGGAAGTCAATTAAAATAATAATTTCTAATTTTCTATGTGGAAATTATAAATATTTTACAAAAAAATCATGCGGAGTAATGTTTGGAGATATATTATTTTTATTTATTGATTGATTAAGTGAATATTGCTTATTGACGCATTTCTAAATTACTTTTTTGTTATTTGAACTTGCTTGTATTCACTCATTATGACATAGCCAGAATAATAAAGTGGCTAAGTTGAAGATATTAGGAAATTCTGCTAGACTATAATACTGATTAGGAAAGTGAACAAAAAATGAAAAAAATACATATTTTGTTATCAACTTATAATGGCGAAAAATATATAAAAAAACAGTTGGAAAGTTTATTTCAGCAAGAATATGAAGAATTTAAAGTAATAATACGTGATGACGGATCAACTGATAAGACGGTGGAAATTATTCATGGTTTTCAATTAAAATATCCGAAAAAAATTGAATTGTATCAAGGAGAAAATGTGGGATGGAAAAAGAGTTTTCAGTGGCTGATTTTGAATGCTGGAAATGCAGACTACTATTCTTTTTGTGATCAGGATGATATATGGGGAAAGAAGAAATTAAAACATGCAGTAGAAGAGCTGGAAAAGGTTGATGCTATAACGCCTGCGATATATCTGAGTGATTTTGCATGGTGTGACGAAGATATGAATCGAAAAAAAAGAAATGCGGCATATCTAAAAAAACATTCCCTTATAAAGTTTATTACATTGGGTGATCGAAATGAATTAGGTTTTACTGAAATGTTCAATAAAGCGGCACTAGAGGGGATAAAAGATAAAAAGTGTCTTTCTGGAGGTTGCCCACATGATGAAGTCATATATTTATATTGTCTTTTAAAGGGAAAAGTTATTTGGGGAAAATATATAGACGCAGAGTATCGGAGACATGGTGATAACGCTTCTGCACAAGATTTAAAGGGAGGTAATCATTTTACACATTTCTTATGGAGAATAAAATATTTTATTTTTGAAAATCATAAAAACGAAATGTATGAAAGATTTCTTGAATTCTATAAAGATTTTAAAAATGAAATGACAGAGGAACAAAAAAATATATTTAGATTATATTTAGGCAATCAGGGAAAGATAAAAAAAGCATTTAAAAGGTGCAGATATAGAGATACATTGCTTGATGAATTGAGTATGAGGATTCTTTTGTTAGTTGGAAAAGTTTAATAGAATCAAGTAATTATTCAGGAGAATTGCAAATGAAAAAAAAGAAACAGTTTAAAGAATATGACACAGAAACTTTGAAGAAAATCCAACAAGTTGAACTGGAAATACTAAAAGACTTTATGGATATTTGTGACCGGCATGGGTTGACATATTTTGGAATTGCCGGAACTGGAATTGGAGCATTGCGCCACCAGGGATTTATTCCGTGGGATGATGATATTGATGTGGCAATGCCACGAGATGATTTTGAGAAGTTGTTACGCTTGGTTGAGGAAGAGATGGGAGATAAGTATTTGATTATGAATACAGAACATTATCCTAATTATCCTCTGATGACGACTCGTTTGACAATGCGTGGAACGAAGTTTAAAGAAGAGGCGTTAAAAGACATTGATGCACCAATGGGAATTTTCCTTGATTTGTATCCGTTGGATAAGGTGAGTAATAATCAGTCAGAGGCAAGAAAACAGGCAAGAGATGCATGGTTTTGGAGCAAAATTCTGATTCTCAGGGGAATCCCATTTCCAATGGTCGGGTGTTCTGGATGGAAGAAAAAAATGATACATGCAGTATGCGGTCTGGCACATCTGGTTTTGAAAATATGTCATGTTCCTAAAATGTGGATATACAAAAAGGCGTATGAAGCTGAAACAAGATATAATCACTATGAGAACACGGAGAGATTAGATTTCTTTTGTGATACAACACCTTATATGAATTTATATTATACAAAGGAGATTTATCCTTTAAAGAAGCTTCCTTTTGAAGATACGGAATTGAATTTCCCGCATGATATTCATAGAAATTTAAAAGCTATGTATGGGGATTATATGCAGCTTCCACCGGAAGAAAAGAGAAAAAATCATTATCCATATGAATTAGAGTTTGAAGGAGATAATTAAGATGATTAATTTTACAGTTGGACCAGTACAATCAAATGATTTAGTCAGAAGTATTGGTGGAGAACAAGTTCCGTATTTCAGAACTCCTGAGTTTTCTAAAATTATGCTGGAAAATGAACAATTGATGAAGAAATTTTCGGGTGCAGAAGAAAAAGCGAGAGTTGTGTTTATTACTGGTTCGGGAACAGCGTCTATGGAAGCGACAGTAGCGAATACACTGACAGAGCAGGATAAGGTATTGATTGTAAATGGAGGAAGTTTTGGACAGCGCTTTGTGCAGCTATGTGAAGTTTATGAGATACCACATACAGAAATAAAATTGGACAATGGAAAGGCTTTGGCAGAACAACATTTGGCAGGATATGAAAATCAGGGTTATACTGCTTTTATGGTTAATGTGCATGAGACTTCTACTGGAGTTCATTATAATATGGATATGATCAGTGCTTTTTGCAAACGAAATCATTTGTTCTTAATTGTAGATGCAATTAGTTCATTTTTGGCTGACGAGTTTCAAATGAAGGAATTAGGGGGAGATGTTATGATAACTGGATCTCAGAAAGCATTAGCATGTCCTCCAGGAATATCAGTTATTGTATTGTCGGAAAAAGCGATTGAACGCGTAGAATCAAATAAGCCGAAATGTATGTATCTGGATTTAAAGAGTGCATTAAAAAACGGTGAAAGAGGTCAGACACCGTTTACCCCAGCTGTAGGAATTCTGAGACAGATTCATGCAAGGTTAAAACAGATTGAAGCTGATGGTGGAGTGGAAAAAGAGAGTGCTAAGATAAAAAAACTGGCAGAGGATTTTCGAAATAAGATAAAGGAGCTGCCATTTGAAATTGTTTCAGAAAGTATGTCAAATGCCGTGACTCCATTACATCCATTGACCGCATCTGCTTATGATATTTTTATAACTTTGAAAGATGAGTACGGAATTTGGGTATGCCCGAACGGAGGAGAATTAAAGGACAAGGTCTTTCGAGTAGGTCATATCGGAGCTTTGACTAAGGACGATAATGATAAGTTAATTGATGCATTAAAAGACATGCAAAAAAGAGGATTGATTTAAAAAATAATCACAATAGGAAAGAACAAGATATGAAAAAAGTAATAACTTATGGTACCTATGATCTGTTACATTATGGACATATTCGTTTGTTGGAGCGAGCAAAAGCACTTGGAGATTATCTGATTGTTGGAGTAACTGCGGATGATTTTGATAAGACCCGTGGCAAAATAAATGTTCAGCAGTCTCTGATGGAACGAATCGAAGGAGTGAAAGCAACAGGCATTGCGGATGAAATTATAATTGAAGAATATGAAGGTCAGAAGATTGATGATATTCAGAGATATGGAGTCGATATTTTCACTGTAGGTGATGACTGGGTAGGGAAGTTTGATTACTTGAATGAATATTGTGAAGTAGTATATCTTTCCAGAACACAGGGGGTATCCAGCAGTGAACTCCGAAATGAAAAGAGAAGCCTCCGCATGGGACTTGTTGGAGAGTCTAATATCTTAAAGAAGGTATTTAAAGAAAGCCAGTATGTAAACGGAATTCAGATATCTGGAATGTACACAGAGGATAAATCGGCAGTGGAAGAGATTCTAGATAGCGTAGAGGCATATAACAGTTACGAAGAATTGCTGAATAATTCTGATGCCGTTTACATTATTACAAGTCCTAAATTCCATTATAGAGATATTAAGAAAGCGTTGGAACAAGGAAAACATGTGTTATGTGAATCTCCGATAGCATTATCTGAACAGGAATGTCAGGAATTGTTCCAATTGGCTGATGAGAAAAGATGTGTGCTGATGGATGCTATTAAAACAGCATATTCGACGGCATATCATCGAATGTTGCTTCAGGTAAAGACGGGGAAAATCGGAATTCCAAAGTCAATAGAGGCAACCTGCACAAGTATACGTGAAATTGATTCGACAGATGTCAATAAAATGGAACGAAGTTGGAACAGTATCAGTGCATGGGGACCGACCGCACTGCTTCCAGTATTACAGATTTTTGGAACGGATTACAGGGATTGTCGAATTATAACATGGTTGGATAATGAACAATATCATTATGATGCGTTTACAAAAATTGATTTTTGTTATCCAGATTCCGTTGCATCTGTAAAAGTTGGACAAGGAGTTAAAGCAGAAGGAGAATTAATTATATCTGGAACCAAGGGGTATATTTATGTTCCGGCTCCTTGGTGGAAAACGGAGTATTTTGAAGTGAGATACGAAAATCAGGAAAATAACCGCAGATATTTTTATCAATTAGACGGAGAAGGAATCCGTTATGAATTAGTTTCATTTGCCAGATCAATAGAGGCAGGAAAAAGCATGTCAAATGTAGAAAAAATTATTTCTTGCAATATTGCTGGAATTATGGAACAATTTATGAATGGAGATGTAGTAAAAATATGATAAAGGGAGAAAACAGTGAAGCTTTTAGTAATTATACCAGCATATAATGAGGCTGAAAATATAGAGAGAGTTGTTGATAATCTGATTAATAATTATCCACAATATGATTATGTAGTGGTAAATGATGGATCAAGTGATGACACAAGAAAAATATGTGCACGAAATCATTATAATTTTTTGGATTTACCGGTGAACGTTGGACTTGCAGGAGCAATTCGTGCAGGTATCAGATATGCAAATTTTCATGGCTATGACTATGCATTGCAGTTAGATGGAGATGGACAGCATGATCCAATGTACATTGAGGACCTGATAAAAGAGATGGAACAAGAAAATGCTGATATTGTAATAGGCTCCAGATTTAAGAATGTGCAGAAACCAAAATCATTAAGAATGATAGGAAGTCGATTGATTTCATTTTCTATACGAATTACAACAAAAGGTCAAAAAATAGAAGATGTAACATCAGGAATGCGTCTGTTTAACAAAAAGATGATAAAACAATTTGGCTATAATATTCATTATAGCCCGGAACCAGATACACTGGCATATTTACTTAATTGTGGAGTGAAAATAAGAGAAGTCCAGGTGGAAATGCATGACCGTATAGCAGGGGTTAGTTATTTAAACTTCAAAAATTCTATTTGGTATATGTTAAAAATGATGTTCTCTATTTATATATTCCAATGGGTTCGAGATAAGGGGGGAAAATAATGTCTGTATCACTTCGAATATTGTTAATTGTAGCGGCTGTGATTACAGTAATATGGATTTTGAAAAAAATAAGAAAATCAAAAGTAAAAATGGAAGATGCTATATTTTGGCTTGTATTTAGTGGTGTTTTACTTGTATTAGCTGTTTTTCCTCAGATTTCCTTTTGGTTAAGTAAGTTACTAGGAATAGAATCACCTGCAAATTTAGTATTTTTGTTGATAATTTGTTTGTTGATTGAAAAAATATTTACGTTATCCATTATTACTTCGCAGTTAGAAGAAAAGGTTTCTATACTGTCTGCGGAAATTGCAATACGTTCTCAGGCACAGGAAAAAGAAATAATTTCAGTACAGAAAAATGCAGAAGAGGATGGAAAAAATGATTAAAGATGTATCGGATATACATACATTTGTAATATGTGCATATAAGAAAAGTGCTTATTTAGAAGAATGTATTTTATCAATTATGAAACAATCCTATAAAAGTAATATGATTATTTCTACGGGAACTCCGAACGATTACATAGATAATCTGGCACAAAAGTATAAATTAAAAGTTATGGTAAATACCAATCATCCGTGCTTGGCTAATGATTGGAATTATGCGATGAAATTGGCTAATACAAGCCTGGTCACATTGGCACATCAGGATGATGTTTATGGAAAAGACTATACGAAGAAAATAGTTTCAGCGTATGAAAAGGCGAGTAAACCAATCATTATTTTCAGTGATTATGGTGAATTGCGAAATGGGAAAATTGTGCGTAATAATCGTCTGTTGAGAATAAAGAAATTCATGTTAAGTCCTCTTAAAATAACTGTATTGAGTAAAAGCAGATTTGTTCGAAGGAGGATTCTTTCTTTTGGGAATGCTATTTGCTGTCCGGCGGTTACTTTTGTGAAAAAGGAAATACAGGAACCTTTATTTCAAGACAATATGAAGAGCAATATTGACTGGCAGGCATGGGAACTTCTTTCAAGACAAAAGGGGGAGTTTGTATACTTGCCTGAGATTTTGATGCTGCATAGAATTCATGAAGGATCTACTACATCTGAGTTATTAGAAAATAATGCCCGGAGAAAGGAAGATATTTATGTCTTTAAAAAGTTTTGGCCATTGCCAATTGCAAAAATTATAGAAAAAATATATCAGTTAAGCGAAAAATCTAATAAGAATTAAATTTGTGAAAGGAACATGATATTCGAAGGATTTGTCATGTGATTGAATAATGAAAGATTACCTAATATGTACGATATTTTGGATGTTTTTTACTATTTTATTATATATGTTCGGAAAGGCAATTAGTAAAAAAGAACGGAATGTATCATTTAGTTTTGTTATAGGATATGTTGTGTACAGCTTCTTAGTTGCTATAGTGGGGATACCGGTACAATTGATGAATTTACCGTGGATAGTATTTTCAGTTTATATGGGGATTCTCTGGTGTGCAATCATAGTTGTTATAGTTTATGCTGCTAAAAAGAAAAATAAGAAATATACATTTAATGTTCGTGCATATATAAAAGAAAATTATTTTCTGTACATAGTTTGTGCGATAGTAATATTTATGTCTGCATTTTATTATGCAGGATTTTGGCTGGGAAATCATTTGGATGACGGTTATTATATCACCAAAATTGTGACGTTGCCTTACACGCAGATGGGAGGAAATTATAATTATCCGGTAGGCGTATCGAATACAGGATTCAATAGTTATATTGTAAATACATGGGAGGCAGAAGCTTCTGTGTATGTGAAAGTATTAGGAGTAATTCCTACTCTATTTTTGCGTTTGTTCCAATCAGCATTTTATATTTTTTTATTTGCAAATGTGATGAAAGTTCTGGTAGAAGAGGTTGTTAAAGCGGGAGAATTTAAACTTTCAAAAAGCATTCCACAATATGTTACGATGATTATACCATTGTTTTGTACATATTATAATAAAGAACATATATTATGTTTAAGAGATATGTTTTTTTTACAATCGGGAATGTTCTTAGGAGCAACTATGACCCGACTGTGTGGAATATGTTTGTTTATGATCGCATATTTAGAGTATGGAATATCTAAAAAAGCTATTTATATGATTAGCAGTTATGTGATGATAGCAGTTGTTCTCATTTCAAAATCTACAATAGCATTGCCGATAATCCTTATCGTGATTGTTTCGAGTGGTAGTGTATGGCTGATATGCGAATACGGGAAAAAAGGAGTAATTATAGTAGGTGGTTTAGGTATAATATATTTGATGATGGGGATTTTATTGCCGAATTCTGAAAATGTTGAACTGACTGTGAAGAATGATGTGATAAATTCATTACATTCATCAGTATTGTATTTTTTTATATTATTTTTTGTGTTTAGTTTTTTCATGAAAAACAAATTGGTTTATAAACTTAATGCACAATTGTTTCTGATGATATTACTCATTTTGTTACCCAAAGTTAATAATGTATTTGAACTTTTGTCGGTGTATGATTTTGTTGGTGGCAGAGCTTGGAGTACGTTAATTTATTATTTTATTATATTGAATACTATATATTTTTGTTGGATTATATATACTTTCATAAAGAAAGAAATTATAATCAAAAGTGTATGCATAGTTATGTGCACAACAAGTATTGGTTCATCAGTTTACGGATTCCAAAAATATGGCGGAGAGATTCTCCCGGCTAATCCAGAAAAAAAAGCGGATTTGAAAAATTGTTTGAGAGTAATAAAAGGAAACAAGTATTTTATCCCTAATTCAACCATATTTTTAGGAGAGAAGCTTGAAGAATTATCAAATGAAACGGAGAGAAAATTATGTGTGATAATGCCTAATATGGTGATTGATAATGATACATTACATTCTTTGTCTGTTTCTGTCAGGGCATTTGCTCCGGACATTATATCAGCATCAGCAATAGGACGTTATTATGTAAATGATGGTTCTAAATTATCGGAATATAAGCAGATTAATTATGATCAATTTGTTGCGTATCCAGATGAGAATACGATGAATGCTCTTGAAGATGAGTTGGAAGGAACTGGTGTAAATTGTATTGTAACGCAAAGCTCGAATTATAAAGAATGGTTTGATCAGATGGGGTATTCATTTTATTCATCGACAGAGGATGACAGATATTATATTTGGTATAAAAAATAATGTAATAGAAAACAAATATTAAGGAAAGTACAGATGAGTAAATATTGGAAGTGCTATTTGAATAAAAAGAGTTTGAGAAAATGGGGAATATGCATTATTTTCTCAATTGTAATTGGAATGTGTGTTTCATCCGGTTATGCAGGAGTACAGTATTTGAGTGAAGGCGGAAATCATGCGAAACAAAAAATAGATGAAGAAAATATAAGATTAAGTAATATTGATGTTGATACAGAAAATGAAGTGTATCATATAGGTATTAAGCAGTCTAAATTGACAATTACATTTCCACAAAAAGAATATATATCTAAATTGAAATATACTTATAACACTTTGGAAAATACGGAAGCAAAAGTAAAAATATATGCAGATAATATATATGGTAATGAAGAGGAAAGGGAAGTAGTTGATTATTATAATAAAACACTGGCTCATTCGGTAATCAATATTCATTCCAAAGTAAGTAAAATAGAAATAGACTTTGAAAATGTGGGCACAATACTGTTGGTTTATGATTTCGAAATATATAATGGCTTTCATTGGAATCCGTTTCTGGCTATTTTCCTAATGGTAGTGACATTTTTTATAACTTATATGATTCTTTTTAAGAAAGAAAATGGAGTATATCCAGAAATAGCACTATTTATGACAATATTTATGTTGTCTGGTTGTATCTTAGTGTTACAACCTGCAATCTGTACAGGTATGGATGAACAGATACATTTAATGAATGCATATAAATTGGGATTAGGAAAATCTCAGATTGCTTCTAATGGAGCGATAGATAATGTGATTGCAAATGCGCATTGGCTGAACTGGCATCATATGGAAAGCTATGAAGAACACATGGAAGAAATCCACAGTTTGATTAATTTGGGGACAGTAGATAGTGCGATGCTTGATAGCGGCACATGGTGTGTTGCTAGTGTAGGGTATATATTCCAGGCAATTTTTTTGAAAGCTGGTATATTATTGCATTTGCCGTTTTATATTTCATGGCTTTTGGGAAAGCTGGCAAATCTATTATTATATGCAATTGGTATGTCTATAGCACTTAATACATTGCCAATCGGAAAAAGATTGTTTGCGGTTATTGCAATGGCTCCAATTTCACTGTTTATTTGTACAACTTATACTTATGATGTAACTGTAACGGTGTTTATTACAATAGGAATTTGTATATTGTTAAAGGTGTTATTGACAGACGTACAGTTCAATTTGAAGTGGCAGATCATATATGTAGTGTGTATGGTTATAGGATGTTTGCCGAAAGCAGTCTATGCACCGTTAATATTACTTGTGTGGATTATTCCAAAAGAAAAATATAAATCCCAAAAAACATGTTACGTTTTTCGTGGAGTTGTTGTTGCAGCAATGCTATTGCTGATAGCAAGTTTTGCCTTGCCGGCACTGTTCCCAAGTGGCGGAGGTGAAGTGACTGGAGATTCCCGTGGTGGAAATACAAGTGTAACTGGACAGATGGGGTATGTATTAGGACAGCCTCTGGCATATGCAGTTGTTTTGATAAGGAATATATGGAAATCTTTAGTTGATTATATCATTGGAAAATCTGTCTTTGGCATTTTTGGCTATGTAGGAACAGTGACACAACCGATATTATTTGCAATACTTGTTTGGGGAGTTGCTTTGACTGACAATTATAGAGAAAAAGATGCAAAGAAATTGAATAATAAGCATCGAATAGCAATGTTGTTTTTTATTGCGTGTACAGTTGCTCTTATATGGACAGCCTTATATCTTTCATTTACGGAAGTTGGAAGTACAGGAATTAGTGGTGTCCAGGCAAGATATTATCTGCCATTCATTTTTATGATTTATTTATGTTTGCAGAATGATAAGATAGAATGTAAAATGAAGGTTGAAAACTACCAGACGGCGGTAATGATGGCTGCAGGTGGATTTGCTCTGTGGCAGGTATTTTTGAACTTTATATATGTACGAATGTTATAACATGATTGGAGACAAAAATGGATAAACGTTTTATTATGACACAATGTAGATTTCATGCGATAGACAGAACACAGCTTTTTATCAGTGGATGGTTCGCGAAAGGGGATGAGACGACGAATAAGATAACCGTCTTATTGGATCAGGAGCATCTGGAGTATCGGATAGAAAAAGAGATTAATACAGGAGTTGTACTTATGAAGGTTGAGCCAGGACAGCGGAAACCGAAGTATATGTACAGAATATGTGTGAGTCTGCCGAAGAACTGGGAACAGAGAAAAGAATTAAAGCTTGTGATTACAGACCCGGCAAGCGGAGTGCAATATAAAGACTATTTGACATCTGTTTCAAAATTAAAAAAGATGAAGAAGAATCTTGAATGTGGAGTGAAAAGTAAAAAATACGACACTCGTGGTTTTGCGATTAAAGGCTGGTGTCTCCGCCTTACGTATGTGGATGTTGTTGTGAAGGATGAACGTGGAAGAGAACTTCCTGTCGAAATCCGGAACAATAAGAATGCAGAGGCTTTTTATTATTACCCGGAATGCAAGGAAGAGAATATTTTTGGATTTGAAATCAAATACAAGGGGGAACTTCCGAGAACTGTATATGTATATTTAAAAGACGGTGACCGGAGTTCTAAATATGGAATCACATTAAAAGAAACAAAAGTAAAGAAAGTCACTCAGAAGATAAAGAAGTATCAGACAAAGAGTATGATATATCTGAAGGAATACGGAATACAGGATGTATTTGAGCGGGCAAAGATGAAACTTTCAAAGAAAGAATTCAATCTGTACGAGCACTGGAGAAGAATTCATATACCGGATGGAAAAGAATTGCAGTTACAGCGGAAAAAAGAATTTGGATATTCTCCAAAGTTTTCGATTGTAGTGCCATTGTATAAGACAGATCATACATTTTTGAAAGAAATGATTGATTCCGTGAAAGCACAGACATATAGTAACTGGGAACTGTGTCTTTCTGACGGAAGTGGAATCCCATCACCACTTGAGCAGG
>OGWZ01001967.1_pt1 | contig 17258 bp, 15 predicted proteins | sample 1576141 | NCBI WGS metagenome assembly OGWZ01 (sample SAMEA3541512, study PRJEB24748) | human gut metagenome | biome: human gut; feature: human-associated habitat; material: faeces | place: China | collected 2012
CTTCTTGCTCTGGCAAGCGGCAAAGCCGAGCGGAGACAAGTGCACCCCCTTGAAGATAGCAGCATCTGCTACTGGTCAAGCAGTTCGTCGGCGCCGTCTATGCACTGGCGTATGACGTTATAGCCGAATCCGCGCCCCAAGGCGTACTTTGTCAGCTTCTGGCGCAGCTCGTAGTCGTTCTCTGCCTTCACCGAGCGTCGCTTTGCGGCGATAAGCTTCTTCAGTTCCGCGATATACGCCTCGTCATCCACCTCGTCGAGCACACGGCGGCTGATACTACTGTCCACGCCCTTCTGATAGAGCGCCTGCTCTATCTTGCGGCGTCCCCATCGGTCGAAGCGTATCTTCTCGCGCACGAAGAGTCGGGCGAACCGCTCGTCGTCAACGAACTTCTCGTCTATCAGTCGGTCGAGCACCCGCTCGCGTGCGTCCTCCGACAGTTGCCAGCGGCGCATCTTCTCGAGCATCTCGCCCGACGAGTGCTCCGCACGGGCGCAGAGCGCCGCCAGCTTCTGCAGCGCCTCCTGCTCGGTTATGGGTTTCTTCTTTTGTAGCATTTTTTTGTTTGTTATTAAGCCGAACTAAGCCTTTTTAGGCCTTTCTAAGCCTTGGGTAGGAGGCTACGGCATTCCTGCCGTAGCCATAGCATAAGGTTGTAATAATTTTTTATTTCAGTCGCCAATGGCTACGGCAGGAATGCCGTAGCCTCCTACAATTTGCTTCATCTTGGGTAACTAAGCCCTCCCCGACGGGGAGGGTTGGGAGGGGCTGTTGTGGGGTCTATTGGGAGGGGCTGCTTCCCTTCACGAACCTTGGCAGTCCGAAGCAGTCGTCATTCACCGTTACGTCCTCGAAGCCCATCTCTCGCATCATCTCGCCCGTCGCCTCCGCATACCTCGTGTTACATTCGAAGAGCAGGCTTCCGCCGTTGCTCAGTGAGCGCAGCGCGTAGCGGGCTATGGCGCGGTAGAAGCGCAGCGGGTCGTCGTCGGGCACGAAGAGCGCCGTGTGTGGCTCGTGCAGTAATACGTTGTCATCCATGTCGGCGCGCTCCGAGTCGCAGATATACGGCGGGTTGCTTACTATCAGGTCCCAAGGGGCGACGCTTTCCTCTGCCCTCAGCGCGTCCCTCTTGCAGAACACCACCTCCGCCTTCAGCGCCTTTGCGTTGCTTTCCGCCGTGCGCAGTGCTTCCTCAGAGATATCCCACGCCTCCACATACGCCTCGCCGAGGCGCAGCTTTAGGCTGATGGCTATGCAGCCGCTGCCCGTTCCGATGTCGAGGATGCGCTTTGGGGTAGATGGTGCAGCGTTGGAGGCGCCGTTCATCAGCCTCTCGCCCTCGTCCACAAGCCATTCCGTTTCGGGGCGCGGTATAAGCACCGATGCGTTCACGCCGAAGTGGTTGCCGCAGAAGTCGGCATAGCCCAGTACGTGCTGCAGCGGTTCGCCCTGCTCGATGCGTCGCACGGCGGTGTCGAGACGCAGCGTGTCGTCGGCAGACAACTGGTCGGTGGCGCCGCAGACGATGTCGGTATACGATAAGCCGAACAACTCCTCGATGAGGATGCGCGCAATGGCACGAGCCTCGCCGTCTTCGTATGATGTGGCTATACGATGCCATATTTCTGAATAAGTCATATCGTTGTGAATGTTTTTTTTAATCTATAGTTCTGGGAAGTAATTTATAATGACCTAATCTGTAATATATGATAAACTAATCTATTATTTATAATATACTAATCTGTGATTTATAATATAATAAGATGTAGGTTTGATTAATAAAGAATATAAATTATCAATTTTCAGAATATAAATTGAGAAAATGTGCCGCGAGCGGGACTCGAACCCGCACAGCCATTACTGGCCAAGGGATTTTAAGTCCCTCGTGTCTACCAATTCCACCATTGCGGCGACCTGTGTCGTTTCGTTTGATGTCTTAATAAAAAACGGCAGCATTTCTGCCACCTGTCCTAACAAAAACAATCAAACTATTTGAAAAGAGCGGCAAACGGGACTTGAACCCGCGACCCCAACCTTGGCAAGGTTGTGCTCTACCAACTGAGCTATTGCCGCATGAAGCGCTTTTTGCGAGTGCAAAGGTACATTATTTTTTTCAAGTGGAGAAGAAAAACAGGAAAAAAGTGTTGTTTGGCAATAGAATTGTCTTAAAAGGGGGTGCAGCGGTCTCCGCTGCACCAACCGAGAAAATAGCATTGTTAGCTTGATCGGTGCAGCGGGGACCGCTGCATCCCCTTGATTTTAACAGCTCTTGTGCGTCATGATGTCAAGCACCATCTCGTCTGTGCGATTCATGGCTTCGGCGCCGATGCTTGTGAGGTTGCGTATAGAGCGGTCTACATCGTTGTCGATGATGCCCTCTACGGAGCTCACGCACTTGCCTTCCATCGAGAGCAGCGCAGAGAGCAGCGCAGTAGACACGCCCGACGAAATCTTCAGCGCGCAGCTCGGCTTCGCTCCGTCGCATATCATGCCCGTGATGTTGGCAATCATGTTCTTTACCGACCAGCAGATGTGCTCGTAGTTGCCACCCATGAGGTAGGTGATGCCGCAGCTTGAGCCGATGCTTGCCACTACGCAGCCGCAGAGAGCCGACAGCTTGCCGAGGTTCTGCTTGATGTAGATGGCTGTGAGGTGGCTCAGCGTGAGTGCGCGAATGAGCTCCTCCTCGGTGTTCTCGTTCTCCTCGGCGTACACAGCCACGGGGTTGGTGGCGCAGATGCCTTGGTTGCCCGAACCCGAGTTGCTCATCACCGGAATCATCGCGCCGCCCATACGAGCGTCGCAAGCCGATGCGGTCTTAGAGATAATATGCGAGAAGATAGAGTTGCCGAAGATGCCGTGGCTCAGTGGGCGGTCGATAGTCTTGCCCAAACAGTGGCCGTAGTTGTGCTTCTTCGACTCCTCCGCAATGCGGAAGTTGTAGTCGCGTGTCTTCAGAATGAAGCGCAGGTCGTCCTCTGGCGTTGTCATAGCGAAGTCGTAGACAAGTCGCATGTTGAGGCGTATGTCGTTGTTCTCTGCCTCGCCCGCCTTGTGGTGGCGCTCGTCGAGCAGCACTTCGCCGTCTTTCTCCAGGTATACGAAGTGGGTGTGCGATGTGGCGATTACGGCTGTAGCCTTATGGCCGTCGGCCTCGCAGGTGATCTCTACGTACAGCTTCTCGGTGATGCCGCTCTTGAGCTGTATGGAGATATGGTCGGCGTCGATATACTGCTTGCCCTCTTCGAGCGAGGCAGGCGTGAGGTCTTTTATCACCTCCAGTTGATATTCCGACTTGCCGATGATGGCTCCGAGAGCGATGGCAATAGGCAGTCCGATCATGCCCGTGCCGGGTATGCCCACGCCCATGGCGTTCTTAAGGATGTTGGCAGACAGCAGCGCCGTGATTTTCTCAGGGCGGCAGCCCAACAGCTCCGTAGCGCGAGCCACGCAGAGCGACACGCACATCGGCTCGGTGCAGCCGACGGCTGGCACTACCTCGCGATTGATAAGGGCAATGATTTGTTTGCGAATGTCTTCTTCAAGCATATTGTTTAGGGTTATTAGTTGAGAGTTTTCTTGTTAGTTGAGAATTCAGAGTTGAGAGTTTCTTTTTAGTTGAGAATTTAGAATTGAGAGTTGAGAGTTCTTGCATAGGCAAGCGGCAAAGCCGAGCGATGATATGTTTTGTAACTTTCAATAGCTGCAAATGAACTATCAAGGTAATCATAACTCTCAATTCTCAACTCTCAACTCTCAACTCTCAATTTATTCTGTTGACTCAACCGAGTCAACAGAATATCGTTTTACTTCTTTCTGCTCTTCTTTGCAGCGGTCTTCTTAGCCGGAGTCTTCTTCTCCTCTTTCTTAGCCTCAGTCGGCTGCTGCTTGCGGTCGATCTTCACGAGCTCTACCTTGAAGATAAGAGTAGAGTATGGCTTAATCTGACCTGCTGCGCGCGAACCGTAAGCCAGTTCCTGCGGGATGTAGAGCATCCATGTGCTGCCTGCAGGCATAGAGGTGAGAGCCTCTGTCCAGCCCTTGATAACCTGATCGGGGCGGAAAGTAGATGTGTCAGGATTGCGCTTGTAGCTGCTGTCGAACACGTTGCCGTCGATGGTCTTGCCTTCGTAGCGTACGGTTACGTTGTCGTCCTTAGTAGCCACCTCGCCGGTTCCGGCTGTGAGCACCTTGTACTGCAAGCCTGAAGGCAGCGTAACGACGCCTTCCTTCTTGGCGTTGGCAGCGAGCCAGTCGGTGTTCTCCTTCTTGTAGGCATCCTCCTGACGGCGCTTCTCTGTGGTCATTGTGTTCTCGAAGAACTTCTTTGCGTCAGCAGCCTTCATCACGGTAGTGTCGTTGACAACGGCGTCGATGAAGCCGCGGTTGAAGTTGATGCTGTCGAGAGTCCACTGAGTGTTCTTCACCTCGTTAGCAACGCCCGGATACATACGTGTCTCGAGCATCTGTGCAATCTGCACGCCGGCGCTGTGAGCCATGAACTGCTTGTCGTTAGAGCGCTTGATGCCCTCGCGCAGACCAGCTACGAACGCGTCCATAGATGTAGAGTCGACGCCGTACTGCTTGCCTACGTACTCCATCAGACCGGTGGTGTAGGTCATGCCGGCAGCGTAGCTCAGCGAGTCGGACATGCTCAGGAGCGCAACCGGAGCCTTGCAGCAGCCTGCAGCACCCTTCTTGCACTCCTTCTTGTTCTTCTTGCTCTTCTTGTCTGCCTTGCTGCACTCTGTCTTCGCTTTCTTGCATTCCTTGTTGTCCTTTGCAGAAGCGTTGGTGAAGGTTGCAGAGAGCAGAGCAACCATCGCCAGTGTCAATATCTTTCTCATTTTTATTTATTGGTTTAAAGGATAAAGTAGACGAGTGAGCAGGCGTTACCGTCTACTCGTCAACTCGTCTACTTGTCTTTTTGTTTACTTCTCAACCTGGTTACTTTCCGTTTACGCTTATGAGCTCAATCTTAAAGATCAGCGGAGAGTAAGGCTTGATCTCGCCCTGCTCGCGGTCGCCGTAAGCGAGTTCCTGCGGGATGTATACTTCCCATACAGAGCCTGCCGGCATGTGTACGAGAGCCTCTGTCCAACCCTTGATTACCTGGTTAGCACGCAGAGTGATAGGCTGGTTGTTCTTGTAGCTGCTGTCGAACACCTTGCCGTTGATGAGCTTGCCCTCGTAGTGTACCTTTACGAGTGAGGTGTCCTTCGGCATAGCGCCGTTGCCCTCCTTGATAACCTTGTACTGTACGCCTGAAGGAAGAGTCTTCACGCCTGCCTTCTTAGCGTTGGCAGCCATCCACTCCTCGCCCTGCTTCTTCAGCGCGCCGTACTTCTGCTCCATGTACTTAGACTTGATAGCCATCATCTTCTGCTGAGCTACCTGGCCAGCCTGCTCCATTGTCATGATGCCCTTGCCGTGTATGCCCTGAACGAAGCCTGCCATGAAGTTCTTCAGAGAGATAGTCTTTGTAGAGTCGTCGCCGAAGATCTCGTGGTTGATGCCCTTAACCATGCGGTTAGAGATCTGCTGACCGATCTGTACACCCATGTAGTAAGCGGCCTTCTTCTTGTTGTCGCCAGCGTTAGCACCGTCGTTCAGACCCTTTACGAATTCGTCGATATAGGTGGTGTCGATGTCCATCTGCAACAGATACTGCTTCAGACCCTGGGTCTGAGCCATACCGATAGCGTAGCTCAGTGTGTCTACGTCGTTCTTAAGATTTGCCTTTGCGGGAGAGTTTCCGCAAGAAGCGAAGATGCCAGAAATGGCAATAGCCAAAGCGGCTACGATTGAAAACTTTTTCATTGTTTGTGTTATTGTTGTTTTTTAGTTGTTTCTTTAGAGAACCTTGATAAGCTCTACGTCGAACACCAATGCTGCGAACGGCGGGATAGCTGCGCCTGCGCCGCGCTCGCCGTATGCCAGCTGGTAAGGGATGAAGAAGCGGTACTTTGCGCCCTCAGACATGAGCTGCACGCCCTCTGTCCAGCCTGCGATAACGCCGTTCAACGGGAATGTAGCCGACTCGCCGCGCTTGTAGCTGCTGTCGAATACTGTGCCGTCGATGAGGCGACCCTCGTAGTGGCACTCTACGGTGTCCTGAGCTGTCGGCTTCTTGCCGTTGCCCTCGTTGAGCACCTGATACATAAGACCTGAAGGCAGCGATACTACGCCCTCCTCAAGAGCCTTGTCTGCGAGCCAAGCCTCGCCCTTGTCCTTGTTCTCCTTATACTTCTCGGCTGCGGCTGCGCGCTGCTTAGCCTCCTGCTGCTGGAAAAATTCTGTAACAATCATCTGAGCCTCCTGGTCAGCCACCTGCGGCTCCTTGCCCTCAAGCATGTCCTTGATTGCCTGAGCGAAGTCGTCGATGTTAAGGTTCTCGGCTCCCATCTGTGAGAGCTGGCGGCCTATGCCAAGGCCCAAAGCGTAACTAAGTTTGTCCATAAGTTGTATTTGTTTTTTAATAATGTATCAATGCTTAGGGGCTAAAGTCTTGCAAATTTACTACTTATATTTGATTTCAAATACATAATTGTGTAAAAATCACTTTTTTTAATTATTACGATAGCTCTTTTTGCTTTACTTATTAATGTTTTGTTTGCGTACCTATCTATGTTTTGTCTGTGTATATATTCATGATTTATAGGTACAGGCGTATAAAAATGTAAAATATCACCGCAAATCTTTGGCTGTTTGCGCTATTTCCACTATTTTTGCAGTGTTAGCCGCGTTACAGGCTGCGTGAACCTAAACAAAAATAGCGAGTGGATATTCTTCACCCGCCAACTTGTTCGTTAAATATATTACAATGAAAACCGACCACCTCCTGATTATACGATTTTCTGCCCAAGGCGAGGTAGCTATGCTTGTGCCTGTGGTCAGTTCGCTCGCACGCCAATATCCCGACTTGCGCATTACAGTGCTGAGTCGCCCTTTCGCTCGTCCTTTCTTCGAGGGGCTGGCTCCGAATGTGGGCTTCATGGGAGCCGATCTGCAGGGCGAATACAGGGGTGTGACAGGGCTTAACGCCCTCTACCGCCGACTTATTGCGAAGAACTTCACGGCTATTGCCGACATGCACAATATTCTTTCGTCGCGCTATCTGCGCATGCGCTTCAACCTGAGCCGCTTTCGTGTGGAGCATATAGACCGTCATGTGTCCGAACGCCGCAAGCTGACGGCGCAGAAGGACAAGCAGCTGCGCCAGTTGCCTACGGCTTTCGAGAATTATACCGACGTACTCTCGCGCTTGGGCTATCCTGTGAAGGTCGATTTCCATTCCATATTCCCGCCCACGGGCGGCAACCTGCGCCTTGTGCCCGAGCAGATAGGCGAGAAGAAGATATTCCAGCAGTGGATAGGCGTGGCGCCGTTTGCCATTTATAAGGAGAAGGTCTATCCGCCGGAGAAGATGGAGCAGGTTGTGGCAGAGCTGATACGTCGCCATCCGTCGTGCCGTGTACTGCTTTTCGGGCGCACCGAGGCGGAGCAGAAAGTGCTCGACACATGGTGCGCACGCTATAAGGAGTGTGTGAACGCGTCTGTGCTTCTCGGTACGCTGCAGCAGGAGCTGATAGTGATGAGCCATCTCGACGTGATGCTCTGCATGGACAGCGTCAACATGCATCTGGCTGCGCTCACCGGCATACGCATTGTGAGCGTATGGGGCGCTACGCATCCGTTTGCCGGCTTCCTTGGTTGGAACCATCGCATGGGCGACGTGGTGCAGGTGGACATGCCGTGCCGTCCGTGCAGCGTGTTCGGCAATGTTCCGTGTATGCGTGGTGACCATGCCTGCATGAACGCCATCGACCCGATAACCATTGCCGACAGTGTGGAGCGCGTGCTGAACGAACTGCCGAAGCGTGTGGTCAACCCCTCACCATCTCAACCCCTCACCACTTTATAGCTCACGTGTAGTATTATCGTGCAGGTTTTCGGCTTCGCTTCGAGGCGAAGCTGGTCGTAGGCGAGGTTCGCCTTTATGAAGTCGTACATCTTCTGCGCCACCTCCATGTTCGATACGTGTATGTCAGCCTCCTCGCCGAGGCGGTGCTGCGACGTGTTGTCGCTGCCCGTAAGCCGGCAGAGCTCTTCCGAATGGTATCCGTTCACGACGCGTATCACGCCGAAGCGGCGCCTGAGCGGTTCGAGCACGTTCTCGCACAGCGCACGCAGACGCTCCGTCTCCTCAGCCGTAGGCACGTTGGCGATGCGGTGGCGTATCACGGCGCCCGAAAGCGCGAGGTTGCGCAGCGTGAAGTGCTCCGACAGGCGCAGGTCGTAAAGTGTTGCATACTCGTTAGTTGCGTTAAAAGCGGTTGCCGCATTTGCGGCAACCTTCTTTGTGTTTTCCATGTGTTTTAGATAATTAAAGTTAGTAAGAATCAAGTAACTATATATATTGTTTTTGTGTCTTAATCTGCTGCAAAAGTATGGGTTGTTCTGGAAATAACAATTCAAGTGGCTACTTTTACTGTTAAATATTGTTTTTAAACACGTGTTAGGCCGATTTTTAGTAACTTTGCACCTTATTAATATAAAGGGTTGAGGTGTTGAGGTGTTGAGATGGTGACAAATGATGTTCAGATGTTGCCCGAGATGGTGACAAATTAAGTTCAGATGTTGCCCGTTCCGCCCCTCTTTCTCCCTCAGAAAACAACGAATATGATCAATACAAACATACACGATTATGAGATAATGGCGCCGGTAGGTTCGCGTGAGAGCCTTCAGGCAGCCATTCAGGCAGGCGCCGACAGCATCTACTTCGGTGTGGAGCAGCTGAACATGCGCTCACATTCTGCCAACCATTTCACTATTGAGGACCTGCACGAGATAGCAGCCATCTGCACAGAGCACAGCATGAAGAGCTATCTCACCGTAAACACCATCATCTACGACGAGGATGTGGAGCTTATGCACCAGATCATCGACGCGGCGAAGGAGGCTAACATCTCTGCGGTGATAGCTTCCGACGTGGCTGTTATGAGCTACTGCCGTCAGGTGGGCGTAGAGGTTCACCTCTCTACGCAGCTCAACATCAGCAACGCCGAGGCTCTGAAGTTCTACGCTCAGTTTGCCGACGTTGTTGTCTTGGCGCGCGAGCTGAACATGGACCAGGTGGCTTACATCTTCGAGCAGATAGAGAAGCAGCACATCTGCGGACCGAAGGGCGAGCTGGTGCGCATCGAGATGTTCTGCCACGGAGCGTTGTGCATGGCTGTGAGCGGCAAGTGCTACATGAGTCTTGCCAACACCGGACGCTCCGCCAACCGCGGCGAGTGCATGCAGATATGCCGCCGTTCGTACACCGTCACCGACAACGAGACTGGCAACCAGCTCGAGATTGACAACAAGTATATCATGTCGCCGAAGGACCTCAAGACCATCCGCTTCATCGACCGCATGATGCGTTCGGGCGTGCGCGTCTTCAAGATAGAGGGTCGCGCTCGTGGCGCAGAGTACGTCTACAACGTGGTGCGCTGCTACAAGCAGGCTATTGCGGCTGTGCTCGACGGCACGTTCACCGACGAGAAGAAGGACGCGTGGGACGCAACGCTCGCTACGGTCTTCAACCGCGGCTTTTGGGACGGCTACTATCAGGGTCAGACTTTGGGCGAGTGGAACAGCAACTACGGATCGAACGCTACGGAGAAGAAAGTTTACGTTGGTCGCGGCGTGAAGTATTTCTCTAACATCGGCGTGGCTGAGTTCACGTGCGAGGCGATGGAGTTCTCGGTAGGCGACAAGCTGCTCATCACCGGTCCGACAACGGGCGTGATGTACGTAGACGTAGACGAGATACGCTACGACCTGAAGCCGGTGGAGACGGCGCATAAGGGTCAGCACGTGTCGTTCCGCGTGCCGGCGAAGATCAGACCAAGCGATAAACTGTTCAAGATCGTTCCTGCGCAGGTGCAGAAATAATCTTGAAGTTGAGATGTTGATGTGTTGAGATGTTGACATATGTACATATCTCACCATAACACCATCTCACCAGCAAATCTCAACACCTCAACACCTCAACATAACACCATAACAATCATGACAATAAACGAAGCACAGGACGAAGTCATTGAACAGTTTCAGGACTTCACCGACTGGATGGACAAATACCAGTTACTCATAGACCTCGGCGGCGACCTTGAGCCGCTCGACGAGAAGTATAAAACCGAGCAGAACCTCATCGACGGCTGCCAGAGCCGTGTGTGGGTGCAGTGCGATATGACCGACGACGGTCGTCTCGTCTTCACCGCCGACAGCGATGCTCTCATCGTGAAGGGCATCATAGCGCTGCTCATTCAGGTAATCAGCGGACACACGCCGCGCGAGATTCTCGACGCCGACCTCTACTTCATCGAGCGCATCGGTCTGAAGGACCACCTCTCGCCGACACGCTCCAACGGACTGCTCGCTATGGTGAAGCAGATACGCATGTACGCATTGGCATACGAGGCCAAAGGACAATGTTGAGTTTTGAGTTTTGAATTTTGAATTATTGCAGCGCAATGCGCTGCAATGAGGAATTGTTCAATTTTGAATTAAAAATCACTCATTTCTGAATTAAGATTTATGAAACAAATATTATTTTCAGTGCTTTCACTGGTTGCAATAGTGTCGATAGCATGTTCGTGCGCATCGTGCAAGAACGCATCGAAGACCGCCGCCGAGCCCGACACCGTGGCGCTCGTAGGTCCTACGTTCCGCGCCGACTCGGCGTATATGTTCGCCGCAAAGCAGTGCGAGTTTGGTCCGCGCGTCATGAACTCTGCGGCTCACGACCGCTGCGGCGAGTGGATAATGCAGAAGTTCCGCGAGTTCGGCATGAGCGTTGAGGCTCAGGACGCCGAGCTGAAGGGATGGGACGGCACGATGCTGCGCTCGCGCAACATCATAGCGCGTTTCCGCCCCGAACAGACCACACGCATACTGCTCTGCGCCCACTGGGACAGCCGTCCGTGGGCTGACAACGACCCCGATTCTACCAACTGGCGCCGTCCGGTGATGGCTGCCAACGACGGAGCGAGTGGCGTGGCTGTGATGCTCGAGTTGGCTCGCGCCCTGCAGAGCGACACGACGCTGCAGATAGGTGTCGACTTCGTGTGCTTCGACGCCGAAGACTGGGGTACACCGCAGTGGGCAGACCAGGCTGACGACGCCGACACATGGGCGCTCGGTGCGCAGTATTGGGCTGAGCATCTGCCCGAAGGCTACGAGGCACGCTACGGCATACTGCTCGACATGGTGGGCGGACAAGGCTCCAAGTTCTACCAGGAGGGCGTGTCGAAGCAGTACGCTTCAGAGATTGTGAACAAGGTGTGGCGCACAGCGGCACAGATAGGCTACGGATCGTTCTTCCCGATGAAGGACGGCGCGATGGTCACCGACGACCATGTGCCGGTGAACGAGAAGGCTGGCATCGCCTGCATCGACATCATACCCTGCTTCCCCGACTGTCCGCAGAGCTCGTTCGGTCCGACATGGCACACCGTCAACGACACGATGGACCATATCGACCCCAACGTGATGAAGGCTGTCGGTCAGACGCTTATACAGGTGCTCTATTCGGAGGAGTAACCCCTCACTCACATATCTCAACACCTCAACATCACAACATCAATAAAATAATAACAAACAACAATAACAATGTCATTAAAATGTGGTATCGTAGGACTCCCTAACGTGGGCAAGTCCACTCTTTTCAACTGCCTCTCTAACGCTAAGGCGCAGGCAGCCAACTTCCCTTTCTGTACAATCGAGCCTAACGTGGGCGTCATCACCGTTCCCGACGAACGCCTCACGAAGCTTGCCGAGATAGTTCACCCGGGTCGCATCGTGCCCGCAACTTGCGAGATAGTAGACATCGCCGGACTCGTGAAGGGTGCTTCTAAGGGCGAGGGCTTGGGCAACAAGTTCCTCGGCAACATCCGCGAGACCGACGCCATCATCCACGTGCTGCGCTGTTTCGACGACGACAACATCGTGCGCGAGGGCGGTGCGGTAGTGAATCCGGTTGAGGACAAGGAGGTTATCGACACCGAGCTGCAGCTGAAGGACCTCGAGACCGTAGAGTCGCAGCTGCAGAAGCAGTCGAAGATAGCATCCATCGGCAACAACAAGGACGCCAAGGTAGCCGTGTCTGTGCTTGAGGCTTACAAGGAGGTGCTGGAGAAGGGACAGAACGCACGCTGCGTAGAGTTCGAGTCGAAGGAGGAGCAGCGCTATGCTCACGACCTCTTCCTGCTCACCGCCAAGCCCGTGCTCTATGTGTGCAACGTAGACGAGGCGTCGGCAAAGAGCGGCAACAAGTATTCGGATCAGATTGCGGAGATAGCAAAGAACGAGGGCGCGGAGATGCTCGTCATCGCTGCTAAGACCGAGGAGGACATCGCGTCGCTCGAGACTTACGAGGACAAGCAGATGTTCCTTGAGGAGCTGGGTCTTGAGGAGAGCGGCGTGAACCGTCTCATCAAGAAGGCTTACAACCTGCTCAACCTGCAGACATTCATCACCGCTGGCGAGATGGAGGTGAAGGCGTGGACATACCACAAGGGCTGGAAGGCTCCGCAGTGTGCCGGCGTCATCCACACCGACTTCGAGAAGGGCTTCATCCGTGCCGAGGTAATCAAGTACGACGACTACATGCAGTACGGTTCTGAGGCTGCTGTGCGCGAGGCTGGCAAGCTCTCTATCGAGGGCAAGGATTATGTAGTGCAGGACGGCGACATCATGCACTTCCGTTTCAATGTCTAATGCTGGCGCATTAGACATTGAGGTTGAGGTGTTGTGGTGTTGATGTGTTGACATCTCACCACCTCAACATCTCACCATCAAATCTCACCATCAAATCTCACCACCTCAACACAATAAAAAATGGTACATTTTTTATACATCCTTTGGGATCCGAGCGCTACAGCCTTCAAGCTCGGCCCTCTTGAGTTCCACTGGTACTCGCTCTGCTGGCTCGTCGGTCTTGCGCTGGCTTACCTCTGCGTGCAGCGTCTGTACAAGGAGCAGAAGGTGAAGCCCGAGCTGTTCGACCCGCTCTTCATCTACTGTTTCATCGGCATACTCGCCGGAGCACGTCTTGGCCATTGCCTCTTCTACCAGCCCGACTTCTTCCTCTCGTCGTGGAAACACTTCGTGGAGATATTCCTGCCCATCGACTTCATGCCTGACGGCGGATGGCGCTTCACGGGCTATCGCGGACTCGCCTCGCACGGCGGTACGCTGGGCTTGATGCTCGCTCTGTTCGTCTACGTGCGCCGCACGAAGATGAACATCTGGCAGGTGCTCGACAACATAGCCATCGCTACGCCGCTCACGGCGTGCTTCATACGCTTGGGCAACCTCATGAACTCGGAGATTATCGGCAAGATAACCGACGTGCCCTGGGCGTTCATCTTCCAGCAGGTAGACCCCATGCCGCGCCACCCGGGACAGCTCTACGAGGCCATCACCTACGCTCTGCTGTTCTTCATCGGCTGGTACTTCTACCGCCGCACGCCGCAGCGTGTGGGCACGGGCTTCTTCTTCGGACTCTGTCTGACGTACATCTTCACCGCACGCTTCTTCATCGAGTATACCAAGGAGGTGCAGGAGGCGTTCGAGGCTTCGCTGCCGCTCGACATGGGACAGCTGCTGAGCATACCGTTCGTGGCTATCGGCGTGGCGTGCATGATTGGCGGCAAGTGGATGGACCGCTTCCGCGACTTCTGTTCGGCGTCGAAGAAGTAATCGTCGGCTCCGAACAGGCTCTACACCCCGCATTTCCACTGGTATATAACCATTTAACAACAAAACAATATGAAAAAACTACGCTACTTCGCGCTCTCTCTGCTTGCAGCACTTTCGCTCGCAGCTTCAGCGCAGACAACAAATCCAAACCCTGTGACGCTTACTCTCGACATTCACGAGTGTTATGTTCACGAGACAATGACAACAACCGACAAGACCGCATATTATTATGTGTCTTATCTTGAGAAGGAACTCTTTGAACAGAAAGGCTACAACGACGACGAGACTCTCGCCAGCGAAGACAAAAAGTGGTTCGAGGAGATGGCAAATGGTTATCAGATGGATGTTAAGGATGTTGTACAGTCGTTCTGCTTCAAGGGCGATGCCGCAGAATATCAGGCAGGCTTGCTGCCCGACCGCGAGTATGTAATCTGGTATCACGGCGTTGACGAGGAAGGTAACACCACCACAGAGATCAAGCGTCTGCCGTTCCGCACGAAGCCTGTGCAGACTATCAGCAACCGCATCAAGCTGGAGGCTGAGAAGACGGCGACCGGTGTGAAGGTGACTTGCACTCCCGACGATCCTAACCTCTACTACACCCTCGGTCATATCGTAAAGTCAAAAATGGTTGACGAGTTCACTGGAGAGGACATGAACATGCTCGACTATATGCAGACCGGCATCAGCGCACAGCTGTACGACTACCTTGCTAACGACGAGTTGAACGAGTGGTTCGAGGCTAACGCCAACCAGGGCAGTGCCGCTGTAGAATATCAGGACCTGGAGAAAGGCGAGGAGTATTACGTCGTGGCTGCTTATCTTGACAGCGAGGCTGCCATCTGCTCAGAGATTGCTACCGTCGAAATCGACGCTGAGGGCAATCTTACCGGCATCAACAGCGTTAAGAACAACACACCGCTCGTTGCTGACGGCGTTTACACGCTCGACGGCACACGCGTAGGCACAACGCTCGGCGACGTTCAGCGTGGTGCCTACATTGTGAAGTTCAACGGACGCACACACAAGGTTATCAAGCGATAACATTCTTTTTCAATGGAATAAACTCTAAGGGGGTGCACTTGTCTCAAGTGCACCTTTTATTTTGTTGGTGCTATCTTCAGGGGGTGCACTTGTCTCAAGTGCACCAACGTAGCATGAGGTGGTATTGTTGGTGCTTCTCTTGTACTGTTGTGCACTTCTTTTGCTCGGTTGGTGCACTTGAGACAAGTGCACCCCCTTGAAGGCACCCCTTTGGAGACAATTACCGCGACGATGTAATGTTGTTACCGCAATGGTGTAATAGCATTACCACGCTGCTGTAATGGCGTTACCACATTGCTGTAACACCATTACACTCTGCGCTATCCGCGTTTGCGGCGTACAAATGCCTCGCACTCCGCCAGTATCTTCACCCTTGCCACCTTCATCACCGCGTAATAAAGCGCTACGGCGAGCACGAAACGCGTGCCGAGCAGCAGCCAGAGGTTGCTGATAGAGAGCGTAGCGTAATGGACGGCGCTCATCACGGCGGCGGCAGCAAGAGCGAACGGCAACACGTCGCGCAGGAACATGCGCAGACCGTAGCCCGTGAGACGGCGCACGAAGAAGAGCCACACGCCGAGCCACACTACGTTGAGCGCCGTGTAAGCCTCCACCATGCGCGTGATGCCCTGACGCCAAAGCATCATCATAACGCCTATCTGCACCACGCCCAGCGAGAACGTACACCAGAAGAACGTACCCGAGCGGCCCTTCGAGATAATCATGTTGGAGAACAGCGTGGCGATGGGCATCGTGGCGCCCGCCACACACAGTATCTGTATCAGCGCAGCCGAAGCGAGCCATTTCTCGCCGATGGCAAGCACGATGAACTCCTTAGCCACCAGTCCGAAGCCCAGCAGCAGCGGGAAGGCGATGAACGCCGTGAAGCGCATCATCTTGCGGAACACGTCGGTCTGGCGCCCAGGCTCGTTGCCCAGACTCACGAGCACCGGCTGCGCCACCTGCGCCACCATGCTCTGCACCAGCGAGTAGCACTTCGTGTTCCACTGATACGCCTGGTTGTAGTTGCCCGTGTCGCGCGGCGAGAAGTAGTGGCCCAGCAGGATGTTGAGCACGTTGTTGTTCACGTGCGTCATTATCGTCGTGGCGAGTATCTTGCACGAGAAGCGGAACATGCGGCGCACCGGCTCGAACGAGATGCCGCGCAGCGTGGGGCGCCACGGCGAGTAGTGCCACTGGAAGAAGGTGTTGATAGACACGTACACCAGTCCCTGCGTGGCGAGCGACCAGTAGGCTGCGCCCGCAAACGCCATGCCCACACCCACGAGACTCGACGAGATGACGGCGATGGCGCCGGCGGCTGCCTGCTGCTTCGCCTTCAGATGCTTGAAGAGGTAAGCCGACTGCGCCGTGCCCAACGAGGCGATGATGATGCTCAGGAAGGCGTAGCGGCAGAGCGGCACTACGCGCTCCGTGTGATAGTAGTCGCCGATGAGCGGTGCGGCGAGGAAGAGTGCAGCGTAGAGCGTGGTCGCCACGATGATGTTGAACCAGAACACCGAGTTGTAGTCCTCCGGTCGCGGGTCCTTAAGGTTGGTGAGTGCCGTGCGGAAGCCGCTGTCCTGCAGCGCCGTCGCCACGAGCGAGAAGATGCTTATCATCGCCATCATGCCGTAGTCGGACGGCGAGAGCAGTCGTCCGAGCACGATGCCGAACGCGAGGCCCACCACCTGCTGCACGCCACTATTCAGGCCGCCCCAGAGCAGGCCCTTCGCTGTCTTTTCCTTCAGTGTTTCCATATCGTTTTCTCTTTTCTCCTGCAAAGTTACACTTATACCGCCACATTCTCCGAGTTTTCGCGCATAATCTTCGCCGGTGCCGCAAGATTCTCCTCTTAGGGAGTGCACTTTTAGGGGCGCACTCTTAGGGGGTGCACTCTTAGGGGGTGCACTTGTCTCAAGTGCACCAACCGAGCAAGAAACGGATTAACCGGATTCCTGTTGCTTAGGATATTTAACAACGGATTAATCGGATTAAACGGATTTAGGTTGTGTTGAATTAATAACGGATTAAACGGATTTTTTTAGGGGGTGCACTTGTCTCAAGTGCACCAACCAAGCAAGAATCGGATTAGCGGATTCCTGCTGCTTGGGATATTTAACAACGGATTAATCGGATTTTTTAGGGGGTGCACTTGTCTCAAGTGCACCAACCAAGCAAGAATCGGATTAAACGGATTCCTGCAGCTTGAGATATTTAACAACGGATTAATCGGATTAAACGGATTTAGGTTGCGTTGTTAATATTTTCAGCAAGTGAATCCGTTCAATCCGTTGTTAATATTACGCACCCATCTAATCCGTTCAATCCGTTTAATCCGTTGTTAATATTACGCACTCATCTAATCCGTTCAATCCGTTGTTAAATTTCACAAGTAGACAATCCGTTCTTGCTCGGTTGGTGCAGCAGAGACTGCTGCACCCCCTGAAAATAGTATC
>OGWZ01001982.1_pt1 | contig 17183 bp, 6 predicted proteins | sample 1576141 | NCBI WGS metagenome assembly OGWZ01 (sample SAMEA3541512, study PRJEB24748) | human gut metagenome | biome: human gut; feature: human-associated habitat; material: faeces | place: China | collected 2012
GGCCAAAAGCAGCAGGCAGGCGGGCACAGCAGGCGCGGCCCCGGCCAGCGCCAGCAGCACAACAACGGGCAGCAGCATCAGATCCAGCAACAGGGCATCCGCACGGCGCAGGGCCGCAGCGGCCAGCGCCCCGGTAACGGGCAGGGCGGCCAGCAGCAAAAACAGCCCCAGCTGCGCCGCACTGCCGCCCTGGGCCACCGGCAGCGCACTGCCAAGGCGGGCGTTCAGGCTTTGGGCAATGTTCCCGGCGCACTGCTGCGCCCCGGCCAAAAAGTTCCGCTGGCAGATGAACAACACCACAAGATACACAATCACCCCCGCCAGCAGCCCCCAGCGGCGCAGGGCTTGCGGCGCACGCAGGAACAGCGCCCACCCGGCGCAGAAAGCGGCTGCCGCGGGCCACACCCACAACGGCACTGCAATGCCGAACCCGGTGGAAAGCACCAGCAGCAAACCAAAGGTGAGCGCCAGCAGCAGCGCGGCATCTGCCGCCAGCCACAACGCGGGGTGCGCTGCGGGGCGCTGGGTGCTCACCAACACACGGTCCACAAACTTCAGCCCACTGCCGGGGTCGGCAGCGCCGCGCCGGCTCAGGGCAGTACGTTCTTTTTTGCGCTTGGGCGGGTTTTTGCGGTGCTTCGCCGCCTGTTGGGGAAAATCCCCCCATTCCTCCACTCCGTCCAGGTCCCCACCGGGGGTCAGGGCAGCGCGCAGGGCGGTCAGCGGTTCGCGCACCATCAGGCGGTCCAGCTTGGCGCTCAGCTTCCAGTGTACCTGCTTGAGGGTATCCCCGTCCCGGTACTCCCGCAGCTCATAGCTGCCGCCCAGGGCGGCGCGGGTGTCGGCTTCGTCGCCGTCCTCATCGGGGGCGGTTTCCGCTTTGGCTTTGCCAGCCGCGGCAGCGGGCAGCACACAGATGCTCCGGCTTTGCGCGGCAGCCGGGCACGCCGCGGTGAACACCCCCAGGTGATCCCGCAGGGTGATGCCCCGCACCGCAATGCTCCACACGCCGCTTTTGCCTGCGTTTAAGGTAATGCGCTGTTCGGCGCTCTCTCTGCCGCCCAACATGGCGGCGCAGCGCAGGGTAATCTGCCCGCCGCCCCATTCATCGGCGGCGTTCAGCAGCACCACAAGCGCAGGGATGGGCAGCCGGCTGCGGTTGCGCAGCCGAACCGTCAGGGTAAAATCTTCGCCCTGTATCACGGGTTTGTCCGGCACCAGCAGCTCTGCCGTTACCTGCCTGCGCAGATAGGCGGCGTCCAGCCGCAGCAGCACCAGAAGCACCAGCGCAAACGCTAACAGGAACACCGCCAGCGGTGCCTGGGTGATGAGCGCCGCGGCCAGCAGCACCAAAAGCACCAGCGCCCGGCCCAGCTTACCTGCCATGGCGGTCAGCCTTTTCGGGGCGTGGGCGCGGCACGGTGCGCAGCAGGTCCTGCATTACGCTGTCCACCGTTTCGCCGCCTGCGCGGGCCTGGTCATTCAGCACCAGGCGGTGGCGGGCAACCGCATCAAACACAGCGGTCACATCCTGCGGGGCAACAAAATCCCGCCCCGCCAGATACGCCGCCGCGCGCGTCATACTGGCCAGCGCCAGGGTGGCACGGGGGCTTAACCCCACGGCCAGGCGCGGGTCCTTGCGGCTGGCCTGGGCCAGCGCCACAATGTAGCGGTACATCAGCTCATGCACAAATACCGTGCTGACCTCCTGCTGCATGGCAAGCAGATCCGCCTGACCGGCAACGGGGCGCACACGATCCAGCAGGCGGCCTTTGCTCTGCCCGGCCAAAATTGCCAGCTCCGCTTCCTCATCGGGGTAGCCCATTACGGCGCAGACCATGAAACGGTCCAGCTGAGACTGCGGCAGCATCTGCGTGCCGGCGGCGCCGATGGGGTTCTCGGTTGCAATTACGGTAAAGGGTGCGGGCACCGGGCGGGTGACGCCGTCCACCGTCACCGTGCCTTCTTCCATCACTTCCAACAAAGCCGACTGCGTGCGGGAGGAGGTACGGTTGATCTCATCGCCCAAAAACAGGTTGCACATCACCGCACCGGCGTGGTACACAAACTTGCCGGTCTCTTTCTGGTAGACCGAAAATCCCACCAAATCGGACGGCAGAACATCCGGCGTAAACTGCACGCGGCTTTCTTTCAGGTCCAGCGCGCGGGCAAAGGCCAGCGCCAGCGTGGTTTTGCCCACGCCGGGAATATCCTCAATCAGCACATGGCCGCCCGCCAGCATGGCCATCCAGATGGTGTTTACCGTTTGCTGTTTGCCCTGCACGGCCTTGTTTACTTCGGCCGTAACGGCGGCGGCCTGCTGTGTGTACTGCATGGTTAATCCTCCCGGTGTTTTTTCCATATCACCATAATGCCAACGGCGGCGGCAATAACCACCAGCCCGGCCCAAAGTGCGTTGTTTTCCAGCCAGATCATGGTATTGGAGATCGCGCTCCCCTCGGATTCCGCGCTGCCCTCCCCCGGCAATGGGGTCAGGGCCTGGGGGGCCACTTCGGCAATGGAGCTGCCGCCGGCATCCTCCACGGTCACCTGGCGCGGCGTTTCGTCCCAGGTAGCGGCGCTTTCCTGCAAATCCTCCTCTTTGGTGGTGTCCGCAGCGGCGGTGTCGTGCTCCGCAATTACCAGGTAGCGCTGGCTGTTGCGGGTGTAGGGGTGGCAGGTGGAAAGGGTCAGCAGGTCCCGCCCCGGCTGGATCAGCACGGCGTTGATATCGCTGGGGTCAATAATTTTCAGCTCGCTCACGCGGTAAATCAGCGTTTCCCACGGGGTGGTCAGCTGGATCTTGTCCCCCACCTGGATCTGCTGCACGTTGCGCAGCATTTCCGCGCCATAATAGCCGCGGTGGGCGGCAATCACGGTGTTGGTGTTTTCGCCGCCCAGCGGCATCGAGGTCTGGCCCAGCAGCGCCGCGCCTTTGGCCAGGTTTTCGCGGCTGGCGCCCAGGTAAACGGGCAGCTCCAGGTTCAGGCGCGGGATCCACAGCACAGCCAGCACATCATCGTCATAGCCATAGGCAGCAAGGTCCAGCGGGGCTTCCTCATAGGCGAACGGGTCGGTCAGGCCGCTTTGGCCCCCGGCGTAAATTTCCGCGTTATAGTCCTGCATCGCGGCGTACAGTTCAGGGTAGGCGCGTTCCGGCTCCGGGGGGTCGGCTGTGGTTTCCTCCGCCGCGGGGGCGGTGGGCTGGGCTTCGGCGCGGGCCGCAAACTGCGCAGCGGTTTTGGCGTTGCGGGCGCTGGTCCACCACTGGGCGGCGGTGGGCTGTATCAACAGCGCCAGCCCCAGCAAAATGGCCAGCCAGGCCAGAATTTTAGCAATCAGCCGTCCCATTTAGTCATCCTCCTCGCGCTTTTTGCAGCGGTGCAGCAGCAAAAGCAGCAGCAGCGCTTCGCCGCCGATCACAATGCTGCCCGTTACCGCGATCCACGGCCAGGCATCCACCACGCGCTTGACCACCGTTCCGGTGCGCAGCGCCTGATACTGCACGGCCTGCGGGGTGTTGGTTTCTTCCTCTCCATTATAAGGGATGCGGGTGCCGCGCACAAGCATGCGGTGGGTGTTGATGGCATACGGCGTGCAGGTAACAAGGGTGCAGTAATCCTGCCCCGCGGTGATTTCCAGATCCTCGGTGTGCTCCGGTTCCACCACTTTGATTTGATCCACCTGGTACGCCAGCGTTTCATCCAGAATATGCAGGTAGAAACAGTCGCCCTCTTCCAGCTTGTCCAGATCGGTGAACAGCACGGCTTCGGGCAGGCCGCGGTGGCCGGTCAGCACGCTGTGGGTGCTTTCGCCGCCAAGGGGGTAGCTGGAGCCTTCCAGATGGCCAACGCCCTTTTGCAGCACATCATCGCTGGTGCCTTCGTAAATAGGCAGGTTGACGTCAATTTTCGGGATGGTGATATACCCCAAGCTTTCGCCCACATCCACAAGGTCCACATAGCTGGTGCCGGTATCCTCCGCTTCGCCTGCGGCATCGCGCTCCACGGCGCTGTCCAGCTGCTGGTTATAGCGGCGGGCGGCCTCCTTGGCGGCGTCCAGTTTTTCGGTATCCATGCTTTTTACGGTATCATCGTAATTTTGGATCGCTTCGCTGGCGTGGCGCTGCGCCACCGCGTTGCTGATAACCGGGTACGATGCCACCCCAATGCCGGACAGGATCATCAAGGCCGCAAAGCCGACTTTTAGTTTTGTTGTGGTATCCATAGCGTCACCGCGAACCTTTCCGTGAGAGGGTTGAAGTTGGGAGCTGATGCAATTAAGAATTAAGAATCAGGAATTAGCAATGAGGAATTGGAGGTAGGCGAAAGAATCATTTCTGCAGGAGGCAGCGTCCCCAACGGGCCAAAAAATTGCCGCCCATCCGCCCCGCGCAACAAACATAAAAACCATTTGTAGGGGCCGATGCTCGCCATCGGCCCGTTTGACGGGCCTTGCTCTATGTATTTTTAGGTTCTGCACGGGGAACCACCCCTCAGGCCGCTCCGCGTCCAGCTCCCCTCAAGGGGCGCCAATATCTTACCTTATGTTTGCGGTGGCTCCCCTTGAGGGGTGGTTCCCCGCCACAAACCTGACGCCCGTGGGGTGGTTCCCCACGCAGGGCCTAAAAATCAACCGAACAACGGCCACATATGCCCAAAAAATTTATTCCCCAATAACCCACCATAGGGGGAGGGCCAAACCCGGCCCTCCCCCTGTGTATGATGGATTATCCCTCTATACCCTATTGGTGAATTGTAAAATTGTTTTGCCTTGCGGCGGGCGCATCAGGCGCGGTTTTTCTTTTTCAGGCTCAGCAGCACGCCAACACCGGCCACAACCAGCAGCACACCAATGCCGCTGAACAGCAGGGTGCCGAAACCACCGGTGGTGGGCAGGTTGAAGCCCTTGCGGTTGATGATGACGATCTCTGCATATTTGTACTCAGTATCGCCATTCATAACCTTGGTGGTATTGTAGTCATGCTTAATCAGTTTACCCGTCTCATCAAAGGTTTTCGTATCATCCCATTTGGTGGTGTAGTCCAGAGTCAGGTTTGCGTCCACCGGCTCAGTCAACAGGTTATAGCCTTCGTGAGTCTTGGTTTCAACCAGCTTATACTCGCCATTCGGCAAACCATTTGCAACAGCCTTACCGTCTTTGCCCGTCTTCAAAGGCATAACAGCAAACCACTTAGGCTCATTCTCACCATCAGTAACGTTCAGCTTTTTTGCTTTTGCTTCCGCAGGCGTTAAAATGGTCTTATCAGCACCCATAAACGTAACGGCGGTGCCAGCTTCGTTAATCTTATCTTTTTTGGGATCAACCTTTTTATAAAGGGTAAATTCAACATTCTCCAGCGGTTCGCCATCCGCACTATCACCCTTTTTCAGGATGCCAGTCTTGAACGTATAAACAACAGCTTCGTCATGGATATCATACGGAGGATCCTCTTCGGTAGTTTTAATATCTGTCTTCTTGGAGTATTTCAGGTCGGCACTGTTTACATTGCCCACTGCACCAACCGAAGCGCCGTCCTGGAGCTTTGCGGTATAGGTAATGGTAATGGTTCCACCTGCATATGCAGCAATCTCTTTAGTATTAAATGCAATCGTAAAGCCAGACTTACCGTCAGCATTCGTTTTCGTCAGGGTATACTCAGTACCCGCTGTAAATGTCGTTTCTGCAGCATCGCCAGCTTTTCCTTTAACAAGAATATCATCATTAACAACCAGCTGGTCGCTATTCATTTCATCAGATACGGTGAAAGTCTTCAGTTTTGCAACGTTTTCAGGAACATTGACAGTCAGAGTATACGGAACATCATCACCAATGCCATAGTCTGCATCCTTTTTACCTGTAATTTCCTTTTTGAAGTCCGGCTTGTAGTTCTTTACTTTAACCTCTGTTGCATTAAAAGCAGTAAAGTCAAAGCTCGTTGCATTTTCAGGGTATATCTCGTTTACAACATCAGCTTCGGTCGCTGCAACCATATCGCCATTGTCATCGATCTTAAAAACATAGGCAATGCCGGAATCCAAAATGTAACCATCGTTTGCATTAACTTCAGTTTCCACAAAGGCATATACACCTTTGGTCAAACCAGAAACGCTGATTTTGCCCTCTGCACCCGTGGTAAGGACACCCGTTTTATTATCTGCGTCAAGCCACTCGCCTGCATTATCTACGCCATTTGCAGGCTTCCTCTCAATCCAAGTCCATGCTCCGTCATCATTCTTCTTATAGAGCTTAAACTTGTAGCCCTGCATGGTTAGAACTTCTTCATCCGTACCGCTCTGCTTACCGACTTTCTGCAAAACAGCCTGACCATATGCAGTAGAGTTTTTCGGGAAGACATGAACATCGTACAGCCAATCAGTCAGACCGCCCTTCGTATCACCCGAGACTTTTGTCATAGGAACAGAGACAAAGAACGGCTCACATGCAGTCCTGACAGAATCCGGTGTTTCGGTTTCAAGCACAAGGTAAAGACCCAAAGGCAATTCTTCAAACTTAACAACGCCACTGGTATCTGTCGTTTCCGAACCAACTTTAGTTAAAGTTGCAGTCACGTCACTCTTCAGTTTATAACCGCCGGTAGCAGTATCCTTTTCTGCATACTCTGTCCAGCTTGTAGGCCAAGTTACAACTTTACCATCATAATAGTCTTTCAGTTCATCTGCACTCTTAACCTGATAAACGGTAAAGGTTGCACCTGCCAACGGAGTAGGCGTTTCACCTTTGTCATTCGAAGGAAGACTCCCTGCGTCTTCTGCCTCGCCGGTTGCAGGCCCTCTAGTATCATCGTTCCACTCATATTTATGAATCGTAATGGAACCGGTATCCTGCGTCCAAACCGGATTTGGAGTAGTTCCCGGTGTTGCTCCAGCGGCATCCTCTGCCATTGCTGGCATGGCGCACAGGCTGAGGGCCAGGGCGGCGCTCAACAGGCCTGTGAGAAAACGTTTTGCTTTTTTCATTTCAGTACCTCTTCTCTTAAAAAAAATCATCATCGGATGGGCGGCGAAGCCGCCCGGCTTAGGGGTTCTGCATCAGCACGGCGTGCAGTGCGGGGCGCTGCAGCGGGGAAACGCTGCCGCGCCGCCCGCACTGTGCCGTAAAGAAAAAAGGAAGGGAAAACCGGGCCGCTTGCCCACTTGGCTTAAGGTGCATCTGAAAACAAAGGAAATAACGGATATTTCGCAGCCACAAGCAGGATGTAAGGCAAAGAGCCACCGGAATCCTTTCCGGATCCCAAGGCTTCTTAACACAAAATCCGGCTGCGCTTATAGAAACAGGCGATATTTTCAGTTTTTCAGTTATACCCCGGCTTATGGCTGCGCCCTGCCGTAAAACGGGCGCGCACTGGCGGGCAGGCCCTGTACCCTGGGGGTTGCTGGGTTTCCGGGGGATGGTTAATGTCGCCGGCCCCCTTTCCTGTTGTAGCGGAATGTGAATATCAACAGCCCTGCCACCGCCAGCGGCATGCCGATCAGCAGCCACAGGCTTGGCGCGTCTGCACCCGTGTGGGGCAGCTCAGGCGTTTTACGGTTCAGAACGGTAAGGGTCATGGTGTAGGTGTTATTGGCGCCCGGCTTAAACTTGTTTTCGTCCTTAATTGCCTGTCCATCAATATAACACTTGCCGTCTTGGGTAAATTGGATCTTAATTGGCTGTGCCAACAGGTTGTACCCCGGATGTGCCTTGGTTTCCGTCAGGCGGTATGTACCGGGTTCCAGATTTTTGAACACACCGGTGATTTTGCCGTTGCCGTCCGTTTTGGCGGTAATGGAACCTGTGTTTGTGGTGTTATCGAATTTATAGGTAGTATCTACTACCCACTGCGGTTCTCCTTCGGTTGTTGTTGTTTCGACCAGCTTTTCCAGCTTGAACTCAACACCACTCAAGGGCACGTCCTTGTTATGTTCGTCTTTTTCCGCGTCCTTCTTGATGATATCCAGTACAAACTTCGGGTTCTGCAGCGTGTTGGTCAGCTCAATCTTGCCGCTGCCGCCGGTGATGGTTCCATCGGTGGCTGTGGCTGGCGTTGTAGTTGCGCCGGTTTCGCTGTCCTTTTCGCTTTTTGGTGTTGCTTCAGCCTTTACAACATACGTATTGCCCTTAATCGTAATGGTTCCGTCTTCCGCTGCCGGGGTAAAGATGCCATCCTTTACCGTACCTTCCACAATGCGGTAAATATAGTTATTATCCGCACTGCCGTTAATCGGGTACTGATCCAGGTTGTTAAAGATACACTTCCAGCCGTAATCATCGCGGTTAATGGTAACATATTTTGGGCTTTCCGCGGTCGGGTAGTTTACCGGTTTCCAGTCTGTATAGCCTGTGCCGTTTTTCAGGCGGCGCTGGAGCTGGATGTAGATTGTATCCGGCGGTTTCTTTGTACTAAGATCCGTACCATCTGCATCTTCCCAGAGCTTGTTGAACTCAATGTTGATCAGTTTGCGCTTGGTGTTGGTAAAGATTGCGGTAACTTCCAGATCGTTCGGATTGTTGCTCTCCACAATCTCGCCTTCCACCATGGTTTTGCCGATCACATGGGCGTATTGACCATCCGGAACGGTTACGCTTTGCAGTGTGGAACCATCACTGGTTTCGACTTCCTCGATGGTATAGCGGGTGCCAACGGGGATGCCGGTGATGGTTCCGGTGTTGCCCTGGCTCATATCAATCGTAACGGTTTTTTCGATGGGCTTTTTTTCCAGACCAGCACCGCCAACATCACTAAAGGTAACTTTGAACTTGTAGGTGCCTGTAATGATATTTTCCTCACCAGCTGCGGCCTGCTTTTTGATTGTCAGCCCGCCGGTTTTGACCTTGTTGACGTATTTTACCTTTAGCTTTGTCAGCGTGGAGCTTGTTTCGTCCGGGTCCTTATAGGAGCGGAAGACGATGGTGTTGGCGGAGGGTTTGTTTCCGTCATACTTGTTCTGCTCTTCTGCTCCCCCTTTTTCCGTTCGGCCATCATTGGGGCCTCTTCCCTTCTGCTCGATTAACGAAGGTGTTGGACTAGGAAGACTTACGCTGTCACCTCCGCTCATCGAAGTAACCTTCTGCCCGTTCTCGTACACGGTCCATGTGGTGTCGTACAGGCTTTGGTTCAGATCCTCTTTGAGCGAAATGTAGCTGCCGCGGCGGAACTGGTCGCTGAAGGTAACGGTTTCTCCATCTTCCAGAACAAAGCGTCCGTCCTCGTCCACCAACTGGGTGTCTGTGTCCATGGTGGAGGTGTACTGTGCGTTTTCGGCGTTTTCCAACTTACCGCTTGTGGCGGAGCCGTAATCCGGGATTTTCTCCTGATCGGTTGTAAAGCCGGTCATCTCCGTTGGCACCGCTTTGGGAATGAAGGTAAAGTCCCTGAAATAGATGTGGCGGCTATAGTTATCGCCCACGCGGATGGTTTTGACGTTGTTGTTAAAATCGCCCTGCTCTTTCATCTTGTGCAGGTCCAGCTTTACGGTGACCCATTGGTCTGTCGTCACTTCGACCGAGCCATACGTTGCGCCGTTAATGCCTGATGTGTCAAGGCTGCCTTTTTGGACGTCTTTATCATCCAGCAGTTCCAGATACAGGTTGTTGAGGGAAAGGCCACCTTCACTACCATCCGTTGTATCAACGTAAACCTGGAACGTAAGGAAGCGCATGTCTTTGATATTGATGGGGTTTTCCAGCGTCAGGATGCCACGACGTTTATCACGCGCTGCACTTTGCGTATCCTTATAGCGTGCGTACCAGTGAAGGACCTGTTCGGTATCTTGCCCGGAATCTTGCCCAGTATCTGGCTTGGAATCTGGATTGGGGTTATCAGCCAACTCGAAAATGTAGTCACCTTTGTTTGATTCGGTTGGTTTGGTTGCGGGTTCAATCTTGTTCGCAGTCAAATCCACCACTTGGGACTGAATACCGCCTGTATCCGGTTTAGCGGCCAGTGTTGTTCCATAATGGGTTGCCTGGTTCTGGATGGTGAAGTTGAAGATTTTCTGGCCTGTAAAGCATTTTTTGAATTCATCATCAGTAACGTTGCTCAGATCGACCTTTTTTTGAACCTGCAGCTCGTTATTATCCGGGAAGTTGAACGCCACCGCCATGTTGGACTCCCACATACCGCGTTCCATATAGTACATGGTAAGGGTGTGCTTTTGGCCTTTGTCGAATGTAAGAGTAGTGCCTTGCGCGTAGAAATTGATGTCCTCGCCATTATATTTTACGGTCTTGGCAGGACTTCCATTTTGGTTACTTTCTGGCGTTCCGCCTTTTTTGACCTTACTGACATAGGCTGTTACACTATTTTGGGTTCCATCTTCTGTCTTGCCAAATTCCAGCAGGCCGGAAACCTTACCATGGGCGCCGCCAACGTCAAGCGCCAGCTGGCCATCAATGAATACCCAAACGTCATCGTCACCGGAGAAGAAGAACTTGATGCTGGTTTTTCCCTTTGTTCCATCTGCATTGTCTTTTTCCACCTTGCCGTCATCCGTCAGGGTAAAATCCATCTGCAGCTTGGTGCCAAAGCCGTAATTGTAGGTAGAAGCCCGGCCCTCAGTTGCGGTTTCGTTGAACGGGAAGTAGCCATAGGAACTTACAGGCTCGTTCTTGCCTGTTTTGGTTATCGTTGTTTGTGCGGAGGTAGAATCAAGATTGCGTGACCGTTCTCGGTTCTCTGTGCTTGATTTCAGGAAATATTGCTTTGTGTCGGAATCCTGCTTCAAGTACAGGGTCGTATCCTGGCTGTCAAAGTACCAGTAATCAACGCCCTTATCCTCATCAAAAATCTGTTTCTTGGTAAAGGGGAACGCAACGTTGTCGTACACATCGCCAAGCTTTGCATTTTTGCTGTTGGTGCCGCTCAGGAACTCTTTGTTGAAGTGCGGTTCTACTACTTTTTTATCTTCCAGTGTACCTTTCAGCAGCGGTTCACCTGTTGCATCGCCAGTGGAGGTTTGGGATTCAACCAAGCCCTGATAGGCATAGTCATAACGTGTACCATTTCCATCTTCATTGATTGTGGAGTTATTGATTGCCATGAAGCGATTTTTTTTATCGAATTCGCTATTAAACCCCCAAAGATTCAATGCAGCACTAATCGCATCAAACTTAATTCCCCAGTCTAAATAAGTAGGTTGGAAATGACCGGTATAAATCGGATATTGCGCATTGCAGTTCCTGTAATAATCACTTAATGCGCTGTCAAATTGGCGGAACACGACCCAGCTTCTTTGACTTGCAAAGCCGCCTTTTTCTCCCGGTGTATAATATGTACTATTATACTTATCTCTATTATTCCCATTTAGTTCATAGTCTGTATAATAGTCATACAGCGTACTGGTAACATATTTTGTGTTTGGATCTTCTGTGAATGGTTCTTTGCTAATATCTACAACATCATCCGTCAGTTTCTTGCCTTCTTTGGCATCACGCAGGGTACCTTTTTCAGCCCAGTAGCCTTCGCGGTTGCCACCGTTATAAATTACATCATCGCTGGCATCCGCAAAGAAACACGGTTCGGAAAGGTCGGCTGGGATGTCCATCATGGCCGTACCATCACCGTATTCGGCTGCATTAGCGTTCTCAACTGCCCAAGAAGCAAAACGGATTTTTGTATAACCATCCGGCACTTCGCAATACCAGATGTTGGTGTCCTTTAGTCGATTCATCTCCTGTTTTGTTATAGGATCCTTACCATCGCCCGTCAGATAGCACCAAAGCTTACCGTCGTTCGTCGGCATGCCACATCCAATCGCGCCATTATGTGTTTCACTTTTTTCATTCTCATAAGAAAGCCAGGAGAAAGTTGCATCGAAGTAAATAACTTGCTTGCCTTGCTTGCCTTGCGGGGTTCCCCAGGTGGATTGGTTATTTACTTTATAAGTAAAGCAATATTTTTTGCTTGCGTTATAAAGGAATGTATTTTCGTCTGTTCCCTGTTCGTAGAAGTTATAGCTCTCACTTAACGGTTTGCTACCATTTTCGGCAAAGAATTGAACAGAAGAGCAGGCACTTTTAGGAATTTCAAAACTCTGCTTTTTGTTTATGGCAACATCACCGATCGTTACCGTTTGAGTTGCCGGTGTTTTTCCGGAAGAATCTTGTTCCGTAAATACTGCGGTTACTTTTGCCAGGTCAGAATCACTCAGGTTTTCAAAGACCATCTTCTGGCCGCCAAAAGCGGTGTGGTCAGCAGGGTCAGGTAATGCTAATGCATTTGCCCAGTCGGCATCATTCCAAGCTACATCACCATTTTCGCTGTTTGCATCGCCATTATAATATTTGTCATTAAATACGTCAACTTTTACAAAATTGTTCTTTTCAGGTGGAGCTGTTACTCTTACTTTATGGCCTTCATCTAAAGTAAACTGCATCCAGACATATCCGCCCCAGGGGCATATCGTCTTGTCGCCAATAAATTTATAAATGCGTTGGCCTTTGGAAGTAATTTTGTCGGAAACAAGGGACATTGGCTGTTCGCCAATCTCTCCGTCATCTGCCTGGCCGCCATTTCCGCGCTTTGCATTAAAGGTAATTGTAGAATTTTTTGTTACTTCCCAACTGCTCGGGACTGCAAAGTAAACGGTAAACTGATTAGATTGTGTGCTAACCTTCAGCGCCCCATCCATATCTTCCGCTTCCTCGGCGTCCATCTGCGGCTGTTCGGTCGGTTCCGGGGTGGCGGTGGGGGTCACGGTCGGCACAGGGGTGGCCGTTGCGGTGGCTGTCGGTTCCGGGGTCGGGGTGGGTTCTGCCGTGGGCTCCGGCGTTTCGGTCGGGGCGGGCTGCTCCGGCTCGGCGCTTTGTTCCGGTTCCGGGGTGGCGGCGTTCTGCTCCGGCGGAGCGGTATTCTCCCCGGAGACCGTTCCCTGCTCATCCTCCAGCAGCTCTACTTCGCCAGGTGCGTCGGGCAGAAGATCCACCTCGGCGTATACAGGCAGGGCCATTGCCATAACCAGGCAAGCGGTGACAAGCAGCGCTGTCAGCCGGCGCGCCCAACCTGTTGTGTTGTTTCCTGTTCTATTCAATCTGCTCACCCGCCTTTCGCGCTGGCTTGATGGAAGCACATTGTTCCACAGGGGATCCCCTGCGGAACAGTAAAAGAAGCCAGCTTTTTTTACTTGCGCAACCGTTGCCATGTTGTTTTCAAAAAAATTACGCATCGAGTCTTCTCATTGCGCATTTACTTTTCAGGATTAAAGTATAGCACTCTTACCCCAGAAAGACAATACAATCCACGCAAATTCCTGTTTTTCGGCACTTTTACTGATTGCGTTTTTCTCCAATTATACAATTTGTTCAAGGCCTTTGTATAATTTATTCCTGATTTTCTTTTTGGCAGCGGTCCCTTTTATATACTTTGACCGCGCGTTTATGATCCTCTGCGCACACAGAGCGCAACTTTGCCGCAAAATTCGCCTTTTTTGTTGCATTTTCCTGTTTTTGCGCAATTATTTGTTTCGCATGCGCCTGTTTGCGGCGGGGCCTGGCGGCTGGGTGGGCGCCTTGTGGGAGGGATGGCAGGTTTGCGGCGCACGGTTCCCGTTTTTTTGCGGCGCGATGGGTACACCGCGCCCCTGCAAACGGTTTGCGGTGTTTGCGGCGGCGGGTGTGTGTTTGGTGGATTGCATGCCCGCCAACGGGACGCCGTTCTCCCTTTACAACGGGGTGCGGGTTTGCTGCAGATATGCCATTCGCTTTTTTGTCCCCCCTGCCCCGCCCCTGATTCCCGGTTCCCCCTTGCCGATTTCTATTTGCGCCAGCTCCTGAGGTGCATCTGAAAGCAACGAAAATAGCGGATCTTTCGCAAGCACAAAATCCGGCTGCGTTTACTGAAACAGACGAGCTTTTTGACGTTTCAGATAGCTCCCAGCTCCCAGCTTTCAATCTATCCTGTGTAAACTGCAACCCCTCACGCGCCGTTCTGTGCGGCACTTACCTTATAATAAGGGGGTGCTGCCCTGTGTAAATTTGCAACTGATCTATTTGAAGCAGCTGTGAGCTGTTGCAATTTTGCACAGGGTATTGCCCGCATTCTGTGCCGAACATTCCCGAAACGTGTTGGAAAAACGCACAGGTTACCCCCGGAACAGTTGCAATTTTACACAGGATATTCCCGCTCCCCTGCCCCGCCGTGACCCGCGTACCTGTTGGAAAGCCACACAGGATAGGCCCGTTCCCCGTGTTGCAATTTACACAGGTTTGGCTGTTTTTGGCTTATTTGCAACTTTACGCAGGTTGCTTCCCGCACAGGAAAATGGTGGTGGAATGCACAGGCTGCAGTTGGTTGAACACACAGGTTTGCGTTGTTAAATTACACAGGCTCTACCTATTACTAATATAGAACTAAACAACTAAGCCATAATAACAACCAGAGGTAAGCCGGGAGATGGGGGAGAACGGGAAAAAAATTGGTGTTGCCATTCCATCAGGTTACAGAACCCTGAAACAGCAGGACAGAAAAGCACAATAAAACCCTGTGTAACCTGCACCCTGGCTGCAACCACCACAGGATATATGGCAAACCACAACGCGGGTGTTGCATTTTGCACAGGGTAATGGCGGTAAAACCCTGTGTAAAATTGCAATTCTTGCGCTGGATAACAGGATGTGCTATAATGTTTAGCATGATGTGCGTGACCACCCGGGATACAGCAACCGATATAGGAGGCCCCTGCTTATGGCGGCAAGTAAACAGAAAAAAGATGATCCGTTTGTCGTTACGTTTGAAGAACGCGGGGACCAGACCATCGTTCGCAAATCCAATGACCTTGTACAGATGACGCGCAACAACCTGACGCTGAGCCAGCAGCGCCTGATGCTGCATATTTTTTCGATGATTAAGCCGGAGGATACGGACCTGCCCTCTTATGAGCTGAGCATTTATGATTTTATCAAGATGACCGGCATGGACCCGCACAGCGGGGCGCTGTACAAGCAGGTGCGCAAAAATATTGAGGAGCTGGCCAACGCGCCCATCCAGTGGATCAAGAATAACGGAACTTCTACGGTGGAAACATTCCGCTGGATTGATAAAGTGCGCATTGATGAGGGCCGCGCGCGCATGACCATCACGCTGGACCCGGTGCTGAAACCGCACCTGGTGCAGCTGAAAACCCTGTATACCACCATGGATGTGACCTACACCATGCTGATGCGGTCCACCTATTCCATCCGCATTTACGAGCTGTGCAAGAGCTACCAGAGCCTGTACCTGAAAAAGAAAGCGGCCGGGGAACCGCTGGTATGGAACCTGAGCATGCTGTATGAACAGCTTTCGTATACGGCCAACCGATGGTCGGATTTCCGCCGCCTGGCACTGGAAAAGGCAAAGGCGGAAATTAACGAAAAGACGGATATTATTTTTAATTACGATGTGTACGAAAAAAAGGGGCAGAAGGTTCTTTCGCTGGTGGTAACGATTGACCCGGTGGATGATGCCGCCGCACAGGCCAACCTGGACAGCATCAACAGCACAGTGCGCAAAAAGAGCAAAAAGAAGGGCCGCCCCACCGTGGCGATTGAGGATTCGCTGCTGGATGACCCCAGCGTGATCACCTTTGATTATGTTTCGGCACCGGAAACGACGATCCCCTATTCCTTTGGACGCCACCGCACCGAGCTGCGGGAGGAAATTGTTGTGAAAGCGCGCATGGATCAGCTGCGCGCGGAGATTACGCCCGAAGAGCTGCACGCGGTGGAAGTGATCATTGATGTGTTGGCAGATGCCTGCTGCACCATCCAGGCAGGCGATGGCGAGCAGGACGGCGGCAACAAAACGGTGTTTGGAAAGATGAATGCCATCATCCTGGATTGCGGCGGACTGACCAGTTGGCTGGCCGGTGTGGCACCCCGCTATGCACAGGAGATCATTCCCCGGTCGCAGAAGATGCGCAGCCCGGCGCGGTACCTGAACAAAGTGCTGCGCGAGGATATGGATAACTATCGCATTTATATTTTCCGCAAGGCAAAGCCGGCAGCAGAACCCAAAGAGGAGCTGTTGGAAGCGGAGTACCATGTGATGGACGAGCCGGTGCAGCAAACGATGCCGGAGCCTGAGCCGCCCAAGGTAGAGCTGATTCCCGAAACGATTGTAAAACGGCAGGATATGCGAAAAGAGTTTGCAAAGTTTGTAGATGATGGATACCTGGAAAAGACGTTGACGAGCGGCCAGCGCGGCGCTTACCACGAAATTTACCGCCACCTGGCAGCGCGGTGCGTGCCATCGCCTTCCAGCCTGCGCAATGGGCTGAAAGACGAAATGCGGCTGCATTACCTGGCCTGCATGAATGAAGTGATTGAAAAGTATGGCAGCCTGACCCCGTTGATGGAAGCTATGGCGCATGAACTGGACTTTGATGTGTTCTGGGCAAAGGCCGCCAAGGACCCCAACGTGAATAACCCGATGGGGCTGTTCTACCACATTATTGAAGAACGCGCGCTGAACCCGATCGGCACCATAATGAACGACCAGGCACAACGGCAGAAGGTTGCCGCCAAGGAAAAAGGTGAAAAAGATAAGTGGCACAACGAAAGCTGGATGGATGCTTTTGAGGAAGATATCCCGGATGACAGCGAAGAGTAATTGAGATGAAGCGGAGCGGATAATCCGGAAGCGCTATTATAATAAGGTGAGCAGCGGCTGGCAGATTGCTGGCCGCTGCTTTTTTGTTGGGGTGCAGCTGAGAAATGGAAATATCCGGCGTTTTTTGATTTCAGATAGACCTTGGGCAACACCGCACAATTCCCGCCTAACGGCTTAAGCACCGCTCCGACGGCTGCGGCACCTCGCTCGCCGTATCGGCACTTAGAATTATGCGGTATTGCCCTTGGGATAATAGGTGAGAATGAAGGTAGGTGAGCGGGAATGCCTGGATGAAGTGAAGAAGGATGAAAAGAAAAAAAACGGCAGAGGAAAAGCGTGAACAGCAACGAAGAGATGACGGCATAATAATCGTCAAAATATCCGTTGACACGCGCGAAGCATATGATATAATAGAAGCTATAACAGCAACGAAGAGATGCCGCACGGCATGGGGTGCCGTTTTTGCAACCCGCAGTTATGGCAACACCGCACAATTCCCGCCTTGCGGCTTGAGCGCCGCTCCGGCAGCTGCGGCACGGTATCTGCGTTGCCAAAATGCTCGATAATGTCGGGTTGCGGTACCCGCATCGTACAT
>OGWZ01001989.1_pt1 | contig 17138 bp, 18 predicted proteins | sample 1576141 | NCBI WGS metagenome assembly OGWZ01 (sample SAMEA3541512, study PRJEB24748) | human gut metagenome | biome: human gut; feature: human-associated habitat; material: faeces | place: China | collected 2012
ACGCCGAACTGCTTGGCTGTCTGGCGTACTGTAGCATTATGTTCAATGATGTAGATCGCACTTTCAATGACTCTTTCTTCCATGTATTTCTTCAATGGAAAAGCCCCCTGTAAATGTTGTTTTTACAGTGTATGCTTGGGGCAGGGTTGCTATGTCCTTAAAATCTAGAAATATACCAATTGTTCTTTTGGCGGTTCTGATTTTTCGATTCTGATCGCTGTTAAGATTGGCATTGTCTTATCATATGCTTCATTGTATTCTGAATGAATCTGTGCTGTTAATGTTACCCATTCGTTATTGAGAATTCTCTTTAATGTCTTGGATTTCGTCTGGTTTAATCTGCACAGATATCCAATAAATGTCATATCATCTTCACAACATGTCATTGCTTTACGTCCAGGAATGATCATTCCCGGGGGCATCTTTGGACTGCGCTGGACCTGAACACGCATTTCCACAGTCTTTCCTTCGTAAACCTCTGGACGTTCCATCGCATCGATATACCAGATTCCATAATCTTCGTCTTCGACTTTGATCACATCTGCATTCACATCATATGGCAGCAGTTCATCCTGTGCCATCTCTTTTCCATCGGCACGTTCGAAACCTACCTGTGCTCTTGGATTGACTGCTTTGATGCTTCTTCGGAAACTTCCCATATTCGTATTGTCATCACAGCGGTTAAAAATGACAAGATCTGCCATCTTAAACATTTCCATAAACATAGATTTCATATTTTTCAAATACAAATCTGCTGTAGATGCATCAACTGTTACGATCACCTGATATAACTCAAGATCTGTCTCATCTACTACATCCATCAGATCGTCAATGGAGTACATTCCATTGTATTCGATCATGACACGGTCTGGATAATAATTTCTCTGACATCCTCTGACAAATTCTTTTGTGAAATCTTCCATATTTTCAATATTCACCACAAATGAATTTGTCTTCTCTAGCATCTCTTTATCGTATTCAACTTCTCCTTCTTCAAACGTAAGGATCATTGTTTTCTCGCCGTCATTAAAATAATCCTGGCTTAATGTTTCTTTGATCAGTGTTGATTTTCCACTTTCTAAAAATCCCCATACCAGATACGCCGGTAATTCGTACATTCTTTTTCCTCCTGTTATTTAGAAGAATAAACCTTCTAATTCATCTTCTTTTAATTTTGATCCGATCACACAGATTCTTCCTGTGTAATCCGCACTTCCTTCACGGATTTCATATTCTCCTGGAACAAGATCAAACTGAATCCATGATCCATCTTCTGTCTGTAAAATACCTTTGGATCTTAAGATCATACCATAGCTGTCATCTTTGGATAATTTCTGTAAGATCGTATCCAGTTCTTCCTTATTATATTTCTTAGGTGTTTCTTTGCCCCAGCTTGTAAATACTTCATCTGCATGATGATGGTGATGGTGATCATGGTCATGTCCACATCCACAGCTGCATTCTTCATCATGATCGTGATGATGATGATGTTCATGATCATGGTCGTGGTCGTGATCGTGATGATGTTCGTGATCATGGTGTCCACCGCACACAGGGCAGATTTCCTCTTCTTCTAATAATTCTTTGACCATATCATTTCCATCTTCCATAACTTTTAAGATCTGTTCTCCAGAAAGCTCATCCCATGGTGTTGTGATGATCGCAGCTTTTTCATTATGTTCACGAAGCAGTGCTACGCTTTCATTTAATTTATCTTCTGCTACATCTCCTGTACGGCTTAAGATGATAGATCCTGCATATTCTACCTGATTGTTATAGAATTCACCAAAGTTCTTCATATACATCTTGCATTTCTTTGCATCTGCAACTGTCACAAAGCTGTTTAAGTCTAGTTCAACATCTTCCGCAACACCTTGTACAGCTTTGATAACATCTGATAATTTACCAACGCCTGATGGTTCAATTATGATACGGTCTGGGTTGTACTGTGTGACTACTTCTTTTAATGCACTTCCGAAATCTCCAACTAAAGAACAACAGATACATCCAGAATTCATCTCTGTTACTTCAATCCCTGCGTCCTTAAGGAATCCTCCATCGATACCGATCTCGCCAAATTCATTCTCGATCAGTACGACTTTCTCTCCTTTTAATGCTTCTTTTAATAATTTCTGAATCAGAGTTGTTTTACCTGCTCCTAAAAATCCTGATATGATATCAATCTTTGCCATTTTATATTACCTTCCTTTATGTTCTATTCTTATCTTTCCTGTCACCTTAGACTTTCCGTTTTTTTACTTTTGAAAAAAGCAGAAAACTTAAGATTAGGGAACAAATATATTTTACTACTTCCATAATATTTGTCAAAACATTCTTTCAAGAGTATAATGAAAAAAATTAACAAAACGGAAGGAGTTATATGACTTATGAGAAAATACTACCCAAATTACTCCATTGGAACCGACGCATATGCCGACATCCCTATGGTATGTGAAAAATACGGAACAAAAGCTGTGATCATCGGAGGAACACATGCCTTGGCTGCCGCTGCCGATCTGATCAAAGAAGCTGTTGCTGACAGCAATATCATGATCACCGGCGTCTTTGAATACGGTGGTGAAGCCAGTCGTGAACACATAGATGAATTAAATTCTCATCAAGAAGTTATTGATGCTGATATGATCTTTGCATGTGGTGGCGGAAAAGCGATTGATACTTGTAAAGTATTGTCACAGGAAAGCAACCGACCATTCTTTACATTTCCAACGATTGCTTCTACTTGTGCTTCTTGTACATCACTTGGTATCATCTATCATCCAGATGGTTCCCTTCGTGAATATTCTTTCCAGGAGAAACCTTCTGAATGGATCTTTATCAATACACAAGTGATCGCCAATGCTCCTGAAAAGTACCTGTGGGCTGGAATTGGTGATACAATGGCTAAATTTTATGAATGTACAACCAGTGCCCGTGGTGATAATGATCTAGACCATAGCACTTCCATGGGCGTCCAGATCAGTAATCTTTGTGCCAGACCATTAGTAAAATACGGTGTAGAAGCCTTAGAAGAATGTCGAAATCATACTCCTGGAAAAGCTCTGGAAGAAGTCATTCTTGGAATTATCGTTTCTACTGGTTTTGTATCAAATCTTGTTGGAATTGATTTAAATACTGGACTTGCACATGCCTGCTATAACGGATTTACTGTATGTAAATCTACCGAAGACCATGGACATCTCCATGGTGAGATCGTTGCTTATTGTATCCTGATTTTATTAAAAGTTGATCATCAGGAAGAAGAGTTTAAGAAAATCTATGAATTCTCTAAGAATATGGGATTCCCTGTGAAACTTGCAGATATCCATGCAACACTTGATGATATGGATGCTGTGATCACAAAGGCTTTATCTGGAATTGATGTACGTGTATGGCCTTATGAAGTGACTCCTGATATGATTCTTGATGCTGTAAAAGAGATCGAGCAAGTTGCTTTATAAAATAACTTTATCAAGGGGATTCCCTTGGGATTTCCTATGATATAAAAAGGATATTGGTGTCACGATCAATATCCTTTTTCTTTATTTTTCTGTATTAAATTTCTTAAATGGCCGCGGTGTCATAAATGTCCCGCTGGCGCTTCCGACGAGTTCTTCTCCTACATAGGCTTTTCCAACAAAATTCATGATCGTTTTTCCTGTGGACACTGCCTCTACCTCTGTTCTTACGGTCGCTCCTGTTGGTATTCCTTTTAAAAATGTTGTAGAAAGCTGCACCGTTGGGGCTACACTATAATCGCCCAATCCAGCAGTCAATGTTCCAAATGCAATATCAAACATCCCTGCCAGAGAACCTCCAAACATGATTCCAAATGCATTTTCATGAAACTTTGTGGCCTCGAACGTCATGGTTAAACTTTTGGTATCATAGTTAAAATCTGTGACAGTTCCTTTTAATTCTTTAAATATTCCATGTTTATTGATCTCATCTAACTGCTCCATTCTTTTTCGGATCTGCTTCTCAAAATTTTCTTTGCTCATCTTTTTCTCCTGCTTATTATTTCTTTTCACCATTAAATCGATGTATGTAGATTTCATTTTATGTCTGCCATTTTATCATATTTCCACTTTTATGTATAGAAACTGTTATATGGAACATCCTATGAATAAAAGGAGTTTTACAATTATGGATAATGAAAATTTATTAAACAGTATTTATCAGAACATTGCAATGGTTTTAGAAACCATTCCTGAGATTCGAAAGATCACGACAGACTGTGATTTTAAGGCTTTGATCATCAGCCAGGAAGAAGAATATCAAAATTTATCAGATTCTATAAAAGATACAATCACTTCCAATGGTGATTCTACAGAAGAATTAAATGATCTTTTGAAAACATATTCTGAATGGATGACCAAATTAAAGGCTATGTCTGATAAAAATGTCAGTCATCTTTCTGAAATGTGTATTCAGGGATATACAATGGGAATGATCAAAGCAATCCAGAAAAATCATCTTTACTGTGATGCCTCCAAAGAAGCAAAACATTTCGGTGACAAACTTATTTCTCTCCACGAAAAAAGTATTCAGGATTTAAAAAAGTATTTGTAATCGTTAAGTTGTTGTGCTATGATTAATCTTGTTATTGATAGATTTTAATGTTCACGACCGATACGGATGCATTCATTTATTTCTATGAATGCATAAAGCAAGTAACGGTTCGTGGACTTTTTCTTTTTTATAAAGATTTTTATTGGAACACCTGTCATTAACAGTTGCATGTATTTTTTATTTAAGAAAGTAGAGGTACCCAGATGAGTAATGGTACAGTAAAATGGTTTAACGCAGAAAAAGGTTATGGATTTATTTCACAGGAATCCGGAGATGATGTATTTGTTCATTTTTCTGCAATTCAGGGAAAAGGATTTAAGACTTTGGAAGAAGGACAGAGTGTAAGTTTTGAGATTGAAGAAGGACCTCGCGGAAAACAAGCATCTAATGTAACAAAGTTGTAATTTGAATGCGTTGTTCAATGCATATAAAAAAACGAAATAATAGGATAAAAGTTCTAAATCTTTTATCCTATTATTTCGTTTTTCTCATATACATGGACAACTATTCCTATTTTCTTTGCGACTGCTAGTATATGACTCTCAGTAACTATTTTTCTTCTCCTTCTTCTAATACAATAAAAGTAGAAATGATAGGATATTTCTTTTTAATTAAACTAAGAAGATTGAATAGTGGAGGTGTTTTATATGAAGAAAAAGACAATAGCAGTCATTGTTTCACTCTTGGTTATGATCAGTATGGTATATCATCCTATGAATGTAAAGGCTGCAACAACCAAAAACTATATTTCACAAATTTATTTTTCATCTGATAATGATAGTAAAAGTGATTGTGTAAAGGACTTGGCATCAAAGGGAGTGCCGTCTGGAAATGTAATAGACCAAGACTTTAACTGTGAGGCCGGTGGAAAGTTTATCTATTTAGGATATAAGACAACGACGAATCCAAATGAGGCAATTCGTGGACTCATTTTTCAGGAAAGTAAAGTTAATTCTTTACAATATAATGGAATTACTTATTATCCAATCACTGCAGCAAGTGGAGATCTTGATTTTAATCAGGGAACAGGAAAAGGCGCGGACATTTATCTATATTATACAAAAGATAAAAAAGCAGGACCTCCCATTTCAAAGTTGGGTTCCTGGGACAGCAGACATGATTCTGTAGGCAGAGATTTCGTACATGTTCGTAACACATCTGGTGAAGTTGAAGATGCAAATAACGGTGTAAGTGGTAGTTCTTATGTTTTTTTAACCTATGAATGCGATGAAGAAGATTTTGATAAATCCACAGCTCAAACATCATATAAAGTATACGAAGATCCTAATAATGTACCGACAGGAAAAGTTATCTATAAAAATTGGTTAGAGAGTAATGACATTGTCCGTGATTGGGTTAATGTTGCCAATGCCATTAATACAGGAAATAGCGATACGAAACACGGTGGAGATACTTACCGAATGCAAGTAGGTAGTTTGACGAACATTAACACTCCACAGATGGCAGCTTCAGCAATTACAAGCAACAACGATGTGAAATCTTCTTTTAGTAATGTGGATCAGCCTACCTTTTACTTAAAGGGAAATAATGCAGGATTAATTTTTACGAATTTCCAATTTGTTGACGATGTGAAATTTTTCTCAGCTGCAGCGGATGACGTAAAAGTTGGAGATAGCTTAAGTAGTTTAGAAGAAAAAGGAATACAGGTTCATCAAGGAACTGTAACTTCACAGGAAGTAGATACGCTGGAGAATCGTACTGCACAGCCAGCTAATTTAGATTCTTCTTATCGAAATGCGAAGAGTATTTCTAATACTTTGTCAGTAAGTAATACAAATGCATCAGAATTTCGTACAGATACTACGATCGGAATTTCTCAATCATTTAAATATAATATTCCATTTGGAGCAAGTGGTTCTACAACTGTTAATGTAGAAGAAACGATTGGATATTCAACATCAAGTTCCAATACCCGTTCTACTGAAAAAACAGAAAATGAGGAAAGAGAATCTTCCAGTACCGTATCTATCACCATTCCCGCACATACAAAATGCTCCATTTTAAAACAAATTTCAACGGGTGAGGTGGTACAGTCTTATCATAGTGCATGTATTTTAACTTACGATGTATATTACATTAAAGGCAGCAAATATTATCATTTTACTGGAAGTTCTGATAGCTATAGTAAATACAGCAATGCGGCAGAAAATGTATATCATAGAGCAGTAACCTTTCCTAATTCAGGTATCAATGATACAAAACAAGATTCGACAAAGGATTGTGAGGGAACAGTCAATTGGTCTGATGTAATGAAGAATCATCCACTTGCAAAGATGGCCGTTTATGATTTATATCGTAAAGTACCGATCACCCCTTATGGCGGTACTTTGACATCAGTAGTGAAACAGACTACTTATAAATCCGGTGCATATGAACCTTTATATAAACTTTCAAGCTTACAACCATCTGTTACTACAATTACGATGAATGAAAACGATACCTATGACCTTGAGAATGTGAATATAAGTGCAAAAGATCCTTATAATATCGATTGGTATGGTTTTTATAAAGATTTTTCAGGTAACTGGGAAGTAGTAAGTGGACCTGCAAAGGTCACAAAAAATAACGCAGGAAACTGGAAATTGACAGCAACAGGAACTGGAAATGCGGTGATTCGTTACAATCCTTCTAATATTGCAGCGTCAAAGATTGTAAGTAATTTAGATAATCGTGGAATTACAGTAAAGATTATAAAGAAAGATGAACAGAATCCAAGTGCAGATTCTAAAACAACGATTTCTAGTAATAGTTCTAATAAAGAAACCAAAAATATTCCTGCCCCAAAATCAACTACCCTTGGTTCTATCAAAGCAGCAAAAAAAGCATTTACTCTGACATGGAAGAAAGTAATTGCAAAAGTACAGAACACAAGGATTAAAGGTTATCAGATCCAGTATAGCACGAATAAGAAATTCAAAAAAGCAAAAACAAAAACGGTGAATGGCTATAAGAAGAATAAGATTACGATCAAGAAATTAAAATCAAAGAAAAAATATTATGTACGTGTTCGTACAATTTTAAAGATCAAGGGAAAGACATCTTATTCTAAATGGTCTAAAACCAAAACAGTGAAAACAAAATAATTTACAATTATCCTATCAAAGTTTTACCTTTTAAAATCCCACCTTTTAAATTTCTTTAAATGGTGGGATTTTTATGATCTTATTGATTTAGAAAATATTCCCTACACCCTTGAAAACACGATCTTTAATTCTTCCGCACTTCTTATTTCGATGTCTGGCTTTATCTCTCCTTCTGGCATTTCTCGATTTCTGTGATTGTACCAGATTACATGCCATCCTGCATTTTTTGCTCCTATGACATCAATTTCAAAAGTGTCACCTATAAACCATGTTTCCTCTGGATCAAGTTTCATTTTCTTCTGGACTGTCTCGAAAGCTTTGACATCTGGTTTTGTGTATCCGATCACATCAGAAATGAACATATTTTCTTTTAAAAACCACTGGTCTAATTGCAAAATTTCTAATTTCTTTCCTTGATGTAACGCTGTTCCATTTGTCAGGATTCCCATGGTTTTGCCTTGTTGTTTACAGATGGTAAGGATTTCTTTTATCTCATCTGGTAAATGAATATGTTTTTGATAGTATCGATAGCGTTCTTCAAATTTCTTTGCTTCGTCTTTGCTTACATCTACGCCTGCTTCTTTATATGTTTTCTGGATACGATACGCAAATTCCTCATCTTTTGCTATCTTTCCCTCTCTTGCCATGTAAAAGGCTTCATCGCTGTATGTTCTTGATGCTTTGAACAGTTCTTCACATTCTGCATCTGTACGCTCTGCCATTAATTCTTCATGTGCTTTTTGAAATGGCTCCATTAAATCATATAATGTATCATCAACATCAAATATAATATTTTTCATCTTAAATCAATCCTAACTTTTCTAATGCGGTTGTGATTCCTTCTTCTTTCACTGTTCCTGTTACCATAGATGCGACTTCTCCTACTTTCTCACTATGACGTCCCATCGCGATTCCTGTTCCAACTGCCTGCATCATTTCTACATCGTTATCTGCATCTCCAAATGCATAGGTATCTTTCTTGTCAATTCCAAGTTTCTCGATCAATTCTGTGATCGCATCTCCTTTTGTGACTCCTCTTAGTGTAATATCAATGAAGTTCTCTCGTACATGTTTTGCACAGGTAAATACATCCTTAAATTCTTCTTCAAAGTCTTTCTTTACCTGAATGTCTTTATAATTCATTACGAGTTTATTGATATGATTATCTTTTGTTCTAAATTTCCATGGAGCATACCAGCGTTCTGGCAGATTAAACAATTCACAATGATGTTTAAAAAATGCTTCATCCATATGTAGATAATAGCTGATATCTCTTGTTTCAAAATGAATGATCGTGTCTCTTGGGAAATACTCGTTGACTACCTGAAAGATAAGTTCATCTGGAATACAAATATCCCTTACAACTTCTCCTTCAATCTCTGTATGTGCGCCATTGCAAGTGATCGCTCCCATAAATTTATCAATATCCATCTCAAGAAAACGATGTGTTCTTCCTGAACATAACATTGTCAGATATCCATTTTCTTTTAGTTTCTTTAATGATTCTACCGTTGTTGGTGTGGCTGTCTTGATCTTATCTACCTCATCAACTGTTGTTCCATCATAGTCGAAAAATACAACTCCTTTATACTTCTTCATAGTTTTCTCCCATCTGTTATTTATTTTATATATACATACATTCTCTCTTCTTATTTTACTTACAATGGTTTACATTTTCAATGTTTTATGAAAAAAATAACAGAACTCTTTATATAAGTCCTGTTATTTTTCTATCATTATTTTAATTTTATTGTCTGCTTGTTTTTTTCATCTAAAACTGTTTTTTGTTTTAAGAAATTGATCTTTGCGGCTTTTCTATAATCTACTCCTTTTGAAGCATTATAAAACTCTAGTACAAGCTGCTCTTTTTCATAATCTGTCCATGTATCAATACTTGTAAAATCTTTATCCAATGATTTTTTATTTTTATCTTCTACAAAATGATTTTCTAATCCATCTGTCAGGATAGCTCCATCATAATTTAAAACTTTGAAATATATTCTTAAGCTATGTTTTTGTTTTTTTACCGCCTTAATCTTTAATTTTGTATGATCACTGACCTTTACGATCTGTCCTTTCCTTAATTTTATAGAAGCTTTCTGAACTTTTCCATTTTTCTCTAGTACATACTGTTTTTTGATTGGAATGATATTTAGAGTTTTTGTATCTTTTGAGTTCATGAAAAATTGAGTAATCTTCTTCGCATCATGACTTCTTAAGATCCAATATAAATATCTTCCATGATCGTCTTTTATTACTAAATCCTGTTTTTTCCCTGTACTTCTTAATGTATTTCCTAGCGGAGAAAGTACGATCTGATCTGTAAGTGTACCATTTTTCTTTGTGATTACTTTTGCCTTATTTTCTATTTTACTTCGATCCACATCAAGGTTGATCGTCCAATCTCCTTTTTGCTCCCATAAATAATTTGTAACAATCTCTAGCTTAACTTTTTGTTCTAATTTTCCGCTAAGATTGAAACGATAAATTCCTTTAATCTTATGTTCATTCACTTTATATGCTTCGGTTACCCCTGTTTCATTGATTGTATCATCTTGCTTTCCATTGATCATAATCTTTGGTGAAAGCCAGATATTATTAAGATTCCAACGTTGCTTCAAATCGTCTTTTTTACTTTTTATAGGATTTCCTTTGGTAATTACATTGTAGTATAGAATAAGATTTCCTTCATCTAATCCTATATTTTCAATTGTTAGCGTAATTCCTTTGTCTGTTTTACTAATATTAGCCTCTCCGTTATTGTTTTTAATTTCTGTCGATCTTACAAAGTTACGATATTGTTTTGTTCCATTTGAAGATTTTAGAGTTCCTCTGCCTAGCGTCACAAGTTTAGCTCCTGCAAATACTGTCACGGTTGATAATGATAATACTGCTGCAAAAACAATGGCATTTCGAAACAGTCTTCTTGTTTTGATCCCTCGTGGTTCTTCTGGTAACTGTTCCAATAACTTGTTAATCTTTGCCTCTGTTGCTTTTGGAAGTTGTTCTTGTGATTTTTCTCTTCTGATCCTTTTTCTTAATTCATGATCCCTCATATGCGTATTCTCCTTCCATCTCTAATAAATTCCTTAATTGTTTTCTTCCTCTTGCAAGTCTCGATTTTACTGTTCCTTGTGGTATATCTAAGATATCTGCGATTTCTTTGATAGAAAATTCATCGTAATAATAAAGAAGCAATACTTCCTGATACTGTTTTGGCATCTTTAAAATATAACTTAAGATTTCTCCATCTTCATTTTCAATCATCACAGACTTTGTTTCTGGAAATTGAAATGGATCGGTGACCTCCTGTTTATTTTGATTTCTTAGGATCTTATAGCATTCATTTGCCAGAATCTGAAAGATCCATGGTTTGAATTTTCTTCTTGACCGCAGAGTGTCAATTTTTTCATACGCTTTCAGGATACTTTCCTGCATGGCATCTTCTCCATCTACCTGATTTCCAACAATACTTTTTGCAAAGCGAAACATATCTGTTTCATATCTTTTGATATACTTGCAAAATGTTTCTTTTTTCATTGCTCCCTCCTCTCTTTCTTTGTCCCTCTTTTATTGATTCATATATTAGATGGATCTGTATGCCATTTGGTTCCCGTATTTTATAAATTTTTGTATAGAAAAAGATACTTCTATCTTCTTTGGATAAAAGTATCTTTTCTGTTTCTTACATAGCGTCTAAAATCTCGGTTAAGATTTTATTAACGATTCCAGGGTTTGCTTTTCCCTGTGTTGCTTTCATTGTCTGTCCTACTAAGAATCCGATAGCTTTTTTCTTACCAGCTTTGTAGTCTTCGACAGATTTTGGATTGTTTGCTACGATCTCTTCGATCGTTGCTTTTAATGCTCCTTCATCATTCATGGATTTTAATCCATGTTCTTCTACGTATGCTGCAGGATCAATATCTTCTTTGAAGACTTTCTCAAAGACTTCTTTTCCTACGCTTCGGTTGATCTCATTGTTCTTGATCATCTCGATCAGTTTCGCAAGATGTTCTGGCTTAAATGATACATCATCAATATCCATCTCTGATTCATTGACCAGACGGATCGTCTCTCCCATTAACCAGTTAGATACTTCTTTTGGCTCTGATCCAAGTGCGATCGTTGCTTCAAAGATATCTGCAAGGTGTTTTGATCCTGTGATGATGTCGATATCATAATCTGGAAGATCGTATTCTTCTTTATAACGGACTTTCTTCTCATCTCTGAACTCTGGCTGGGCAGCTCTTACTTTGTCCATCCATTCATCGCTGATCTCAATCGGTACTAAGTCTGGATCTGGGAAATAACGATAATCCTGTGCATCTTCTTTGGAACGCATTGCATAAGATGCTCCCTTCGTATCATCCCAACGTCTCGTTTCTTGTACGACTTTCTCGCCTGCTTCGATCAGATCGATCTGACGTTCCATTTCTCCTTCAATGGCTCTCTTGATAGCTTTGAAAGAGTTTAAGTTCTTCATCTCTGTACGTGTTCCAAATTCTTCTGCTCCAACTTCACGGACAGATAAGTTCACATCAGCTCTCATGGAACCTTCCTGTAATTTACAATCTGATGCACCTAAATACTGAATGATCAGGCGTAACTTTTCAAGATATGCGATAACTTCATCTGCAGAACGCATATCTGGTTCTGATACGATTTCAATCAATGGCACTCCAGAACGATTAAAGTCTACTAAAGAATCTCCTGTCCATGGATCATGCACTAATTTACCTGCATCTTCTTCCATATGGATCTCATGGATTCTGATATCTTTCTTCACCCCATCTACATCGATCTCTACTTTACCATTTCGACAGATTGGTAAATATAACTGAGAGATCTGATAGTTCTGTGGATTATCTGGATAGAAATAGTTCTTACGGTCGAATTTACAGTTCTGTGTGATATCACAATTTGTTGCAAGTCCAACTGCCATCGCATATTCTACCACCTGTTTATTCAACACTGGTAATGATCCTGGCATACCTGTACATACAGGACATGTGTGTGTATTTGGTGCTCCTCCGAATGCTGTGCTGCATCCACAGAAGATCTTTGTCTTTGTTGCTAATTCTACATGGACTTCAAGTCCGATGACTGTTTCGTAATTCTTGCTCATCTATTTAGCCCCTCCTTTAGCAATTGCTGGAGCTTCATATGCTCTTGTCTGCTCAAATGTATATGCTGCCTGAATGATCTTCTTCTCATTGAAGCAGTCTCCGATCAGCTGAAGTCCGATCGGCATTCCATTCTTGTCCTTACCACATGGAAGAGAGATTCCTGGAAGTCCTGCAAGGTTGACGGAGATCGTATAGATATCTCCTAAATACATCTTGATCGGATCACTTAAGCTGTCTCCTAATTTTGGAGCTGTTGTTGGTGCAACTGGTCCTAAGATCACATCGTATTTCTCAAATGCTTTGTCAAACTCTTTCTTGATCAGTGCTTTTGTTCTTAATGCTTTTAAGTAGTACGCATCGTAGTATCCTGAACTTAATACGAATGATCCTAACATAATACGACGTTTCACTTCGGCTCCAAATCCTTCGGAACGAGTCTTCTTGTACATGTTGTGAAGTCCTTCGTAGTCTTTGGCTCTGTATCCGTATTTGACTCCATCAAAACGGGATAAGTTAGAACTTGCTTCTGCTGCTGCGATAACATAATATGCTGGAATTGCATATTCAACTAATCCAAGGTCGAATTCTTCTACGATTGCTCCCTTTTCTTCTAATGTTTTTGCTGCTGCTAAAACAGCTTCTTTGACTTCTTCATCAAGACCTTCTCCAAAGTAATCCTTTGGAATACCGATCTTCATTCCTTTGACATCGTCTTTTAATGCTGATGTAAAGTCATAAGATTCTAATCTGACAGATGTAGAATCTTTCTCGTCGTGAGATGCGATCGCTTCTAATAATGTTGCACAGTCTGTCACATCTTTTGCTAATGGTCCGATCTGATCCAAGGATGATCCGTAAGCGATTAGTCCATAACGAGATACTGTTCCATAGGTTGGTTTGATCCCTGTAACACCACAGTAAGATGCTGGCTGTCTGATAGATCCACCTGTATCAGATCCTAACGCCATGAAACATTCGTTAGCTGCAACAGCTGCTGCTGAACCACCTGATGATCCACCTGGTACTTTTTCTAAATCCCATGGGTTTTTTGTCACACCATATGCAGAAGTCTCTGTTGTACTTCCCATAGCGAACTCATCCATGTTTGTCTTTCCTAAAAATACAACTCCTTCTTTGATCAGGTTCTCAACTGCCTGTGCGGAGTATGTTGGTACAAAGTTCTCTAAGATCTTAGAACTGCATGTTGTTGTATAGCCCTTTGTACAGATATTATCCTTAATTGCCATTGGAACTCCAGCTAATGGTCCTGTGTAAGTCCCGTCATCGATTCCTTTCTGTACTTCTTCGGCTCTCTTTAATGCACTTTCTTCATCGTAAGAGACATATCCATGTACATCACTTTCGACTGCCTTGATCTGTTCAAGTGCTGCCTTTGTTGCTTCTACAACTGTGATCTCTTTGTCTTTGATCTTCTTGCCTAATTCTACGGCAGTTAATTCTAAAATGCTCATCTTCTGCCTCCTATATGATCGTCTTTGGCACAACAAAGGCGTTGTCCTGCGCTTCTGGTGCGTTCTTTAATGTGTCTTCGCTTCCGTCTCCATTCGTTACCACGTCTTCCCTGAATACATTCTTCACTGGGAATACGTGAGACATTGGTTCTACACTGCTTGTATCTAGTTCGTTTAATTTATCTACATAGTCGAGCATGCTTTCCATATCTTTCTTGGCCTGTTCTTTTTCTTCGCCAGATAATTCAAGCTTTGCTAAAATTCCGACATATTCAATCGTTGCATCATCAATATGATTTGCCATAAGTCTTCCTCCTGTTAAATTGCCTATAGAGTTAATGTTACCATAATTTTTATCTTTTTAAAATATAAAAATGAACAAAAGTCCGCCATTTTTTCTTAAAAATGACAGACTTTTGCTTACTTTTTTTAAAAATTTAATCCATTCAAAATCTGATTTATAAAATCTTCTATGTGAGTGAATGCCTCTGGTACAAGATCTGCTAAAAATGACAACAGATAAAGAATGAATACGATCACCGCCCACTTTCCTTTTTTTGATCTCTTCTTTTCCTTTTTATAGGTTGATGTTTTCCTCTGTGTCTTCATTGACTGCGTCTTTGTATTCTTGATATTTTTAAAATCTGGATGTCGTTTTTCATCATGAATATATTTTGGCTGAGAAGTCTTTTTGTCAGTCGTTAATATATCCCAATGACCATCTTTTAATATTCTTGACCGACCTAAGCGATTAAAATCATAACCACACATTGGACAGACACCATTTCTTAACTTTTCTTCACAGATTGGACATTTCTCGTATTTCATAGGCCCTACTTTCTTACTTACTCTTAAAGTATCCCGTCTTCTCGAAGCAGTTTTCCTACTTCTACATATTCTTCTCTGCTTCCTTCAACATATTTGATCTCTTCTTCAGTCAATGTACGTTTGACTCTTGCTGGACTTCCCATAACTAAAGACCTGTCTGGGATCACTGTATTTTGTGTTACAAGACTTCCTGCACCGATCAGACAGTGATTACCGATCTTTGCTCCATTCATAACAACAGATCCCATTCCGATCATGGAATTATCTCCGATCTGGCATCCATGGATCACACTGTTATGTCCAACTGTCACTCCATCGCCGATTTTTACACTATTCCCTTCATCTACATGGATCGTACAATTTTCCTGTATATTACTCTGATTTCCGATCACAATGGACTCTTCTCCTTCACAGCGCATTGCTGTAAAGAACAGTACTGTAGATTCTTCTCCTATAGTAATATCCCCAACTAAAACAGTTTCTTTTGCTACTTTTGCTGAATCAGCGATCTTTACCTGTTTGTAATTCATGTTCTATCTCCCAATATTCTTCTTATTGCTCTTCTGAGAGTAGTTCATTCTTCCTTCTTTCCAACCCTTCTTGTCTGTCTTATCCCAATCTAGGTTGTCTCCGAAGATATATCTTGTCATCCATAATAAGCTGACCGTTGGAACCACTACCCATAATACTCTGTATTCAAGTTCCATTAAAAATGGTAAAAATGCCAGTCCTGCTGCGTGGATCAGTAAGATCACTGCCCATGCGATGATCAGCCAGTAACCGATCTTAAATGCTTCTGGCATATCTCTTCCCATTTCTTTTCCAAAATAAAAACGTTCTGCTGATAAAATGGCGGCAGCTAATACTGTCATAATCACACACATTTTATAGAATACGTTACCATCCATATATTGTCCTAAAAACATTCCGATCAATGATACGATAAACATCAGGATCAGAACAGCCCAGAGAACCTTTTCAAGCTTACTTGTTACTTTGTTTGTTGTTACTTTTTCTTTCTTCATCTTGTATAACCTCAATCTCTACTTTCTATCAGAAGCAGTTTTCCTTCACTAAATGAAATGATTCCTTCTTCTGCTTCTAATTCATTACTGATCGCGAGCGATTGCTCAAACACTAATGTATGATCTTTTAATGGATATTTAAATCCTGTTAGTGTGACACCTCGTACCTCATATATTGGTATCAAAGATACATATTTACCAAACTGGTCTTTCTTTGATATTGTATCTTCATGATTTAAAACCCTGATACGATTGTTCGCATCAACAAGTTCTGCCTTCACACCTTTGCTATGTGCGTAAAACAACTGTCCGAAATTGCCCATAACATGATCGAGTCTTGTTCCAGTTCCGCCTATCATAAGGATTTCATCTGCACCTATCTCAATTGCTTTTTGTATTGCAAGTCCTGTATCAGTATCGTCTTTTTCACATGGTACGATAATCTTCTTATCTGTTGAAAATTCTTGCATTATATCCTTACTGCAACTGTCAAAATCACCTAAAATAATATCTGGTTTTATATTCAGTCTCTTAGCATAAAGCAGTCCTTTATCAGCTGTAATAACCTGATCTGGGTTCCATTTACTGATATAGTCTTTCGCGAAATTTTCTTCGACTGTTCCGCCTGTTAAAATCAATACTCGCATTACCATTTTCTCTTTTCTTTTAGTTCTGTATAAATATTTACATAATTATCATAACGGATCTTTGAGATCTTTCCTTCTTCCAATGCCTTTTTCACTCCACAGTCTGGTTCATGTGTATGACTGCATCCCTGGAATCGGCATTCATCTTCATATGGTGCGAATTCCTGAAAATAGTCTTTGATCTCATCTTCTTCAAACATATGAATGAATAAAGAACTAAACCCTGGGGTGTCTAGGACATACGTATCTTTCTCGATACGTATCAGCTCTGAATGTCTTGTTGTATGACGCCCTCGCTTGATCTTCTCACTGACTTCCCCTGTTTCCATCTGTGCCTCTGGCTGCAGAAGGTTCATCAAAGATGATT
>OGWZ01001999.1_pt1 | contig 17083 bp, 16 predicted proteins | sample 1576141 | NCBI WGS metagenome assembly OGWZ01 (sample SAMEA3541512, study PRJEB24748) | human gut metagenome | biome: human gut; feature: human-associated habitat; material: faeces | place: China | collected 2012
CGTAAAATTTAAAGTTTATTTAAACCAATAGAGTGTCAGAGTACCAGGATACCCTTCTCCACACATAGACAGGGTGTTCTGGTACTTTTTGTATGTTTACATATTTGGGTAACCTGGGAGATTTAAAGGAGCCCAGGGGTTGTCAGGGGAGCGGCGAGGTCCCCTGACGGGTATAAGGGCAGTTCCCTTAGTTGACAAACAGAAAGAATCTGTTTAACATGGATTACAGATTTACAGATTAGCAGGCGGGAGGCGTAGGTTATGACAGTAAAAGAAAGGCTGGAAGCTCTTCGTATTCTTATGAAAGAAAAAGGAGTCGATGCATATCTGGTTCCGACGGATGATTTCCACGGTTCGGAATATGTGGGTGATTATTTTAAATGCAGAAAATATATTACAGGTTTTACAGGTTCGGCGGGAACTGCGCTTATCATGCAGGATATGGCAGGACTCTGGACGGATGGCAGATACTTTATACAGGCGGCAGATCAGCTTAAGGGAAGTACGATCGAACTGTTTAAATCCGGGGAAGCGGGAGTTCCGACCGTCCATGAATTTCTGAAAGAAAAACTGGAACAGGGGATGTGCCTGGGCTTTGACGGACGTACAGTAAGTGCGAAAGAAGCGGAAGAATTACAGCAGCTTCTGGGAGAAAAAGACATTAGTTTTTCGGTAGATGATGATCTGATCGGGAAAATCTGGAAAGACCGTCCGGCACTTTCATGTGAACCGGTGATGGAGCTTGATGTAAAGTGGGCCGGTGAGACAAGAGCAGATAAAATTGCAAAGATCCGCGAGCAGATGAAAGCAAAAAATGCAGACGTTTTTGTACTGACTTCACTTGATGATATTGCGTGGCTTTTGAACATCCGAGGCAATGATATTCACTGTTGCCCGGTGGTGCTTTCTTATCTGATCATGACAGATACCGAGCTTCGGTTATATGCAAATGTCAGTGCCTTTGCGCAGAAAATCTGTGAGAATCTGGAAGCTGACGGAGTGAAAATTTATCCATATAATGAAGTTTATTCTTACGTACAGGCGATACCGTCCGGCAGCAGAATCCTTCTCTCCAAATCCGGTGTCAACAGTCGCCTTGTGAGCAATATTCCGGCAGATGCGGTGATTTTGGATGAGGTAAATCTGACACTTCTTCCGAAAGCTGTCAAGAACTTTACAGAGATGGAAAATGAGCGGTTCGCACACATTAAAGACGGAGTGGCGGTTACTAAATTCATTCACTGGCTGAAAACAAATGTGGCAAAAGAGACGATTACAGAACTGAGTGCGGCGGAAAAACTCTATCAATTCCGAAGTGAACAGGAGCATTTTCTCGGGGACAGTTTCGATCCGATCATTGCATATGGAACACATGCAGCTATTGTACATTACAGTGCAACAAAGGAGACGGATATTCCGCTCGAAGCGAAAGGAATGGTACTTGCAGATACCGGTGGACACTATCTGGAAGGCACGACAGACATTACAAGAACGATAGTTCTCGGACCGGTCAGCGACAAAGAAAAGAAATATTTTACCGCTGTTCTGCGTGGGAATCTGAATCTGGCAGCTGCGAAATTCAAGTATGGATGTACCGGATTAAACTTCGATTATCTTGCGCGCGGACCACTCTGGGAACTGGGAGAGGACTATAATCATGGCACTGGACATGGCGTCGGTTATCTTTTAAATGTGCATGAGGGACCAAACGGTTTCCGCTGGAAAAATATTCCGGATTATCCGGCACCGATACTGGAAGAAGGTATGCTTACTTCTGATGAACCGGGCTATTATCTGGAGGGAGAATTTGGAATCCGACATGAAAATCTTGTGCTTTGCAGAAAGGCAGAAAAGACTTCTTTCGGACAGTTTATGAGGTTTGAAACACTGACAATGGTTCCATTTGATCTGGAGGGAATTGATCCCAAACAGATGTCTGACCATGAAAGAAAACTATTAAATGATTACCATCGCAAAGTGTATGAGACAATCACACCATACTTAAATAAGGATGAAAAAGAATGGCTGAAACAGGCAACCAGAGAGATCTGACAAAGGGAGAAAAAACGAAATACCGGCTCGCAAGAGCAATGAAAGAATGTATGAAATCTACTTCGGTAGAAAATATTACAGTAAAGCAGATTACGGAAGAATGTGGGCTTACCAGGCAGACTTTTTACAGAAATTTTCTGGATAAATATGATCTGATCAACTGGTATTTTGACAAGCTTCTGGTGAAATCTTTTGAGCATATGGGACAGGGAAAAACAGTTTACGATGCGCTTGTGAAGAAGTTTACTTATATTCAGGAAGAGCAGACATTTTTTGCTGCGGCATTTCGTTATGATGAACAAAACTCTCTCAGACAGCATGATTTTGAATTGATTCTGAAATTTTATGAAAATTTGATTTGTGAAAAAAGTGGCAAAAAAGCGGGAGAAAACATTCATTATCTTTTGGAAATGTACTGCCAGAGCTCGATCTATATGACGATCAGATGGGTGACAGGAGAGTTGACATGTACACCGGAGAAACTTGCTCAGACAGTGGTTGACGGTATGCCGGGAAAACTTGCAGAGGTTTTTGTGGATCTTGAAATTTTAAATTGACATTACAAAAACCCCGTAAATAAAGGATTTTTTATTGAAAAACAGACGCTATATAGAAAATACACTGTCATTTTTACTGAACATGAATATATAAATTTGGAACAAATCACGAAAGTTACAGGAAACGTTACACTCAACGGATTTTGTAACTTTCTTTTTTGTGGATGCATTGTTAATATAATGACAAAGTTAAAGCAAATAATGCTGTACAGATGCAAAAGACAATGTGCAGACAAGTAAGAAAGGAATGTTTAATCATGGCAAACAGAATTAATTTGAATGGAACTTCTTATCACGGAGCAGGCGCAATCGCTGAGATCGCAAACGAGGCAAAAGCACATGCATTTAAGAAAGCTTTTGTATGTTCCGACCCGGATCTGATTAAATTTAATGTTACAAGTAAGGTAACAGATGTCCTTGAAAAAGATGGCCTGGAATATGAAATTTACTCAGATATTAAGGCAAACCCGACAATCCAGAATGTACAGAATGGTGTAGCTGCATTTAAGAAATCCGGTGCAGATTATATCGTTGCAATCGGTGGCGGATCTTCCATGGACACAGCAAAAGCAATCGGAATTATCATTGCGAATCCGGAATTTGAAGATGTAAGAAGTCTGGAAGGTACTGCACCGACAAAGAAACCTTGTGTACCGATCATTGCAGTTCCGACAACAGCAGGAACTGCTGCAGAAGTTACCATCAACTATGTTATCACTGATGTAGAAAGAAAACGTAAATTCGTATGTGTTGACCCACATGATATGCCGATCATCGCAGTAGTTGATCCGGAAATGATGTCTTCTATGCCTAAGGGTCTGACCGCTTCTACAGGTATGGATGCACTGACACATGCAATCGAAGGCTATACCACAAAAGCTGCATGGGAAATGACAGATATGTTCCATCTGAAAGCAATCGAACTGATTTCCAAATCTCTTCGCGGTGCAGTAGAAAACACAAAAGAAGGCCGTGAGGGAATGGCACTTGGACAGTATATTGCAGGTATGGGATTCTCAAATGTAGGCCTTGGAATCGCACATTCCATGGCACATACTCTGGGTGCTGTTTATGATACACCACATGGTGTTGCATGCGCAATGATGCTCCCGATCGTTATGGAATATAATCAGGAATGTACAGGTGAAAAGTACCGTGAAATCGCCCGTGCTATGGGTGTCAAAGATGTAGATTCCATGACACAGGAAGAGTACAGAAAAGCTGCAATCGATGCAGTCAGAAAGCTTTCTGTTGATGTAGGAATTCCGACAAAACTGGAAGCAATTAAAGAAGAAGATCTTCAGTTCCTTGCAGAATCTGCACATGCTGATGCATGCGCACCGGGCAACCCGAAAGATGCCAGTGTGGAAGATCTGAAAGATCTGTTCAGAAAGATTATGTGATTTAAAGAATCATATAAAACCGCAAAGGGACGTCGCCCGTCCCTCTGCACACCCTGAGCCGGGTGTGGATAAGAAATTTTGTTATATGGGGAATCCTTTGAAAATATCTCCTGGTGTTTCAGGAGGGGAGATTTTCGTATAAAGGAATTCCTCTTTTTTTATTGGATTTTTGAGTCTGGGAAGATGGTAAGGCAAGGCTTTCCTGCGACATGACATACTATTGGGGAAACTGATGAATATTAGAATTATGTGTCAGGTTTCAGATGTGTTTGATATGAACTTGTGATATATTAAGTAAAAAGAAATCCATATCAGTGGCTGGAAGTAACAGAAAATAACTGGTAATCGGACAGTATTTTAATGTAAGGAGCAGGAGCAAATATGAGTGTAGAAGTTGAGATTAAACTAAAGATAAACAGCAGGACAGATATAGAGAGGGTTCTGGAAGAAACGGGTTTTGTGAGGGCAGATCTTGTTCTGGAATCGGATACTTATTATACGTCAGATCATCATGATTTTGCCGCTTTGGATGAGGCTTTTCGTGTACGCAGTACGGAGAATCGAATGACAGGCAAGAGGAGTGCAGCCATTACATACAAGGGGGCAAAAATGGATAATATTTCCATGACCAGACAGGAGTTGGAAACAACTGTAGGTGATGCCAAAATCTGTCGGAAAATACTCGAACACATCGGTTTTCGACCGGTACCTCCGGTAGAAAAGCTGAGACAGTATTTTCACAGGGAGAATATCACAGCGTGCGTTGATACTGTTACCAATCTTGGGGATTATCTGGAACTGGAGATTATTGTTGAAACAGAAGAAAAAAAAGAAGCAGCACTGGATAAGGTTAAAGAAATACTGCAGACGATCGGCTATTCTATGCAGGACACCACGAGAACTTCTTATCTGTCCATGCTGCTTGCAAAGTAGTACAATAACATGCCACAGAGCCATATCCCTTCCAGTGACTCTGCGGTATTTTTTGCATGTGGAAAATTTTATGAAAAAATCTGCATCCTTTTTGATGTTTTGCGCGTCTAATAAGTAGAAGCACATAAACAAAGCTTTTACACAACATTTCCTGACGACCGGTCGAATACAGGAGAATGGAGACTACGATGAATGAATTTTTGATACGAAAGGCGAAAAAAGGTGACAAAGATGCGTTCTGCCGGCTTATGGATGAGCAGGTGCAGAGCATGTACAAGGTCGCTTGTGCATATCTGAAAAACGATGAAGACGTTGCCGACGCGATACAGGATACCATTCTCTCATGTTATGAAAATCTGAAAAGTCTGAAACAGAACAAATATTTCAAAACATGGATGATACGCATTTTGATCAATAAATGTAAGGATATCCTGAAGAGAAAGAATCTGGTTACTTACACCGATGAGATGCCGGAAACACCTTTTTATGAAGAGGAATATGCGTCGAAGGAATGGGCACAGGTACTGGAACCACTGGATAACAAGTATCGTCTGGTAATCCTGCTTTATTATATGGAAGGTTTTAATATCAGGGAGATCAGCGAGATTCTGGATATGAAGGAGAGTACTGTGAAATCCCGTCTCCAACGTGGAAGAAAACAGATTGCAGAAATGTATCAGTATAAGGTCAGGGAGGGACGTGCATAATGAAGTCGTTTAATAATAATGAAATGGATTTTCAGGAAAAGCTTCAGAAGGATACGGAAATTCCGGTAATTGTACATGAGCGGATTAATCAGGCATATCGCATGATTGAAAATGATACTGCCATGCAGAAAAAAACTCCAAAAGATCCATATCATTGGATGAAAATCGGGGGCAGGATTGCAGGCGGTATGGCGGCAGTACTTGCAGTTGGTTTTATATTTTATATGACAAATCCGGTCATGGCAAAAAATATTCCGGTTGTTGGTGGACTTTTTGACATCTTACAGGACAACGTAAGCTTCTTTGGCAATTTTGCAGATCATGCAACGACGCTGGAGACGATTGATGCGGCTGAGGCAGAAGAAAATGGAAATACTGCTTCCGACAGAGAGAAAGGAAATCAGACAGAAAGCAATACGACAGGGAATGAAGCTGCCCCAAATGCTACGGCAACAAAAGAAGATACCGCCTACACCAAAACCGCTGACGGTCTGACGATCACATGTTCCGAAGTATTTGCCAACAGCCAGGCAGTTTACATGACGATGCAGCTTAAAAGTGATACGCCATTTCCAGAGACGGAAACCATAGCAGAAAGCGGTACACCGGTTATTGACCTGGATATGACCGGTGGCGTTGATTTTAATGCAGATGCAGATCCGGTCATCGATGGTCAGGTGGAAGGGCAGTTCCTGGATGATAAAACTTATGCATGTATTTTCCGTTATGATCTCGCACAGGCGTCGAAAGATTATACGGAATATAATGAAAAGTATAACGAAATGACACAGCAGGTACTGGATGAGATGGGCGTGACACAGGATGATTTAAATGATGAAACGGATGAAGGATATGCGCTGCTGGAAGAATTTATCAATAAAGTATCTGAGCGTGGTGGAGAATATCAGAAATATATTAAAGATATTGAGATTCCGGATACCTTTAATCTGCATCTGGATATCACGAAGGTAAGAGGACTGGAAGCAGATTATGAATGGTCAGAAGATGACTATGAAAAATATGGAACAGATGCGGGCTACTACAAATATGAAGGTGACTGGAACTTTGATATTCCGGTTACAGTAGACGATTCTCAGACCGAGGTTCTGGAACTGAACGATACAAATGATGCAGGTATTGGCCTTAAATCTGTAATCCGTACACCATATGAGCTGACCGTAAATGAGCTTTATGAGGATGGTTCTGACAGTGACTGCTTTATGGTTGCGCTTGATGCCAATGGAAACAAGCTTCCATATAATGATTCTGCCGGAAACTGCAATATTTTTGCAATCCAAGACAGAGACATTTCCACAGTTGATATCTACATTCTGGATTATACTCAATACATGGATGAACTGAAGGGACCGGATAATTACAACAATAACGAAAACAAACCGGAGGGACAGAGGTGGAGTGATCTGCTTGATCAGTACGCAAAATATCACAAGACCCTGCATTTTGACTGAATATAGTGTGTCAGATGTAACTGTCAGATAATGTTATAGAATGAATGAAATAATAAGATAGTATTTTACTTTTTGGGTGGAAACGGGTATCATATGGGTAATAACGTTTTCACCCAAGGAGGAGATTATCATGAAGATTGGTTTTATCGGTTGTGGAAATATGGCGACAGCCATTTTAAAAGGAATTCTGAAAAGCAGTGAGGTGGCAGCAACAGATATCATTGCATCTGCCAAATCAGACAAAACCCGTGAAAAGATTGGGAAAGAACTGGGTATTCAGAAAGCAGACACAAATGCACAGGTTGTGGATTTTGCAGACGTTGTTTTTCTGGCAGTGAAACCGCAGTTTCTGGAAGAAGTGCTGGATGAAATCAAAGATAATGTAAAAGAAGGACAGATTTTTATTTCCATTGCACCGGGTAAAACTTTGCAGTGGCTCGGGGAACATCTGGGAGAAGGTACAAAAATCATCCGTACAATGCCAAATACACCGGCGATGGTCGGAGAAGGCATGACAGCTCTTTGTGTGAATGATCTGGTGACAGAGGAAGAGACAGCGCTGGCAGTAAAACTCTGCAATACCTTTGGTAAGTCAGAAGTGATCCCGGAACATCTGATGGATGCAGTGGTTGGAGTTTCAGGAAGGCATATGTATTTATGTTTCTTGAGGCGATGGCAGATGCAGCGGTTGCGGATGGAATGCCGCGTGCACAGGCATATAAATTTGCGGCACAGGCCGTACTCGGAAGTGCGAAACTGATGCTGGAGACAGGCAAACATCCGGGCGAACTGAAAGATATGGTATGTTCACCGGCAGGAACGACGATTCAGGCAGTACGTGTTCTGGAAGAAAAGGGACTGCGCAGCGCAGTGATCGAGGCACAGTTGGAGTGCGTGAAGAAAGCAAAAGGAATGTAATTTTTCTGAGAAAACAAAAATAGCAGGTACGAGATTTTTCCACTGTAATAGAAAGCCGACAGTTACTTACTGTGAACGGGGAATATTACAGTGGATTTTTTTTACATATCGAGGAGATGGCAGCGGTACGGCGAGCGTCTAAAAAATTCTACAATTGTAGAAAAAAAGAATTGACAGAAATGTTCTACAGATGTAGAATAAAAACAACTTCTACAAAAGTAGAAAATAAAAGTCAAAGGGAGAATCTATTATGAAGATGAAATCTGCAAAATTAATGACACTGATGACAGCTGTGGCGCTGGGCATTTTTTCCGGTGGAAATGTTATGGCCGCCGGGAATGGTGATTTTTATATGCAGCCACCGGCAGATTCCGGATGGCAGAAGGCGAATACAGAAGGGGCTTATGCAAGTTACACAAATGGCAGTGATTATATAAATGTCTATAAATATTCGGTGGATGATGTTAAGGCAGAAATTGCCAGATGTGATGATAAATATGAGGCATGTTATCAGACAATTTATTCTGAGGGAAACAGCTTGTATATGGCAGTTGGATATGCAAAAGATGCAGATGATATCAGTGAAGTAAGAAAACTGATAGAGGACATTTCCTATCCGGGAAATCCGTCGTCTGCAAGGCAGGAAAGTGATGCAGTTACTTATGGTTCTACATCGGAGAATGCATCTGACAGCCAGAGTGTGGGAGCGACCTCTTCTTCTTCAGATGCAGAAGGAAGTAACTCGGCTGGGGAAAGTTCTTCAGAAGGAAATGCAGATGTTCTTTCTACAACTACTCTGACATTATTTGACAGCAATGGAAACAGTGTTTCTGTAGACAGAATCATTTATACAAACTATGACAGTGAATATATCGGTGATGATGGAACAGTCTACACAACCGACGATGAGATTTATTTTACAGACCAAAATGGTAAAACCTGGCAGGCATTGAATGATGATACACATTATATGGGAGCAGAGCTTGAACAGCACACCCTTACAGATGCAGACGGCAACAGCGTGACAGTTACACAGACTACAAATGGAGATTACTATTTCCGCGATGATAATGGGACAGGATTTACTGATAACGGTGACGGAACATGGAGTGATGAGAATGGAAACAATTATACAGAAAACTGATAAGTGAGTTGTTTCATTGTGGAAAGGAAACAGTTGTAATTGGTGGCGGATATGATACAATTAAACTGATCCTACATTTGTAGAAATTAGTAACAGAGGGAGACGAAAAAGTGAAAAAAACATATCAGAGGCTTCCGGAATCAGAACTGGATATTATGCTTGTTCTGTGGAATGGCACTCCGCCGATGACGCGACCGGAGATCGAAAAAGTAATCAATACCAGAAAAAATCTTGCACCGACAACAATCCTGTCATTGTTGACCAGACTGGAATCCAAAAAATTTGTAGAAGTGACCAAGCAGGGAAAAATGAATCTATATACGCCGTTGATTTCACAGACAGATTATCAGGCACATGAGAGCCAGAGTGTTCTTGAGAAACTTTATGGAAATTCACTGAAAAAATTTGTAACATCCCTTTATCAGGGGAAAAAAATCAGTTCGGAAGAAATTCATGAGCTCAGCGATTTTCTTAAGGAGATGGAAGACAGGGAGGAATAGTGGATTGTGGAAGTATTTGTTTTGCATATTCTGAAATTAAATATTATTGCGGCAATTGTGATTTTACTTGTGAAATTGCTTGCGCGTCCACTTAAAAATAAAGTATCAGCCAGGTGGAAATATTTCATATGGATGTTTGTCGTGCTCAGCCTTCTGATTCCGATACGTTTGCCGGCAGCAGTTTCAATTGTGAATTTTAAAGTGCAGCAGTCTGTCACGGAAAGCGGTGGTCAGAGGAAAGTTCAGACTACAGAGTTCTCTGATACTGCACAGCCTGTGAATGAAAATATACAGAATCTCGCAGGAGTTTCCATTCAAAAGCCATCGGCTATTCATGAGAATGGTAAATGGGCGGGAATTGCAGCAGGTATTTTTCTTACAGTCTGGCTGATTGTGGCAATCCTGAAAATGACGGGAGAATTTGTGGCGTACTATCTGTCAGTGAAAAATCTGGAGAGAATGAGTCTTCCGGTCAGTGATCCGGTAAGCATTCAGATATACAGAAAGGCATGCAGAAACAGACATATTCGAAAAGCTCCGGAGCTGAGGCAGAATGCAGGACTTACGACACCGCTTCTGGCCGGGCTTTTTCGTACAAGACTGTATCTTCCGGCAACCGGTTATTCGGCAGAAGAACGAAAACTTGTATTCTATCATGAACTGACACATTATTACCACAAAGACCTCTGGTATAAGATGCTCCTTCGAATCGGTGCTTCTGTGTACTGGTTTAATCCATTTCTTCTTCTGATGTTGAAGGAGGCAGATGAAGACATTGAGAATCTGTGTGATACGGCAGTCGTACACAGCGTGAACAAGAAGGAATGCAGTATGTACAGGCAGCTGCTTCTTCGAACTGTTGCAATGGATAATCAGGTTCCGTATGTAACAGCGAGCCTGAATGACAGCGGAATGGTATTCAGGGACAGAATTATGTATATGATAAATATACGAAAGCTTCGAAGAGGAATCCTTCCGGGAATTCTGATGGCGGCGCTTTTAGCAGGTGGTAATCTGGCGTTTAATATTTCGTCAGAACTAACGGAAGCCGCAGTGTCTGCCGGTACGGAAAGAACCGGTCAGGCAGAGGGGAATGAGCTTCGTAATGAGAATCCGATGCAGCAGGCAGAGAAGAACTCTGAACTGGTAGATATGCAGGAAATTACAGAAACACAGAGTGGGCAGGATGATACAGAAGTGACGGCTGCAGAGAATATGTCACAAAATGAGGAAAACCTCATAGAAAAAAAAGCTATGGAAATGTCATCTGCATCTGACGGGGAAAACAATGCACAGGCAACGGAAAATACAGCCTCTGAAAATGATTATCCTACCGCTGGTGATGGCTATTATTATGAGCAGCTGCCGGACGGAGTGCCATACACCAGTGGTTTCAGTGGTTCTTCCGGAGTTGCATCAATTGTGGCAGCCGGCGAAGGTGATACCGAATCCCGAGTTCTTTACGATAACGGAAACGGAACTTATTCTGATGATAATGGTTTCCGTTACAGTTATCAGGGAAATGGTACCTGGGCAGACGCCAATGGAAATTCCTATAGTACATGGAATGATAAGAATTATAATTCCGGAATCGAACTGGAGCAGCGTGAGCTTCAGGGCGTCAATGGAACGGTGGATATAAAAGAGACTACAAACGGTGATTATTATTATCGTGATTCAAACGGTGTAGGCTATACCGACAATGGTGATGGTACCTGGACTGATGAGAATGGAAATACCTATACGGAATAGAAATATCCCGAGTGAGTCACACGTTGACTGATATTAGAATTTAAAAAGTGTTTATATGCTCCTGAATTGCAGCGATAAACTGCTGCGCGGCAGGAGAGAGACCGGCATAGGAACGGATACCGATACCAAGTTCTCTGGAAAAATTGGGTTCCAGAGGCAATGCCTGAATCTGGGCACGTGCATTTCCGATAACAAGATTTGGAAGCATGCTGATTCCGAGATTATTGGCAACCATAGAGATCACCACATGATCATCCATGGAGGAAAAACGGATATCCGGTTCGATGCCGGTTTCTTTCAGTACCTGATGGATGTCATAATCGACACCTTCCGCGGAAATAACGAAAGGCTGATTGGCCATTTCTGTGATTGGGAAAGCTTTTTTGTTAGGGCAAGGCCCTGTTTTACATTGTGAAGTTTTTCGTTGATCCGAAAAACGGAACTTTAAATGTTATGAAAGATCTGGCAAAAGAGGGTATGACAATGATCGTAGTCACTCATGAGATGGGATTTGCCCGTGATGTGGCGGACCGGGTTATTTTTATGGCAGACGGATATGTGGTGGAAGAGGGAAAACCTTCGGAAATGAATACATTTGACATTTTTATATAAAATAGTTATAATTCTAACGTTTTGAATTATAACTATTTTATTTTGCCCGAAAGGAAGGGAAAATGATATGGATACATCATTACATTATCTGACAATGGCAAATCAGATGCTGATCCAGAAGCGATTGCTGGAGCGTGTGAAAGCCTCGGGGCTTACGCTTGGACAGCCCAAAGTGCTGGATTATCTGAAAGATCATGACGGTGCCAGCCAGAAGGAGATCGCAGCCGGATGTTTAATAGAAGCCGGATCACTGACCTCAATCCTGAATCGTATGGAAGAAAAAAAACTGATTGAACGCCGGATGCTCAATGGCAACAGGAGAACCTTTCATATTTTTATGACCGAATCCGGAAAAAAGAGCCAGAAACTGGTTGAGGAAGTTTTCAGGGAAATTGAAACGACTGCCTGGAAAGATATTTCGCCGGAAGAAGCAGAAGCTTTTATGGCGGTTTATCATAAAATTTATAAGAACCTGTCTGAGACAGGCTGTGAACATACAGGGAAAGAGGGAAGTAACAAATGAACAAACTAAAAAGATATGTGATTTTTCTGATCGGGCTTTTTGTGAACTCGCTCGGTGTCAGCCTGATCACGAAAGCAAGCCTTGGAACATCGCCAATTTCATCAATTCCATATGTACTGAGTCTTAGCTTTCCGTTTACACTTGGAAACTTTACAATATTTTTCAGTATATTTCTGATCTTACTGCAGCTTTTGATCTTGCGCAAAAACTTCAAGCTGGAGCACGTATTACAGATTCCGGTTTCTATTGTCTTTGGATATTTTATTGATCTGACAATGCTTTTGTTTGCATGGGTAAATCCACAGGTATATATCATGAAGATCATTTATCTGCTGATCGGATGTCTGATCCTTGGATTTGGTGTATATATGGAAGTGCTGGCAGATGTTGTCATGCTGCCGGGCGAATCTTTTGTCCGTGCAATTGTTCTGACATGGAAGACAAACTTCGGAACGACAAAAATCTGTTTTGATGTGTCAATGTCAGTAATTGCAGCAATCCTTTCATTTGTATTTACCGGACGTCTTAACGGAGTGCGTGAAGGTACGATCATTGCGGCACTTTTGGTTGGATTTATCGCGAGAGTGGTAGGTAAAAAACTTGCGTTTGTAAAACCGATGCTGTTCCCGGAAGAATATGTCGGAGAGAATGCAGAAAGTACAGACAAAGTGCAGGCTGACAGCAAATCAGTGCATGCTGCACAGCGTAATGTAATTCTGATCGGCAGACAGTTCGGAAGTGGTGGACACGACATTGGAAAAGCACTTGCAGAAAAACTCGGATATGCTTTTTATGATCAGGAAATTATTGAGATGACTGCCGGAACAACAGGGTATACACCGGAATTTATTCAGAAGAATGAAGAAATGATGACAAGCAGTTTCCTGTATGATCTTGTGAATCAGATGTATATGTATGCGCAGGCAGACGAGGAAGCACCGAAGGATAAAATCTACGAGGCAGAATCTAAAGTTGTAAAAGAACTGGCAGAAAAAGGAAACTGTGTGATCGTAGGCCGCTGCTCGGATTATGTGCTGCGGGATAACCGTAACTGTCTGAGAGTCTTTTTCTCTGCTCCAATGGAAAACAGAATAAAACGTGTTATGGAACGTCGGCATCTCTCTGAAAAAGATGCAAGACAGAAAATCCAGAAGGAAGATAAATGGCGCGCAGATAATTATCGTTATTATACGGGACGTATCTGGGGCGCTGCAGGGAACTTTGATCTGACAGTGAATACAGCGCTTGGAGAGGATTACATTGAGATGTGTATCCGTGAGGCGATGAAACGATAAGATAAATACAAAAACAACAAAATAAAGATATAAAAACCGACAGGTATTCGCTACAATAAAAGCAGAAAATACAGGTCGGTTTTTATATTATATAAGGCAGGATAAGATACCTGTCAGACAGAGAAAGGCAGCAGAAATGGTAAGAATCAGTGATATTATACGTGCGGAATTAGATTAAAAAATTTTTCCTCTTTAAAAACAGATGTCCGGGTGCTAAGATAGGCAGGGCGAAAATCAATTATTACGGAGGAAATATAAATTGATAGAAAAAAACGAGACACAAAAGAAAAAAGATCTGCCGGTGCTGCGGGGTGAGCTGGCATTGCTGGTGGTTGTACTGATCAACAGTCTGGGCGTTGTGCTGATGCTGTATTCCGGATCCGGAATTTCTGCAATCTCCAGCGTACCATATGCATTCTCAGAAGTATTTACGAAGGTTTCCCTCGGCACCTGGACCTATATTTTCCAGGGACTGCTGGTATTATCCCTGATGATCATGCGAAAGAAATTTGTCGCACCGTATCTTTTCAGCTTTGTTGTTGGATTTGCATTCAGCGAAATGCTCGATGTACATGAGATGTGGATTAATGTGCTGCCGACAGCAATCGGATACCGGGTCATTTATTTCATTATCAGTTATCTGCTTCTCTGCATCGGAATCGCACTTTCCAACCGCTGCGGCCTGCCGATCATTCCGACAGACCTGTTCCCAAGAGAGCTGGCAGATATCACGAAAGTACAATACTCCAGAATCAAGATCGGATATGATGTTACCTGTCTTACAGTAACTGCACTGATGACTTTAAGTATCCTCGGACATCTGGACGGACTCGGAATCGGTACGATCCTTGCCGCATTTACCATGGGAAAAGTAATCGGAATGATTGGTGACAAAATGGATCAGCATGTAAGATTCGTATCCTTTATGACAAAGAAAACAGCATAAAAAGCTATCGTTTACGAAATTGCGAAACGATGTACATAATTACACCGGCAACGATCACAACCGGGATCAGGATACCGAGAATCGTAACCAGCAGAAGTAATACGACAGCAGCAATCAAAATGACAGCAACCTTACCGTACCATGTGGAAAGATCCAGTTTGAAGCTGTGCTTCTTAACATGCTTCTGCGCGGAATAGGAGCTGTCATATTTGTTATAATCGGAATCTGCTTCATTGTATATAGCAGAATATGTGCTTCCGTTCTGCGGATTGCCGGCACCGACTTCTGTATCAAGAAGCGTCCGGGCAATCAGGCGTGGGTCACCGAGCTCACTTAAGACCTCAGTTTCAGTACGGCCTTTTTGCTGCTCATCTTCGATATAATTGCGATAATACTGCACATGTGCAGCAACATTTCCTTCCGGCATCCGACCGGAAAGCTGATTATATAAAATATCAAGAAATTCTGTTTTACTCATCATTTATCTCCATATGAAACAATCTTATATCAGGATTTACAGATTTTTTTCAGATTGGCAATATCATACCACACACATCCACATTGGCAAAGAGATTGAAGTATTAAATTTTTCTAAAAACAGTACTGCAAAATTGCGACAAAAAAGGAACTTGTCTGACAAAAAAGGAACTGGTATAGTATATAGCAGAGATTCTATATAATGAAAAGCAACAAGAGGGGTGGAGTAATGTTAAAAATTTTTCTGGCAGAGGATGAAGTCATTGTAAGAGAGACTATTAAACGTATGATTCCGTGGGAAGAACTTGGCTTTGAACTTGTGGGAGAAGCTGCGGATGGAGAGATGGCACTTCCATTACTGATCAGGCAGAAACCCGATCTTCTCATCACAGATATCAAAATGCCGTTCATGGATGGACTGACGCTTGCAAAGCTGGCAAAGAAAGAACTTCCGGAACTTAAGATCGTGATTCTTAGCGGATACGACGATTTTAATTATGCGAAACAGGCAATCAGCATCGGAGTGGAGGAATATCTCCTGAAACCGATTACCAAGAATGCATTGATCGAGCGTCTTTCCGAGATACGAAGCCGTTACGAACACGAAAAGACACAGAAAGAATACTACGAGAAATTTCAGAGAGAAATGCAGGTTTATGAGAAAAACAGCAACCGGGATTTTTTTGAAGCACTGGTATGTGGTTCCATGGATATGATGGAAGTGTATAAAAAAGCTGAGAAACTGGGACTGGATATTGTAGCAGAGGCATATAACATCCTGATTTTTACGATGAATTCCGAGGAGGATTTTTCAGGTCAGAAGGAAGGCTATTCCGAGTGGGAGGCAGAGTCACTGGAAATGTTGGAAGATTTTTTTTCCGATAATACTTCGGCAATGCTGTTTCGCTGCAATATTTTTTCTTATGGTGTCCTGATTAAAGGACAGAAAGAAACAATTGATGAAAATACCAGGAGCTGCATTGATGAAATCAAAAAGATTCTTGACCGGAAAGAACAAAAAAGGCAATGGTTTGTTGCTGTCGGAGAATCGGTAGAGCGTCTGAGTCAGCTGCAAAAGAGTTACCACAGTGCATCCAGAGCTTTTTCCCAGAGATATCTGTATGGTGAAAATATTCTTTACTATGATGAGATGGAACTGATGGAGCATCGCAGTGGTCAGGCAGATACAAATGATAATGCTTATCTGAAAAACGTAGATGTTAATGCACTGAATCCGGCTATTTTGCAGAAGTTTTTAAGCAATGGTCTTCAGGAAGAAACCGAAAACTTTGTAAAGGACTATTTTTATGCAATTGGGCAGGAGCCGATGGAATCACTTGTATTCCGAAATTATGTCATTCTGAATGTACGTTTTTCGGTGCTCTCTTTTCTGAAAAGTCTGGGGTGTGACACAGAAGAAATGGAACCGGAAAATACAGAGGAAATTCTGGCAGAGAGTGGAAAAAACATAGAAAGTGCTATTACATACGCGAAAAAAATGATTTCTCAGGCTATCACGATCCGGGATCAGAATTCCGGTAATAAGAATCGAAGCATTCTGAAGACTGCGGTGGATTTCATTGATGAACATTATATGGATGAAGACATTTCGCTTAATACAGCTGCGAATGTGGCAAATGTAAGTTCCAATCATTTCAGTGCATTGTTCAGTCAGAATATGGGACAGACGTTTATTGAATATCTGACTACTCTTCGTATGAACAAGGCGAAGGAACTTTTGCGCCGCCGCGAGCTGCGCATGACGGATATTTCCCTGGCTGTGGGGTATGAGGAT
>OGWZ01002007.1_pt1 | contig 17044 bp, 13 predicted proteins | sample 1576141 | NCBI WGS metagenome assembly OGWZ01 (sample SAMEA3541512, study PRJEB24748) | human gut metagenome | biome: human gut; feature: human-associated habitat; material: faeces | place: China | collected 2012
GCCGCGGGCTCGGCTGCCGGGTCTGCTGCTGACGGTGCCGCTGCCGAGCCGGTTGAGGTGCACGTCGCCTCGCTCAAGGGTCCGACCTCGATTGGTCTGGTGCAGTTTATGGACCGGGCGGTCGATGGCGAGACGGACAATGAGTTCGACTTTGCGATCAACACTGCCGCCGACGAGATCGTGCCCAAGGTCATTCAGGGCGATATCGACATTGCCCTGGTGCCCGCCAACGTGGCGAGCGTGCTCTACAACAAGACCGAGGGTGCGGTGCGGGTCATCGACATCAACACGCTGGGTGTGCTGAATGTGGTGACGGGCGACGCGGATGTGGCCTCGTTTGGCGATCTGGCGGGTCGCACCGTCTACATGACGGGCAAGGGCACCACGCCAGAGTACGTCATGAACTTCCTGCTGGAGCGCGCGGGCCTGACCGGCCAGGTGACGCTCGAGTTTAAGAGCGAGCCCACCGAGGTGCTGTCGGCCCTGCTTGCCGACCCGTCTGCCGTGGGCGTGCTGCCGGAGCCGTTCAAGACCGCTGCCATCGCCAAGAGCGAAGGCAAGCTGTCAGCGCCGGTAAGTCTGACCGATGTGTGGGATGAGCTGGCGGGTGACACGGGTTCGCGCCTGCTGACGGGCGTGACCGTGGTGCGCCGCGCGTTTGCCGAGGAACATCCCGAGGCCGTGGCGGAGTTCCTGAGCTGCCATGCGGCGAGCGTTAAGGCTGTCAATGCGGCGCCGGCAGACTGGGCGCAGGCCGTGGTCGATGCCGGCATCGTGGACAACGCCAAGATCGCCGAGAAGGCGATTCCCGGGTGCATGCTCGTGTGCCAGACGGGCAAGGATATGAAGGCGGCACTTAGTGGGTATCTGCAGGTGCTGTCCGACGCGGACGCGAGCGCCGTGGGTGGCAAACTTCCGGCTGACGATTTCTACTACATGGAGTAGCCCGTGCGTGCGTTTGCTCGACAAATGACAGAGCGTATGAAGGCGGTGGCGGCAGCAGGTGCCGTCGCCGCCTTTTGGCTTGCCGTGTGGGTCTTCGCGGCGGTGCTGGTGGCGCAGCCACTGATCTTGCCGGGGCCGGGTGCTGTTGCCTTGGCGCTGCTGCGCCTGGTGTGCGATGGCGGTACCTGGGCGATTTTGGTGGGCTCGGGCGCGCGGATACTGGGCGGGCTGGCGCTTGCCGCGGTGTGTGGTGGCGTGCTTGCCGGGATTTCGTCACGGTTGCGGGCGTTTGCGCGCCTGGTGGCTCCGGCACTTTCGTTTGTTAAGGCGACGCCGGTTGCCTGCGTGGTGGTCCTGCTGCTTATTTGGTTGGGATCGGCGCGCGCGAGCATCGCCGCGGTCTTTTTGATGGCGCTGCCGGGCGTGTATTTTTCGCTGGCCGAGGGCTTGGCACAGGTGAATAAACCGCTGGAGCAGATGTTCCGTCTGCATGGCGTGCGCGGCTGGCGCCTGTTTTGCGCCCATACCTGGCGCGAAGTCCTGCCGTTTGTGCTTTCGTGCGCCCGCGCCGTGATCGGCATGAGCTGGAAGGCCGGCGTGGCAGCCGAGCTGATCGGCATGGCGGTGGGCACCGTGGGCGAGCGCATCTATCAGGCAAAGCTTTTGATTGAGACGGCTGATTTGCTGGCGTGGACCGTGCTGGTCGTTGCCGCCTCGTGGGCGTGTGAGCGCGTGCTGGTGTGGCTGCTGCGGGTTTCGGGACCCGTGGCGTGGCGCGCGGCCGTGCGGGCGCATGGGCATGGACTGCGCGGGCGTGCGGGGGCTGCGAGCGATGACGCCGCAGCGGAGCTTGCGCTTGCCGTGGGCGATCGTGCGCCCTGGGCGCCGGCGCTGGATGGTCTGGTGCTCAACGTGCCTGCGGGTGGGCGTATCTGCGTGATGGGCGCTTCGGGCATGGGCAAGTCGACGCTGCTTTCGTTGGCAGCGGGGGAGTGCGCGCCGTGCTCGATGGTGTTTCAGGATGCACGCTTGGTAGAGGGCAGCTCGGCTTTGGATAACGTGCTGGTGTGTGCCGATGCGCGCGTGGATGCTTCGAACGCTACGACCTTGCTGCGCCGGTTGGTGCCGGGAATCGACGTGCATGCGCGCGTGGTCGAGCTTTCGGGCGGGCAGCGCCACCGTGTCGAGATTGCCCGCGCCCTGCTGTGCCCGGGCGGCGCGGTGATTCTTGACGAGCCCTTTACCGGTTTAGATACCGCTGCGCGCGACGCATGCGCCGAGGTCGTGCTCGACCTGCTCGACGGCCGCATGCTCCTGCTTGCCACACACGACGCCTCCGACGTTCAAGCCCTCGATATCTCGGACATCATCACGCTCTAAATACTAACTCAGCAACAAAATGATTCGTTTTCCTCCGTCCCCATGGGGTCGGGTGTGGTATTCTATCTGCGGGGTAATACTTAGGAATACCAAGTAATACCAACGCCGCAGAAACAAACTCCAGATGCGGGCCAATCGGGTTGCCTTCACAGCCCGTCGCCCAGCCGCGTGGCCCGCATCTATTCGCACCACCGTCGTTTCAAAAAGGAAGCGCCATGGCAGAACACATGACCCCCGTAGTCGCGAAGGTCTTGCCCGAGGAGAAGGCAGCCTTCGCGGCGGCAACTCAGCTCGTGGGCACCACGCCGTCCAACGCCATCCGCATGTTTATCGCCGCGTTCAATCGCTGCGGCACCTTTCCGTTTGACATCTCGCACAACGGGGCTTTTGGCAAAGACTGTCCCCAACAGCTAGTCGTTGAAGAACGTCCCCAATGACTAGTCGTCGGGAGGAGGTTGGCATGCTCAATGCGATGATTTGGGCGCTTGCCTGTTTTGGCGTCGTCGCTGTCGATATTGCCCTGAGCGTCGTTTTGTTCTCCGCCCTTGGCGTCGCATCGGTGTTCATGGGTTTTTCGATCGATGACCTCGACATTCAATTGCTTCAGGCCGTCGCGCAGACGGCATCGTTTTTGATGGCGCTGCTGTGGTGGCGTTATCTGTGGCCGCGTTCGTTTATGGCACGCCGGCAAAGCGCGCATCCGCTCGGCGGGGGAGCGCGTGGAGCGTGGAAACGTATTGCCTGCGTTATCGTGATTGGCCTGGCCCTGCAGGTGGTCGTTGGCTACGTGACCGACGCCGTGCTGTCGCTGCTGCCCGATGCCGCGGCCGACTACAGCGAGCTTGTCGAGGAAACAGGCATGGGCGACACCAGCTATCTCGCCGTCCTGACTACGGTGCTCGGCGCCCCATTTTGTGAAGAGTTGCTGGTGCGCGGCATTATTTTTGAGTTTTCGCTCCGAGCGTTTAATCCGCAGTGCCGCCCACTTTGGAAGCGCCGGCGTCGTGCGAGCGCGCAGGACGGCGCCATGGTGCCCTGGGCGGCCCCAAGCACGTGGGGTATCGCCGCGGCGATTGTGCTGCAGGCGGCCATCTTTGGCTTTATGCACATGAATTGGGCGCAGGGTTGCTACGCGGGTGCCGCCGGCCTCATCTTCGGTTGGGTGCTCGTGACGACCGGAAAGCTCCGCTACACGATCCTGCTGCACTTTGCCTTTAATGCCGGGTCGTATCTCATGACGTTGCTCTGGTTTGTGAACACGCCGCTCGACGTGGCAATTACGGTCGCGATCGCCGGCGTCATCCTCGTTGAGGCAATGCGCTCGCTGCGCCACGCGTGTGGGATGGACGCAGCGAGCGCACCGCTGCCCTAGTTGCGACGCCCGCCTCCGTTGGCGCCCTGCCGTCCCTGGGCCGCGCGATTGCGACCGGCAGTGTTCTGTGCGCGCGACATGCCGCCGTGCCCCTTGCTGCCTTTGGGTCCCTTGCCGGCGCCGCCATGCGGTTTGCCGCCCTTCTTGCCGGTGCCATGCCCGCCGCCAGCAGACGTCTCGCCCGGGCGTGGCGGCACGGGGCGAATCAGACAATGCTTGGTGTAGCCAATCAGATCGCGGCGGCCAGCCTTTTCCAGCGCCTCGCGCACGAGCTTGTAATTCTCGGGCTTGCGATACTGGATGAGCGCACGCTGCATGGCCTTCTCGTGCGGGCCGCGCGCCACGTAGATCGGCTGCATGGTGCGCGGATCCACGCCGGTGTAGTACATGCACGTTGACATGGTGGACGGGGTGGGGTAGAAGTCCTGCACCTGTTCGGGCATGTAGCCCATGTCGCGCACGGCCTCGGCAAGGTCCACTGCTTCCTTCATCGTTGAGCCGGGATGGCTCGAGATTAGGTACGGCACTACGTACTGTTTGAGTCCGTATTCGCGGTTCAGGCGTTCAAATTTACGGCAGAACGCGTCGTAGACGGCGCGGCTCGGCTTGCCCATCACGGACAACACCGCGTCGCTCACGTGCTCGGGTGCTACGCGCAGCTGGCCCGAGACATGGTGCTCCAGCAGCTCGCGCAAAAACTCGTCCGAGGCGTCGGCCATGGTGTAGTCAAAGCGGATGCCGCTGCGCACAAAGACCTTTTTGACGCCCGGCAGCTGACGCAGGTCGCGCAGCAGCTGTGTGTAGCCGCTCTCGTCGACCACCATGTTCTTGCACACACTCGGCCACAAGCAGCGCTTGTTCTTGCACACGCCGTGCTTGAGCTGTTTGTCGCAGGCAGGGCGGCTAAAGTTTGCCGTCGGTCCGCCCACATCGTTGATATAGCCCTTAAACTCCGGGTCGCGCGTGAGCAGCTCGGCCTCGCGCATGATCGAGTCGTGGCTGCGCATCTGCAGCACGCGGCCCTGGTGGAAGGTGAGCGCGCAAAACGAGCACTCACCAAAGCACCCGCGGTTGGAGCTAATGGAAAACTTGATCTCGGCAAAGGCCGGCACGCCGCCCGCCGCGTCGTAGTCGGGATGCCAATCGCGTGCGTAGGGGAGCTCGGCCACCTCGTCCATCTCATCGGTGGTGAGCGTCGCCGACGGCGGGTTCTGCACCACATAGACGCTGTTGGGGTAAGGCTCTACCAGGCGATGTCCGGTGATGGGGTCCATGTTTTGCTGCTGCACGTTAAAGCTGCGCGCGTAGTTGAGCTTGTCGGCGGTAAGGTCGTCCCAGCTGGGCAGCAGGTCGTAGTCGTAGACCTCGTCGAGCGAGCCTGTGCGGTAAACGGTGCCATTGATATAGGTGATCTGATCGACGGGCAGTCCCGCGTCGAGCGCGTCGGCGATCTCGACGATCGCGTGCTCGCCCATGCCGTAGATGAGGATGTCGGCGCCCGAGTCGAGCAGTACCGAACGCTTGAGCTTGTCCTGCCAGTAGTCGTAGTGGGCCAGGCGGCGCAGGCTCGCCTCGATGCCGCCGATAATGATGGGGGCGTCCTTGAACGTCTGACGGATGAGGTTGCCGTAGACCGTGACGGCACGGTTGGGGCGGTGACCTTCCTCGCCGCCGGGGGTATAGGCGTCGGTGTGGCGGCGGTGCTTGGTCACCGAATAGTGGTTGACCATGGAGTCCATGTTGCCGGCGCTGACGAGAAAGCCCAGGCGCGGTTCGCCGAGCACCGTGATGCTGGCGGGGTCGGTCCAGTCGGGCTGGCAGATGATGCCCACTTTGTAGCCGTGCGCGTCGAGCACGCGGCTGATGATGGCCATACCAAAGCTGGGGTGGTCCACGTAGGCGTCGCCGCAGATGTAGACAAAGTCGCACTGGTCCCAACCGCGTGCATCCATGTCGGCGCGGCTGACGGGGAGGAACTTGTCGCGGCCCGGACGCCAGGGGCGGGCGGGTGCTGCCGGGGTATGAGTGGCGTGGCCACCCTGGGCCTTGCCGCCACGCTTTTGCTGCTGGCCGCGCTGGGCATGCTTGCCGTGCTGGTTGTGCTGAGCGTCCTGGGGCTTTTTTGCCACGATTCCTCCCGTTGTTAGTATGCTGCACGTAATTGTAACCAGTCTTTTTGGGACGGGGCTAAAAAGACTGGTGGAGTACACGAGGCGTCGGGCGTCGGCGCCGAGCCCGCCGTTTGTTTCCAGACTGTGTATCTGCGCGCTGGGGAAGCCGTCTCGCGCGCACGCCATGTTGTCAATGGGTTACAGTATGAACGGCGGCTATGTTTCCGCCAACGCACGAGAGAGTCGTCAACAAGGAGGATGCACGACGATGCAGCGTGCCAAACAGATATCGGAGTCTATTGAGCTGGGCATCATCTTGGCGCTCGCCGGTGGCTTTATGGACGTGTATTCGTACATTGGGCGCGACCATGTTTTCGCCAACGCACAGACGGGCAACATCCTGCTCGTGGGCGTGAGCATCTCGGAGGGCAACTGGGCACTTGCGGGGCGCTACTTCTTCCCTGTGGTGTCGTTTGCCGTGGGTATTATGCTTGCCGATCTGGTACACGAGCGGTTTGGCAGCGTGATCCACTGGCGTCAGGTGACGGTGTTCTTTGAAGCCGTCATCTTGCTGGGCGTGAGCTTTATCCCGGGCGGCAATTTCAACCTGCTCGCCAACTGCCTCACCTCGTTTGCCTGCGGCATGCAGGTCGAGAGCTTCCGCAAGATTCACGGTCACGGCATCGCTACGACCATGTGCATCGGCAACTTGCGCAACGCGCTGCAAAACGTGGACGATTACATCATCACCCACAGGCGCGGCTTTTTGGAAAACGGCCTGCTGTACTTTGGCGTGATCTTTACCTTTGTGTTTGGCGCCGTGTTGGGCAACTGGTGTATTGAGCGCATGGGCCTGCACGCCATCGTCGTGGCGAGCGTGCTGCTGTTTGTCGCGTTTGCCATCATGTTCATCGACCGCGAGCGCGACTTGCGTTTTCGCTGGAAGGTTGCGGCCGAGGCTTGGAAAGAGGGCTGCCGAAAGTAACCGAATGCGGCAAAGGGGCTGTCCCTTTGCCGCAATATTTTTCATCATCTGTTGAAACGCTTTAACGATTTTGATGTTCTCGCGTGTTTTTTGTTTCAAAAGCGTTAGGATGGGACTCATAGCGTGGGGCGTAATGGGTGCCCCGCACACGATGGGAGGCTATCAATGGCTAATCGTTTCGTTCTCAATACCATCTCTTATCATGGTTCCGGCGCCATCAAGGAGATCCCCGGTGAGCTCCAGCGTCGCGGCTACAAGAAGATCTTCGTCTGCTCCGACCCCGACCTGGTCAAGTTTGGCGTTACCGCCAAGGTGACCGACGAGCTCGACGCCGCCGGCATCGCTTGGAGCCTCTACTCCGAGATTAAGCCCAACCCCACGATCCAGAACGTCAAGGACGGCGTCGAGGCCTTCAAGGCCGCCGAAGCTGACGCTATCGTGACCATCGGTGGCGGCTCCTCCATGGACACCGCTAAGGCCATCGGCATCATCATCAACAACCCCGAGTTCGCCGATGTCCGTAGCCTCGAGGGCGTTGCTCCGACTAAGAACCACGCCGTGTTCACCATCGCCGTGCCGACGACCGCCGGTACTGCCGCTGAGGTGACCATCAACTACGTCATCACCGACCCCGAGAAGGTCCGCAAGTTCGTGTGCGTCGACACCAACGACGCCCCCGAGGTCGCCGTCGTCGACCCCGACATGATGGCTTCCATGCCCGCCGGCCTGACTGCTTCCACCGGCATGGACGCTCTGACCCACGCCATCGAGGGCTACACCACCAAGGGCGCCTGGGAGCTCTCCGACATGTTCCACTTTGAGGCCATTAAGCTGATCAGCGAGAACCTGCGCGACTCCGTCGCCGAGGCCAAGTCCGGTCAGCCCGGCTCCGGCCGCGAGGGCATGGCTCTTGGCCAGTATGTCGCCGGCATGGGCTTCTCCAATGTTGGCCTGGGCATCGACCACGCCATGGCTCACACCCTGTCCGCTCACTACGACACCCCGCACGGCGTCGCCTGCGCCATGCTGCTGCCGATTGCTATGGAGTTCAACAAGCCGGTTTGCACCGAGCGCCTGGCCAAGGTCGCCGTTGCCATGGGCGTTGACACCACGGGCATGAGCACCGACGAGGCCGCCGATGCCGCCATCGCCGCCGTCAAGCAGCTCTCTGCCGACGTGAACATCCCGCACGTCTGCGAGGCCATGAAGGCTGACGAGATCGAGGTCCTGGCCAAGGACGCCATGGCCGACGCCTGCTTCCCGGGCAACCCGCGCGAGGCGACGCTCGACGACGTCATCGAGCTCTTCAAGAAGATCTGCCCGGCTGCCTAACTTGGTTCGGCGGGCCCCTGCCCGTTAGCCCCACAATCGTCCTCGGACATGTCGGAAGCCCCCGCTGCGCACTTCGTGCGGCGGGGGCTTCCTCCGTCCTGCGGAAAGATTGTGGGGCTAACGGGCAGGGGCCCGACGGCTCGTTATCGTGGCGGGCGCAGTTCTGAAGAGCTCGATGGGTCATCTCGCTAGGTAAAAAGATGGTTCGCGGTGGTATCGTTGCTGTGGGTTTAATTCGATATGAAAGGGTGACTTTGGTGTCCAAGATGGATTCTACGCTCTCCTATATTACTGACCAGTTGAAGGCGCTGACTTCTATTGCTTCGCCTACAGGCTATACCCGTGCGGCGACTGATTATCTGATGGAGACGTTGCGCGATATGGGCTTTGGGCCCGAGCGCTCCAATAAGGGCAATGTGCTCGTTGAGCTTGGTGGTGAGGGTGAGCCGCTCGTGTTGGCGAGCCATGTCGATACCCTGGGCGCCATGGTGCGCTCCATTAAGGACAATGGTCGCCTGCGCCCCACGACTCTCGGCGGGCATCAGTGGTCTACGGCCGATGGCGAGAACTGCACCGTTTATACGCGCGACGGCAATGTCTACACGGGCGTGGTCCTCAATACCGAGCCTTCGGCGCACGTGGCCGATGAGCCGGTCAAGACCATCGAGAAGAACATGGAAATCCTGCTCGACGAGAACGTTGACAGCAAGGACGATGTGCTCGAGCTGGGTATTCAAACCGGCGACATCATCGCTATGGATCCGCGCACCACGGTGACGGAGAGCGGCTACATCAAGAGTCGCTTCTTGGACGACAAGTTGTCGGCCTCCATTTTGCTGGGCTTGGCGCGTGCCGTCGCCGCTGGCGAGGTGACGCTTTCGCGCAAGGTGTCGCTGCTCTTTACGGTGTACGAGGAGGTCGGCCACGGCGGTGCCTTTGTGCCGGCCGACACGCGCGAGATGATCAGCGTGGACATGGGCTGCGTGGGCGACGACCTGGGCTGCACCGAGCGCATGGTTTCGATCTGCGCCAAGGATTCGGGCGGTCCGTACAACTACGACTTGGTAACCACGTTGTCCAACATCGCGCGCGAGCTGGAGCTCGATTGCGCCATCGATGTGTACCCGCACTATGGCTCCGACGTCGAGGCCACGCTCTCGGCCGGCTACGACATTCGCCATGGTCTGATCGGCCCCGGCGTGTACGCGAGCCACAACTACGAGCGCAGCCACATCGACGGCGTGCGTAACACCTACGAGCTGGTTCGCGCCTACGTTCAGCGCTAGGGGAGTAGCTTGCGACTCGGCTGACCAATCGCTAAGGCCCGATTTCTCGGGCCTTTTTTCGCTTTGGGTTGTTTAGTATTATGATATATGTAATCTATTAACTAAACGTTTAAATTACTTAACGAGGTGATGCAGTGTATGGATACGTCTGAGTACTTGTCTATGGGTGATGCTGCCCGCCTGCTGGGCGTTACGAAAGCCCGCATATCTCAACTTGTCTCATCGGGAACGCTCGCGTGCGATATTGTGGGCGGACGGAAGATGGTCGAGTACAATTCCGCGGTCGCTTATCAAAAGGTCCGCAAACGTGGACGCCGTCCTGCGGCCGATGTGGGGCGCAAGTTTACGCTGATGTCCGCCGACCATGAGGTCGCGCATGTCTCATTTGATCCGACGCGTGAGTTTCCCTTCGAAATCGCCGAGGTCCTCGATGCGCAGAGGATGCCGTTTGGCACGTGCTCGAGCTCTTCTCCTACGGTGAATAAACGGGAGCTCAACGTGTGGTGGAGCCATCGGTCGGTGCCTGACGTCCGCCCCGGACTCGTCTCGCGCTATCGTGAACTGGGGATTGCCAGTGGCATCGAGGTTCCGGTTCGGTGCCTGGGCCTATCGCTTTCGGATTGTTATTGGCTGCGGCCGACCGATTGCACCGAACTTAAATGGCGAAACATCAATTACTTTGAGAACGAATTTGAGCGATCGGCGCCCGAAGAGCGTTCGGGTTGGCTGGAAGGCATCGGTCTTAAAAATCCGGATAACACGTCCGAGGGCGAGCTCCCTAAATCGTGGATGATCCGAAACGGCATTCGCGTTTTGGCTAAAGGGTGCGGGATGGACGATCAGCGTCCCTTTAACGAGGCGGTTGCAACGGCTTTACATCGTCGCTTGCTGTCGGAGGGCGAGTTTGTTCCTTATACGGTTGAGCGAATGTTCGATGGCCCTGTGTGTCTGTGCGACGACTTTCTTGACGGCCGCGAGGAATATGTTCCGGCTGTTTACGTTAAGAACGCCCTTGGCGGCCAGCGAGGAAGCTCGACGTACGACCGGTACTGTTGCTTCCTTGGCAAGCATGGTGTCGATGAGGCCGCTGTGAGAAGGTCTATGTCGCAGATGATTGTCTGCGATGCCCTTTTGGCCAACAGCGACCGCCATTGGCGAAACTTCGGCATCATCCGCAATGTCGACACCCTGGAGATAAGGCCTGCTCCGCTGTTCGATAGCGGCAACTGCCTATGGTACAACGGGCCAACTGCCGTGCTCGCAGCTGGGGAGTTTGGGTTTTCCGCTAAGCCGTTTGGGCCCGACCCTTCCGTCCAGCTGGCGCTTGCGGACTCGCTCGATTGGTTCGATTCATCGCGGCTCAACGGATTTGTTGATGAGGCAATCGAGATTCTTTCGCAGAGCGAATGGGCGACGGCGGAGGGTCGACTCGAGGCCATTCGCCGCGGCCTCGAGCGTCGCATAATCGAGGTTAGTGCCGCTGTTGAGGTACTTCGACACGTGCGGCGATAAACCCGCGGCTACTTAAGTGCGCCGGTCACGGTACCGCCGCCCAGGACGATGTCGCCGCGGTAGACGACGACGGCTTGGCCGGGGGCGATGGCTCGTTGCGGCTCGTCAAAAGTTAGCAGCATTTGCCCGTCTTCGTCACGCGTAAGGGTCGCTGCCTGGTCTTTCTGACGGTAGCGGTACTTGGCACCTACGCGAATGCCGCCGGCGTCGAGCTCTGCCTCCATGCGTGCGTCCGGCGCGCTCCAGATCCACTCATCGGCCGTGAGGACAGCGGCGGTCAGGTCCTCGGCCTCGCCCAGATGAACGGTGTTGTTGGCGGCGTCGACGCCCGTTACATACACGGGATGCGCCATCGCGACGCCCAAGCCCTTGCGCTGGCCGATGGTGTAGCGCAGCGCGCCGTTGTGGCGCCCGACCACGCTGCCGTCGCGCCACACAATGTCGCCCGGTGCAGCGGGATGTCCGCAGCGACGCTCGATATAGCCTGCGTAGTCACCGTCTGGAATAAAGCAGATGTCCTCGCTTTCGGCCTTCTGGGCGTTGGTAAAGCCCTGCTCGGCGGCTATGCGGCGTACGTCGCGCTCCTTGTCTAGGCCTGCCAGCGGAAAGATCGTGCGCGACAGCCGCTCCTGCGTAAGCGAATACAAAAAGTAACTCTGGTCCTTTTTGGGGTCCTCGCCGCGATGTAGCTGCCAGGTGCCGTCGGGCGTCTGGCTCGTTTTGGCATAGTGGCCCGTGGCGATGCAGTCGCAGCCCATATCCAGCGCCGCATCGAGCAGCGCGCCAAACTTAATGTTGCGGTTGCAGATAATGCACGGGTTGGGCGTCAGCCCCTCCTGGTAGGCGTTCACAAAGCGCTCGATAACGTTGCGGTCGAACGTCTGCTGCAGGTCGAGCACATGGTGGGGTATCCCCAGACGCTCGGCGACGGCCTTTGCATCGGCGATGTCGCGGTCGACCTTGCTCATGCCCGTGATGGGATCGGGTGCGGGGCAGGTGAGGCGCATGGTGGCACCGACGCATTCGTAGCCCTGACTTTTGAGCAGGTACGCGGTCACGCTGGAATCGACGCCGCCGCTCATGGCGACGAGCACGCGCTTGTTGTGCATGGGGAGGTTCTCCTTGGTGGCATGTGGCCAAAAAAGAAAAGCGGCGCGGGAGGCTGGTTCCGCGCCGCAGTCATTGTAGCAAGTTCGGGCGTCATATGGGACACCCTGTTGGGATGAGCCCAGACAGCCAGAAGAGAAGGTAGACCGGCGTGCCTTGGGCCTATCGACAAGTGACGGGCCCTTAGTCCTGGAACAGTGCCGTGGACAGGTAGCGCTCGCCGGTGTCGGCAAGCAGGGCCACGATGGTCTTACCCTCGTTCTCGGGGCGCTTGGCCAGCTGCAATGCGGCCCACACGGCGGCACCGGACGAAATGCCCACGAGCACGCCCTCCTTGTGGCCCACGGCGCGGCCGGTGGCAAAGGCATCGTCGTTCTCAACGGGGATGATCTCGTCGTAGACCTGGGTGTCGAGGACGTCGGGCACAAAGCCGGCACCGATGCCCTGGATCTTGTGCGGGCCGGCCTGGCCCTTGGAGAGCACCGGGGAGGTGGCGGGCTCGACGGCGACGACCTTAATCTCGGGGTTCTGCTCCTTGAGGAACTCGCCCACGCCGGTCACGGTACCACCGGTGCCAACGCCGGCGACGAAGATGTCGACCTTGCCGTCGGTGTCGTCCCAGATCTCGGGGCCGGTCGTGGCCTTGTGAATGGCGGGGTTGGCGGGGTTCACAAACTGGCCGGCGATGATGCTGTTGGGAGTCTCCTTCTGCAGCTCCTCGGCCTTGGCGATAGCGCCCTTCATGCCCTTGGAGCCGTCGGTGAGCACGAGCTGTGCGCCATATGCCTGCATCAGCTTGCGGCGCTCGACGGACATGGTTTCGGGCATGGTGATGATCACCTTGTAGCCGCGGGCGGCCGCCACCGAGGCGATGCCGACGCCGGTGTTGCCGCTCGTGGGCTCGATGATGGTGTAGTCGCCGCCGCGCACGAGCTTGCCTGCCTTCTCGGCCTCGTCAATCATGTTCTTGGCGACGCGGTCTTTAACGGATCCGGCGGGGTTGAAGTATTCCAGTTTGACGAGCACGCGAGCCTTGAGGTCCTCGTCGGCCTCAAAGTGAGTGAGCTCCAGAAGCGGGGTGTGGCCGATAAGCTGATCGATGGACGTGTAAACCTTGCTCATGGTGAACCTCCAAAGTGTTCAAGTTGCTGGTTGCCGTGTGGTTTCACGGCGTGTCTAGCAGCTAAACCCATAAACCTTATAGGTTGTTCGTTTAGCTGTTGGCAAGCATACTAGACACTAAAGCCTAGTAATACAATAGGAAATAGAAGATTATTACGAGTCGATTAACCATCTTGATCGGAACGGGTATTTTCAAACCCATTTTTTCGGCTAGAATTTCAACGGACTAAAAGACCGAAAGGCAGCACTATATATGTTGGTTTCTACTAAGGGCAGGTACGCCCTGCGCGTTATGGTCGATCTGGCCGAGCACCAGGCGGCCGGTCGCATCCCGCTCAAAGAGATCGCGGCGCGGCAGGGGATTTCCGAGAAATATCTCGAGAACATCTTGGCTACGCTCGTGCGCGCCAACATGCTCTCGGGCATGCGTGGCAAGGGCGGCGGCTATGTGCTCACGCGCCCGCCCGAGCGGTACACGGTGGGCGAGATCTTGCGCCTGACCGAGGGCAGTCTGGCGCCGGTCGCCTGCCTGGATGGTGACTGCAAGGGTTGCTCGCGATCTGATGAGTGCCCCACGCTCGACGTGTGGAAGAACCTGGACAAGCTCATCAACGACTACCTCGACGGTGTGACGCTCGATCAACTTGTCGCTCCCAACCATGGCTACGACTACGTCATCTAACCCACACCTGCCATGTGGGGACGGGGTGGAAATGGTAGATTTTCTCGCCCTCTGAGACTTGGCAAATGAGAAGGCCGCCCATTTTTGCGATGGGCGGCCTTTGATTTGGTCCGATGCGTCTGTGTGTCGGGGGCGTTCTACTCTTCGGCAATACTATCGAGGACGCTGCGCATGATGGACACTAGGATGCTGCCCATAAAGGCCGAGCCAAAGCCGGCGATGGAGATGCCGACGCCCAACAGGTTGACCGACAGGTAGCTGGCGAGCTCCAGCATAAAGCTGTTGAGCACGAGCTGGAAAATGCCGAGCGTGATGATCGTGAGCGGCAGCGAGATGACCGTGAGGAACGGTTTGACGAACGAATCGACGATGTTGAGGAACAGCCCCACAAAGGCAAAGCAGACCCAGGCCTCGACAAAGCCGAAGGGTTGGATACCGGGGACGAGGAACGTGGCGATCGCGATGGCGATCGAGGTGAAGAGCCAGTTAAGCATAAAGCGCATGGCGTGAATCCTTTCTTGCGCCGGGGTTGCTGGCGTCGCGTGAAGCGGCTTGCGGCGGTGACTTGGATGGTTACGCGGACGCGCCGCGGTGTCTGGGCGCCCATTGTCTCAAATATTCGTGGAGCTTACGTGCGCATTCGGTTTCTAAGCGGCGTTCGTCCTGAAAAACGTGCCGCTGACAGAGAGTCTTGTCACTTTAGTTTGGTGGTGTGCTACACTACTACGGGCAAATGGCCCATGCATAGTTTTATTGCATATTTACGGGCGAACGATGCCCGATGTCAGTATCAACTTCGATGCCTTTTGGCGGGTTTGGCGGTGATCGATGAATATCGAGAACATGTTTGACAAGCCTGATGTCAAACAGCTGGTCCACGCATTTAGTCTTTTGGACGACGAGAACGATATCCAAGCGTTTTTAACCGATATCTGCACACCGCGCGAGATCTGCGATCTTTCTCAGCGCCTGCAGGTCGCGCGTTATCTGGACGAGGGCGAGCCCTATGTTGAGGTTCAGGCCCGTACCGGCGCTTCGTCCACCACGGTGAGCCGCGTTTCAAAGGCGCTGAACGGCGAGTACGGTGGCTACCGCAAGATCCTCATCAAACTGGAGGATGGCGAGTAGGCCAGCGGCAAAAACGAATTGCGCAGAACCGTCCCTTCGGGGGCGGTTTTTTGATCCCTTGGGGGCGGAGGAAAACGGATCACCGGGTTAGACTAACCCCTCGTTGATCCCTTTTCCTCCGTCCCCAAGGGATCAAATCTGTTGGCGTGGGGCAAATCTGTCCGCGTGGGCGGGTAGGATGGATGCATTGATTATTGCGAACGGTTTGAGTGGAGGACCATGCCTGTTCGAATCTATACCACCAATACCGGCACGGACTTGAGCGATGCCGAGGCGGCGTTGCTCGCCGACCTGGTTGCCCGCCACGGACGTGCCGTTTTGCTGGCACCCTCGTTTGCCGAGCTCGACGTGTGCCGTCACGATGCTGCGGTCGCTGGCGCCTCGCTGGGCGTTGACTACAAAACCCCCGCGTCGTGGCTTCGTTCGCTGTGGGAGCTTATGGGCGATGGCCGCAGCTTTGTCGACAACATGCAGCGCCAGATGCTGTTCTCGGACATGATCGCCCGTCGCGACGATGCGGACCTGCAGCCGCTTTCGCGCAGTCAGGGCACGGTGCACATGCTCGCGCGCATGGCCCGCGATGTGTTGCCGGGCGTAGCGGGAACGGGTGCCGAGCGCTGCTGCGGCGACGTTTGCCGGCCCGATCCCAAGAGCGACGCCGAGGCTCGCGTGTTCGAGCTGTTGAGTGCCTATGCGAGCGGCTTGGACCGTCGAGACATGGTCGAGCCCTGCGAGGCGGCTGACCTTATGGCCGAGGTGCTGGCCGACAACCTTCCGGCGTGCGCCCGCGCGGTATGTGTGCGCGGCGTCACGTCGTTTACGCACGGCCTGCTCGAGTTGCTGTCCGCCGTGGCAAACAACGGGGGAGAGGTCGTTGTGCTGCTTGCCCGCGAGCAGGCGGCAATGCGCGAGGACCTGGCTGCTGCCTTTGATGCCCGCGGTGTGCTGTTTGAGGCCGCGCCGCTGGGGGAGGGTGCCGCTGCGCCTCAGACTGCCTCCGAGTCCGCCGCTCAGCCTACCTTTGTAGAGGTTGCCGGCCCTCACGCCCGCGCCCACGCCTATGTGGATGCAATCGATGAGCTGGTAAAAACGTGTGAGGACGCCGCGGTCGACGGCGGCGTCGCGGCGTCCGCGGACCCCGCGCGCGTGCTCGTGGTTTCCGCCCGGGCGCCCCAGCTGTTCGGTGAACTCGCTGCCCGTTTGGCGGCGCGTCACATCGCTGCTGAGACAACCGAGTTCACGGCGTTTTCCCAATCCATCGCGGGCAGGCAGTTCACGGCGCTCGCCAATCTGATCGAGCGCATGAAGGCCGCTGACGAGGGCACCGCCTCCAAGACCGAGTGGTGGCCCGCGCCGGAGCTTACCGACTGGATTTACAGTCCGCTTTCGGGTGCCGATGCTGCCAGCGCGCGCACCTTCGACAAGAACATGCGTCTGTCGCGCGGCAAGACCACCACGGCCGTCAAGAGCCTGCTGCAGAGCGTACAGGGCCAGGTGAGAGGTACGCGCAAAGCTGCCAGTGATGAGAACTGGTTTAAGAACGTGCCGTGCGTGGTCTCGGACGTGTTCCAAGCGCTGTGGCGCGACAAACCCGTGACGGCGCTCAAGGCAATGCTCGCCGTCGCCGAGGCGTTGCCCGATCGCGCCCTTGGAGGCCTTGACGGTCAGGCCCGTCGCCAGGCGGAGACCGCCCTGCTGCGACATGCCATCGACATCCTTATGAACGACGCCCGCGCGCTCGACGTGTCGCAGGCCGCGACTGTGCCCGTGCTCGACGACGTTCGTACCAAGGTGGACAAGCGCAGCACCGCATACGATTACGAGACCTACGAGGTCGACCGCGCGCCGCGCGCCCAGGTGCGCTTTGCGTCGCTTGCCGATGCGGCAGCCCTGCGCCCCGCCAGCTACGATGCCGTGCTGTTTGCCGACGTCGACCTGGACAGTTATCCGCTCTCGCATGAGGAGGGCCCGCTGGCCACGCTGACGGCCGAGTTGGATCGCAGCGGTGCGACGCTTGAGCCCGCCGCCCTGCTGCGCGTTCGCTTTGGCCGCGCGATGCAGGCCGCGCGCGGCCCCGTTGTG
>OGWZ01002011.1_pt1 | contig 17008 bp, 17 predicted proteins | sample 1576141 | NCBI WGS metagenome assembly OGWZ01 (sample SAMEA3541512, study PRJEB24748) | human gut metagenome | biome: human gut; feature: human-associated habitat; material: faeces | place: China | collected 2012
CACTATTTTGTAAAAAAATAGGGATTTATATTTTTTTATATCTGTAAATATATTTCAGGTTTTACTTATGCAGGGATTTTTAAACAAGCTTGCCGCAATCAGCGTCTTTTTTGGAAAGACTTTTGCATTGTGGGTAATTCTTTTTGCTGTATTAGCTTATATGGCTCCAGATTTCTTCAAGCCTTTAGCCGCTTACATTTCTATTCTCTTAGGTATAGTAATGTTTGGTATGGGTTTAACTTTAAAGGCTCGTGACTTCTCTGAGGTCTTTACTCGTCCGCTTCAGGTACTTGTAGGTATTTTAGGTCAGTTCGTCATTATGCCGGCTTTAGCTTATGCTCTATGCATTGGCTTAAATCTGCCCTCTGAGATTGCCGTCGGTGTCATCTTAGTTGGTTGCTGCCCTGGTGGTACTTCCTCTAACGTTATGTCCTACCTCTCAAAAGGTGACGTTGCTTTATCTGTAACCATTACCGCTTGTACCACCTGCTTAGCTCCGATCGTAACTCCGGCTTTAATTTACCTCTTAGCTAGTAAGTGGGTTGATATTGCTCCGGCTGCGATGTTCCTCTCTATTTTGAAGATTGTGATCATTCCGATCGTCGCCGGTATTGTCATCAATAGCATTTTCCGTACAGCTGTATCACGTGTCGTTGTCTGCTTACCTTTAGTCTCTGTGGTTGCTATTGTCGCTATTGTATGCGCTGTTGTAGCTGTAAGTCAGGCTAAGTTAGCTGAGACTGGTGTGCTCATCTTCGTTGTGGTTGTTTTACACAATTGCTTAGGTTATCTGTGCGGTTATCTCTTAGCTAAAGCCTGCAAGATGAAACTTGCTCAGCGTAAGACCTTAGCTATTGAGGTAGGTATGCAGAACTCAGGCTTAGGTGTAGCCTTAGCTATGGCTCACTTTAATCCGATGTCCGCTGTTCCGGCAGCTATCTTCTCTGTATGGCACAATATTTCAGGCCCGATCTTAGCTACCATCTTCGTCAATATGACCGAAGATCCTAAAAAGGATAAGGTTCCTTTAGCTAAGTAATAATGAATTCCTAAACACTTTAAAGATGCGTTGAGCTCCGAGTTAAAGCCTCGGGGCTTTTTTTATCTTTAAATACAGAAAAAGATTTTGAATACAGATCTATTAATGAAGAGATAGTCCCTTATATAAAGGTATAAGGTTTAATCTTAGAGCAAAGAAAAGGTGCGATCTTAAAAGCACAGCTTTTGATCAAGCTTAAGGTTCAGGGGCTAATAATCTAACGATTGTTGATAGGAATGGATAGATGGAGGAGCACTTTTAGGCTCTTTTTAAGGGTCCCAGGCCTTACGGCCTAGGGGATCACTACTCTGATTTTTGCATAGAAAATTCTAAGTTATGCAGAATCTTATATAGCAAAGAGAACAGGGTTTTAAATTCGTCCTCAGTGAGATTGAGGGAGATGGCAACTTGCTTAGGAATACCGCTAAGTTCGTCTTTAAGCTGAGCACCTGAGTCAGTCAGGGTTAAAAAGACTTCTCGCTCGTCACGACGGCCATGCTCACGATTGATATAGCCCTTAGCGGTAAGCTTCTTTAATAGAGGAGTAAGAGTACCAGAATCGAGGTGAAGAATATTACCTAAGTCTTTAACACGCAGAGACTCATTTTCCCACAATACAATCATGGTGAGGTATTGGGTAAATGTTAAGTTGTATTTGTCTAAAAATTGCTTGTAATTAGCCATCATGGCTTTAGCGCTAGCATATAAAGGAAAGCACATCAGCGATTCAATTTTTAGAGGATCTTGATTAGCGTTAATGATCGCACCCATAGAAGTATGTAAAAGTTAAAGTTATGCCTAAGGTAAATACCTAAGGCCCCATTCCTAAATTTTTTTTGACACCTGAATCTAAAGTTTTTTTACTAAAAACTGAAATGTTACAATCATGGTTCTTAAAAAAGTTATTTTTAATCCAAAAAAGTAACATTTGCAATGCTATTTTTTAGTTTTTTGACAAGACTATATTTCTAAGCTAATTTTTGCTCTATGAAATAGAGATTTACATTGCATTTTGTATATTAGTAAATCTAGTTTATATACATAGGTGTCACTACTGTATAACCAACATAATATAACAGTAAATATGCCTTTTTTAAATATCATATTTGGCTTTATTTAATAAAAATTTTCTTTATCTTCAAAATATTACGGAATATATCGTTTGTTGAAAGAATTCAGCTAAAAAACACTTGTATGGCTTTTTTTTTAAGTTGAAAACAATTTTTTTAGGAAATTAGAATTGCTCCTAAAGCCCATAGATAAGCCCTTAATGACAGTTACTTACTAGTGCTGGCGAATTTAAATTTATGGTTTTGTTTTTGTTATGCTTTTTTACTATGTTTATATAAAAATGCTAATAAAAATATAAGCTAAGCTTTAGATCTATAAGTAAATATGACAAAATCTTTTCAAAAGTATTTATCATTTTAGATATTTTTGAAGCGTTTATAACAATATGAATTTTATTAAAAATTTGGCCTTGAGCACAATTTTGTGCATTTTGCGTGTCATTAAATAGGGAGGGGAAAACCATATGATTTTAGTGAAAAAAATTTTCAAAAAATACTGTTACTTGCTAAATTTCTATTAAGTTTTAGCATATAGAGACACGGCATTAAGCACACTTTTAATTAAAGTTCTTTTTTAGGAACAGTACATGTCAAATTCGATACTTCTAATTTCCCCTTATCAGCATTTAGCTAAGACCGCTAGGCATGTAATCACTTCGATGGGACTTAAGATCCCAGTTGAAGTCTCTAATGATTATGAGGCTTTAAAGGTCTTAAAGAATTATCCTCAGGCGCGTATTGTCATTAGCCGTGGTGGAACCTTACGCTTTTTAAATAGTAGAACTGAGCTTACAACCGTCAATATAGGCACTTCAATTTGGGACCTTTTAGAGGCAATTGAGCTTTTATGTAAAAACGGCTGTAAAAAGATAGCTGCTGTTACGCAGGACAATATCTTAGGTTTTAAACACGGCGAAATTAGGCTTATGGATCTTTTAATTAAGATTGTGCCTTGTCCTACAGCCTCCGATATCGTGGAAGCTGTTGATCGCTGTATTGATGAAGGCTGTGACGGTATTGTTGGCTGTATTGTGGCAGTAGAGACAGCAAAGCTTCGCGGTATTTCCTCAGCATTTATCTATTCTGATTTCTTTACTATTAAGGAAGCGGTTTTAAAGGCTTTAGATCTAGAGCGTAGCCTCAATCAACAAAAGCTTTCTTTAGAAAGAATGTCCTCTCTTGTCGATAATATTGAAGAGGGCGCAGTCATCTTCAATGATGAGCATGAACCTGTTTTTTATAACGAAAATGCCGTGAAAATTTTCGGGGGAATCAGACGCGAGATGTGGTATCAGACTTTAGAGGAATATATAGAATCCCGCAGTTCCTATCCTCGCGTCATTGAAATCGATGGACATAAGGTTTTATTGAGAACAAGGCATTTAGCTGAAGGCTCAGAGCATAATCATGTTGTCCTGATGCTTGAAAGTACAGCTTTAGATGCGCAGACAAAGAGTATGAATGCTGCTGTCTATGCTAAAGGACTTTATGCTAAGAAAAACTTTAAAGATATTCTCTTTAAGTCAGAGAATATGGAGAAGTGCGTGGAACTTGCGCGTAAATATGCCCAATCGCAATCAACGGTCATGATTTTTGGTGAAACTGGTGTCGGTAAGGAAGGTTTTGCTCAGAGTATTCATAATCTCTCACAACGCTCTAATAAGCCTTTTGTCTCTGTTAATTGCTCATCGCTGCCGCAGGGACTAGTTGCCTCTGAACTTTTTGGTTATGTCGATGGAGCTTTTACCGGGGCGCGGCAAAACGGTAAAAAGGGCCTATTCGAATTAGCACAAGGGGGCACGATCTTTTTAGATGAAATCTCTGAATTATCCTTAGATGTACAAAGTCAGATTTTTCGTGTGATTCAAGAGCGCGAGGTCATGCGTATTGGTGATGATAAAGTCATTCCCTTAGATATACGTATTATCTGCGCTTCAAATAAAAACATCCTCTCTTTATGTAAAGAAGGGAAGTTTAGATACGATCTTTATTATCGTATTAATGTTTTAAATATTACTATTCCCCCATTACGTGAGCGATGTGAAGACATCCTTTATTTATTTAAGAATTTCTTAAAAGAATTCCTTGTAGATGGAGGTAATGATCTCATCATTGAGCCTCAGGCTTGTGAACTTTTAGAAAATTATTCATGGCCAGGTAATGTGCGTGAGCTTAAAAATGTCGCTGAGGCCGTATCCTTCTATGGCAATGTCGTTAAGACTCAGTACTTACAGTCTCAATTGTGCCGCATTGATGCTCAGGAGATACCACAAGGACAGACTTTGAAATTGCCGATAAATGCAAGTTTTAAGGATGTTGAGCGTCTTTACCTTAAGGAGTTGCTACGCAAGCATACTCTCTCTGAGGCCATTACAATCTCAGGTCTATCAAGGACGACTCTGTGGCGGAGACTTAGGGATTTAGATATTGAAAGCTAAAAAGGAAAAAATTAGTTTTTACGATCTTGAAGAATCACTGTTTCAAAATGAAATACATGAAACAATTTAAAATGTCATTTTGTTTCAATATGAAAAGAGTGACGAATATTATAAATAAAAGCTTATAAATTTCAATAATTTATAAAGTTGGTACGCTTTATGCTTATATATACAGTAATAGGGCTAAAACTTTAGAAAAAATTTATAGTTTTTAGCAATAAAAAGTTGAATGTAGTAAACATTTTTGAAATTTATTCAAGGGTATAATTGAGTTTAGGTAGGGCCTAAAGGGCTTTATCAGAGCTTTATTTATAATATCAATCCTCAGGATCACAGCAAATGCAGAACTTAAATTTAGAATTAAAACCGCAAGCAAAATGTGACTTACCGATTAAAGCCATTCAGTTTGGTGAAGGTAACTTCTTACGTGGCTTTTTAGATTGGATGCTCTATAAGTTAAATCAGCAAAATCTCTTTAATGGTCGTGTGCTCGCCGTACAGCCGACCCCGCGTGGTCGCGTACAGCCGAAGCTTGCTAAGCAAAATGGTTTATACACCACCATTTTACATGGCATCGTTGATGGCAAAGAGTCTGAGCAAATTGATATTGTCAACACCATTGCCGATTGCCTCAATCCTTACGATGATGCACAGTGGGCTTTATTAAAGAAAGCTGTCTGTGATAAGAATGTACAGTTTATCTTCTCAAACACCACCGAAGCTGGTGTTACCTATGTTAAGGAGGATGGATTAGGCGTTTCAGCTCCGTCCTCATACCCAGCTAAACTTACAGCTTTATTATATGAGCGTTTTAAGGCCTTTAAGGGCTCTGAGTGTGCCTGCACTTCAGGTATGACCATTATGCCATGTGAGTTATTAGATGATAATGGTACTAAGCTTAAGGCTATTGTGTTACAGCATATCGCTGATTGGGGCTTAGAGTCTGAATTTAAGGCTTATGTTGAAGAGGATTGCACCTTCTTAAATACCTTAGTTGATCGTGTAGTTTCAGGCTTCCCGACAGCTTCTCAGAAAGAGTATGAAGATAAATTAGGTTATATCGACGAGCTTATGACCTGCGGCGAGATCTTCCACTTCTTAGCTATCGAAGGTGGCGAGAGCGTTAAGGAATTATTACCTTTTGAAAAGGCTGGCCTTAATGTAGTGGTGGCCTCTGATATCACTCCTTATCGTTTACGTAAGGTCAGAATTTTAAACGGTACGCATACCTCTAATGTGCCGGCAGCTTTCTTAAAGGGCTTAGATACTGTAGATGAGATGATGACCGATGAGGTTACAGGTCCTTTTGCTCGTTCTATTATCTACGATGAGATTATTCCTGCCGTTAAATTAGACAAAGAGATGCTGACTTCCTTTGCTAATGATGTAGTCAATCGCTTCTTAGATCCGTCTATGCATCATCAGTTGGCCTCTATTCTCATGAACTGCACCTCTAAGATTAAGTCACGTGTTTTACCGACTATCTTAGATGCCCGCTCTCAGGGTAAGCTTCCGGTCAAACTCTGCTTTGCAATGGCAGCTTATATTGCTCTTTATAAAGACGCTAACAGTCAAGTACCAGTACAGGTAAAGCGTGCTTCTGGCAAGGTTGGTGAGTTTGTAGATGATGCTTATGCCGTTGAAGTCCTAAGCAAGGCTTGGTCTTTATATCAGAAGACTGAAGCCTCAGCTCAGCTTATTGTTAAAGCGGTTTTAGCCGATGTTAAGCTCTGGGGCCGAGATTTATCTTCAGATGTCGATCTGACTGCTTTAATTGCCAAGCTTACCCATGCCATAAGCTCCGATGGGGTTGAGGCTACCATGAGAGATTTACAGGAGCACGCATAATGCAGGCTGTCATCATCAATAATGAAGATGTCGTGGCCGTTGCCTTAGAGGAAATTGCCTCAGGCACCGAAGTAACCTTACCTTGCGGTAAGGTTACCGTCAGCGATACTATTCCGCGTGGTCACAAATTTGCTCTTTGTGATCTCAAAGAGGGTGATCCTGTCATCAAATACGGCTATCCCATCGGCTGTGCCCGTATGGACATCAAAAAAGGTCAGCATGTACATACTCATAATGTCCGCACCAATTTAAAGGGTGAGGGTACTTATAGCTATGTAAAGCAGAGCTTAACTGAGCTTAAAAAGGTCGAGCGTACCTTTGAAGGTTATGTGCGTGAGGACGGCAAGGTTGGTATTCGCAATGAATTGTGGATCATCCCGACGGTTTTTTGCGTCAATCAGATTGCCCGCGAGCTTGAAAAATATGCCAATGAGAAATTAGGAGCTTATGCTCATGTTGAAGGCGCCATTGCCCTAAGTCATCCTTTTGGTTGCTCACAGATGGGTGAGGATCAGGAGACTACCCGTAAGGTCTTAGCCACCTTAGCCCATCATCAAAATGCCGGCTCCGTGATTATCTTAGGTTTAGGCTGTGAAAACTCCAATATCGGCGTCTTTAAGGATTATTTAGATTTAAGCGATAAGCGTCTGCATTTCTTAAATACTCAGGATGTTGAGGATGAAATCTCCGCAGGTTATGCCCTTGTCGATGAGTGCTTAGCACAGGCAAATGCCTGTAAGCGTACTCAGGTACCTTTAAGCAAATTACGCATTGGCTTAAAGTGCGGTGGTTCTGATGGTTTATCGGGTATTACTGCTAATCCGCTCATTGGCCGCGTAAGTGATCTGATCGTGGCTGCTGGTGGTACTTCTGTTATGACTGAGGTCCCCGAGATGTTTGGTGCTGAGCAATTGCTTATGAACCGAGCCTGCAGCGAAGAGGTCTTCTCTAAGACTGTAGATCTCATCAATAACTTTAAGCACTACTTTGAGTCTCATGGTGAAACCGTCTCAGAAAACCCTTCTCCTGGTAATAAGGCCGGTGGTATCACTACTTTAGAGGATAAATCCTTAGGTTGTGTACAAAAGGGCGGTAAGGCTGAGGTTATGGATGTTATCAAGTATGGCGATAGCATTAAGACTTCAGGCTTAAACCTATTACAAGGCCCGGGTAATGATGGTGTCTCCTGTTCAGCTTTAGCCTCAGCGGGTGTCGATCTTATTCTTTTCTCTACAGGTCGAGGAACTCCGTTTGCAACTGTAGTACCGACTATTAAGATCTCCACAAATAGCGATCTTTATAAGCGCAAAGGTGGCAATTGGATCGACTTTAATGCCGGTGCTATTGTTGATGGTAAGGACTTTGATGAATTAGCCTTAGAACTTTTAGACTATATCATCGCGGTGGCCTCAGGAAAGGAAACCGTATCTGAAAAGCGCGGCTTCCATGAGCTTTTAATCTGGAAAGATGGTGTAACCCTTTAGTCCTCAAAGCTTTTTAAATTTTAGAAAGCTTTATAAAAGGCAGTAGTATCTATTAGATATTACTGCCTTGTTTTTTGTAGCGCTTAAATTTTTTGTTAAAATTAGCCATCAAATCTGAATTTATGCTTAAAGGAGACAGTAAGCGTGATGTATGTGCATCCCTTAGCTGTAAAGTCATGACTGATAACGAGCGTATTACCGCCTTAGAAGAGAAAAATGCCTGGCTTGAAGCTGAATTAGAGCGTCTTACAGGCGAGCTTGCTTTTGCTTTAGATGAAATTGATAAGCTTAAGGTGCAATTTAAATTTTTATATTCTAAGGTAGGCGATCCTTATGCGGTAAGACCGCAAAATGAAGAAGTGCCGCCACCCCATTATTAAGAGAAGGCTATTATGGAATTAGTAGATATTGTTAATGCCGACAATGAGATCATAGATACAGTCACAAGAGCGCAGATGCGAGCTGGAAAGATGGCTCATCGTGCCTGTTATATTGCCTATTGTGATCGCCAAGATCGCTTTTTAGTTGAGGTCCGCACTTTAGCTAAGGATTATGCTCCAGGTAAGCTCGATGTCTGTATTGGGGGCGTCTTACAGCATGGTGAGGATATTTTAGAGGGCAGTAAACGCGAGCTTTTAGAAGAAGTCGGTATCGATGTTAATAGCTCTAATCTTACTTTTGAATTCTTAGGTACTAAAAAGATCATGTATCAAGATGGCGTGCATTTTCTTTATGCCTATCTCTATTTTGCTAAGGGTGATGTTGTGACTTGTCGTCAAAAAGAAGAAGTCTCAGGCATTATGTACTTAAATTATGAAGATGTCCTCGCTTTAGGTGACAATACCACTAAGGATGCCTTAGAAGCTTTTGTTGCTATTGTAAATCGAGCAAAAGAGCGTGAACTTTTCTAAGCATTGATGTTTGGCGTTTTTTTCTAAAGGCGCTATAATTTGGCATTAGGGCAATACTTTTTTGACTCCTTAGACTGCAAACAAAAAGGTTGATATGAACTGGTTTGAAAATATTCTTAAGAAAACTGTTGGTACTAATAGCTCCTCTAGCCGTCATGAGATCCCTGAGGGTGTATGGACTAAATGTCCCTCCTGTGAGCAGGTTTTATACCGTGCAGAGTTAGAGCGCAATCTCAACGTCTGCCCTAAGTGTGGCCACCATATGCGTATCGGTGCGCGTGCGCGTTTAGATTCCTTCTTAGATAAGGATGGTCGTATTGAGATCGCCTCAGAGATGGAGCCTAAGGACGTTTTAAAGTTTAAGGATTTAAAGAAGTACAAGGATCGTATCGCCGCCGCGCAAAAAGCTACCGGTGAAAAGGATGCCTTAGTGGTCATGAAGGGTACTTTAAAGAGCTTACCTGTAGTGGTCTGTGCCTTTGAATTCTCATTCATGGGTGGCTCTATGGGCTCAGTTGTCGGTGCGCGTTTCTGTGTTGCCGTTGAGACCTGCATCAAGGAGCGTCGAGCATTGATTTGCTTCTCCACCTCAGGTGGTGCTCGTATGCAGGAGTCCTTATTCTCTCTCATGCAGATGGCTAAAACTTCTGCAGCATTAGCTCATTTAGCTAATGCCTCCTTACCCTTTATCTCTGTTATGTCCGATCCGACTATGGGCGGTGTCAGTGCTTCCTTAGCGATGTTAGGTGATATCAATGTCGCCGAGCCGGGCGCACTCATCGGCTTTGCCGGTCCTCGTGTAATTCAGCAGACTGTTCGTGAGACCTTACCTGAGGGCTTCCAGCACGCTGAGTTCTTACGTGAAAAGGGTGCTATCGATATGATTATCGAGCGCAAGAATATGCGCGATGAATTAGCCTCTGTAGTCGCTATTTTCTTAAATAAGCCTAATCCCGATCAGCTTTTAGCTGAGGTTAAGGCTCCTGAGGTTCATAAAGCTTCGGTAAAGCATGAGGCTTTGAAGATCTAATTTTATGAGTGAAACTCTCAATCTTTCCAAGCCAGGTTCACTTCAGACCTGGCTTGACTATATCCAAAGTCTAAATCCCTGCCATATTGAGTTAGGTCTCAATCGTGTCAATAAGGTTTTAAGTAATTTAAATCTTGATTTTTCAAAGACCTGCATTGTTGAGGTTGCTGGTACTAATGGTAAAGGATCAACATCAGCATTAACCTCAGCTATCTTTAAAAATTTAGGCCTTAAAGTCGGTCTCTATACCTCACCGCATCTGTGGCAGTTTAACGAGCGCGTCATGATCGACGGCGCATGTGCCTCATCTGAGCTTTTAGCAGAGGCTTTCAGTCGCGTTTATGAGGTGGCAAAAGCTACGGATACGCCTCTTACCTATTTTGAGTACACTACTTTAGCCGCCTTTGTCTGCTTTAGTGTCGCCAAAGTCGAGGTCATGGTCTTAGAGATAGGTCTTGGCGGTAGATTAGATGCTGTCAATGCTCTTGATGCAGACATTGCCATCATCACTTCTATCGGTTTAGATCATACCTTGCTCTTAGGCGATACTATTGAGAAGATCGCTTATGAAAAGGCTGGCATTATCAAAGAAGGCTGTTGCTGTATCACCGGTGAATTGCAAGATGAAGCCCGTGCGGTTATTGAAGATATTGCTACCCGGAGAAAAGCCTCTTTATTTATGCAAACTCAGGATTTTGATGCGGTATTTGATACTAAGACCCATTATTTAGATAAAGAGCGCTTCTTTGAGTTTCATCTCTCTTTCCCGCGTGTACCTGAATGCTGTGTGGCCGCGTCCATTAAATGCGTACAGTATGCTGTAGAAAACTTACAAGCTAAGCTTTCTAATATTAAGCGTCCGCTTTCAATTGAGATTATCAATAAGGCCTTAGAGAGCACTTATCTTCCTGGCCGTATGCAGCTTATAGCTAATAATCCTGATATCTATATCGATGTGGCCCATAATCCGCCGGCTGCAGCCCATTTAGTTGCGGTTTTAAATAAGCGTAAGCTTAAGGGGAAGCGCTTAGCCGTTATCGGTATGCTCAAGGATAAAGATATTGAGAGTGTCTTAAAGCTTGTCGCTTCGGTATTTGATGAGTTCTATCTGGCGTCATTACCTACCGAGCGGGGTGAGAGCTTTGAGCGTTTAGAGAAAGCCTTATTGTCATTAGGCGTTGATCAAGTCAAAATTCATGGTTATGAAAAGGTAGCTGCGGCCGTACATGCGGCTAAAACTCACGCAAAGAGTGATGATGAGATCATTATTATGGGATCTTTTGTCACTGTAAGCTGTGCTTGCACCTATGATTGTAAACTTATCGAGGAATAATTATGTCAATTAGTAAGAGCCTCCGTAATCGTATTGTCGGCTTATTGGTCATTGTGTCATTAATCATGATCATAGTTCCCGCCATGATGGATCCCCGTCAGGTTTACACTCAGGACGAAAATGCGATTGCGGTGAACGATCAGGGGGCGGTAGTTGATAATAAGGGACAGTTAGTTAGCCCCTCTGAGCATGATTATACTGATCTCTTAGCCCCTGAGGATGACACCTTAGCTTCAGTCAATAATGGAGCTCCTTCTGTAAATAATGTAACGCCATTAGTTACCACCACTCCTCCGGCAACTAGCAATGAGGATTTAGAGGTTCCTGATGACAATATGTTTGGACCGGCTCCGACTATTGTCGATGCTCAGCCTTTAAATTCACAAAATGCTAATGCCACTGTTACTGAGAGCTTACCGTCAGTTAGCGATAAGAGTAAAACTGAAAATACTCAGACTACGACACAGACTGCGAGCAATAATAAAAAGAATGAGACTACTAGTGTAAATTCTCAGACTAAACCTCAGACTAATACCCAGAAAACTCAACCTCAAACTAAGGGAGATTTTGCTTTACAGGTAGGCGTATTCTCTAATAAGCAAAATGCCGATTCCGTTTTAGCTCGTCTTAAGATGTCAGGTTATAAGCCGGTAACTCAGGTTATCAACGTCAACGGTAAGCAGGCTATCCGTATCTATGCAGGCTTTGCCTCAACTCGCGATGCTGCAAAAGCTATGGCTGCGGATGTACAAAAACGTACCGGCTTTAAGTGCAATGTGGTCAATCACTAGGAGATAGACGATGCAAATACGTGAATTAGAGTCCTGCATTAATGAATACTTAGAGGCGGGTAAATTTAAAGATCCCTCTTTAAATGGTCTACAAGTTGAAGGTTTCTCTGAGTGCACCTCTATCTGTACAGCTACTACTGCTTCTTTAGAGGCCATCGATGCCGCTGTCGAAGAGGGCGCAGATACCTTGATTGTGCATCATGGTTTATTCTGGCGCGGACAGGATATTCGCGTAGTCGGTACCCTTAAAGATCGCCTCAATGCGCTTTTAGAGGCTAATTTAAATCTTTTAGCCTATCATCTGCCTTTAGATGCCCATCTAACCTTAGGCAATAATCGTTATCTAAGCGATCTTATAGGGCTTGAAGATCTCGATTATGTCGAGCGTGGCGTCATGCAGTCAATTGCCATGCAAGGCGTGCTCCCTGAGCCTTTGACAGTGGAGCAATTAGCTTTCAAACTTGCCTCAGAGCTTGATACTAAGGTTGAGGTTTTAGGCAATTGCGATCCTAAGCTTTTATTACAGAAAGTTGCCGTATGCTCAGGCTCAGGCTCCTTTTTATTAGATGATAATCCCGCGCCACAATTTCAGGCTTTAATTACTGGCGATGTTAAAGAGCAGACATATCATCTCGCTAGTGAAAGCGGTACCCCTGTCTTTGTTTTAGGTCATCATGCTTCAGAGCAAGGAGGCATTAAGCGTTTAGGCAATTATTTAGCCCGTCGCTATGGCTTAGAGCATCGTCATTTGCATTTTTCTGTAGAAAAAGAGGTGCAGACCTATGAAGCTTCTCGATAGTGAGTTAAGTCCTGAGGCCATCTTAGTCAGAGACGCCTTGATTAGTCGCGGCTTAGAAACCCCGTGGGCTGATAATGGCTTAAATACCGATGAAAAAAAGCTCATTGTCGCTGAGCATATGGCAGAGATTATGAAGACTTTAGGTCTTGATCTCAAAGATGACAGTCTCATGGAGACCCCCATGCGTGTCGCCCGTATGTATGTCGATGAGGTTTTCTCAGGCTTAGACTATCGCAATTTCCCTAAGGTCTCGGTCTTTGAAAATAAGATGCATTTTGACGAGATGGTCAAAATCAATAATATTACCGTGACCTCTACCTGTGAGCATCACTTTGTGGTGATGGATGGTTTAGCTAAGGTGGCTTATATTCCTGAAGATAAGATCATAGGTTTATCTAAGATCAACCGCATTGTGCAGTTCTTCGGTCACCGTCCGCAAGTGCAGGAGCGTTTAACGCAACAAATTTTAGTTGCAATTCAGACTCTCTTAAATACGCGTAATGTCGCCGTCAGCATTACCGCTACGCATTATTGTGTCAAATCTCGTGGTGTTCGTGATCCGGCCTCCTCAACTACCACAACCGCTTTAGGTGGTTATTTCAAGAAAAATCAACTCTCGCGTCATGAGTTTTTAACGGATTAGTAAAAATGAGCATGCGTAAAGAAGACTATACCGTGGCCTTAGTGGTACCGGTTTTTAATGAGCATGAAACTGTAGAAACCTTTGTTGCAACGGTCAAAGAAAAGCTAGCTTCAGTTTATGAGCATCTGCAGATTGTTTTTGTCGATGATGGCTCTAAAGATGATACTGCACAGATCATCGAAAATATGCAAAAGAGCGAAGAGCAAATTAGCCTTATAAAGCTCTCCCGCAATTTTGGTAAGGAAGCTGCCATGAGCGCCGCTTTAGATCTTATTGATGCTGATGCTTTAGTGCCTATGGATGTTGACTTACAAGATCCGCCTGAGCTTGTGCTTGAGTTTATTAAAATTTGGCGTGAAGAGGGCATTGAAAACGTTTATGGCGTGAGAGTAGATAGATCGCAGGATTCTGAGGCCAAACGAGTCACCTCTGGGGGCTTTTATTATGTCTTCAATAAGCTTTCAAATCGCGTCAAGATCCCCTCTAATGTCGGTGATTTTCGCCTTATCGATCGCAAGATCGTGCTTACCTTACGCCAATTGCCAGAGCGCAATCGCTTTATGAAAGGCCTCTATGCTTGGCCTGGCTTTAGCTCAAAGGGAGTAGGTTATGAGCGTCCACAACGTGTGGCCGGTCAAACTAAGTGGAATTATTGGAAATTATGGAATTTTGCCCTAGATGGCATTGTTTCCTTCTCTTCCTTACCTCTGCGTGTATGGTCCTATATCGGCGGTGGCATTGGTATTTTGGCTTTGATCTATATGCTGTGGATCATCTGTGAGGTTATGGTCGCCGGCGTTTCAGTTCCAGGTTATGCTTCAACTTTATGTGTAGTCCTCTTCTTAGGCTCCATTCAGCTTATCTCTGTGGGTGTTTTAGGTGAGTATTTAGGCAGACTTAGTGAAGAGATTAAAGGCCGTCCTGTCTATGTAGTCTCTAAAGTCACAGGTCCTCTGCATAAAGATTTACCAGTAGGCATGAAGGTTACCTCTGTCGGAGTCACCCATAATGACGCTGATAAGTAATTTAAAAGGGGAGGGCTCACAGAAAAATCTGTGGGAACTCTTACGCTTTGTGGTGGTCGGCGGCGCGGCCACCGTCACCGATCTTGCGATTACTATAAGTTTAGAGCTACTTACCGAGCTTAATGAAAATGCCATCACCTCAATTGCCTTTATCTGCGCTTTTTGGGTGAGTTATTTTGGTCATCGCTATATTACTTTTAAGAAAAAAGGTAATCCGTGGTCCTTTTTAATGTTGGCCGTATTTACGCTCTTATTGCGTAATCTCATCGTTTATCTCTTAGTCAGTTATGTAATTGCAGGGCTACCGGCTTTAATCATCGCTATGGCAGTGGTGACGGTAATTACCTATATCATCGCTAAATTCAAAATCTTTAAAGGCTAAAAGGAGCTGTTTGTGCGAATTGCGCTAGGCATTGAATATTCAGGTTGGAATTATTTTGGCTTTCAACGTCAGCACACTAAGCTCACCATTCAAGGTGAGATTGAGCGGGCACTCTCTTGTGTAGCGGCTTCCCCTATTCAGATACAATGTGCAGGCCGTACCGATGCCGGCGTCAATGCTACAGGTCAGGTAGTGCATTTTGATACTGATAAAGAGCGCTCTGACAGAAGCTGGGTTTTAGGTACTAATGGTAATTTACCTGAAGATATTGCTGTAACCTGGGCCCGTCATGTCGATGATAGTTTCCATGCCCGTTTTTCCGCACGTGCCCGTCGCTATCGCTATATTCTGCAAAATACCATGCATAGACCAGGTATTTTAAAGCAGGGCGTTTCTGTCTATTGCGGTAATTATGATATTGATTTAATGCAAAAGGCGGCCTCCATCTTGATAGGCGAGCACGATTTTTCAAGCTTTTGTGGCGCCGATGAAGAGTCACGCAGTAAAAGTCGCTGTGTGCACTTTGTGGAGGTAAGCCGTCATGGTCCTTTCATCGTCTTTGACATTGCCGCTAATGCTTTTTTAAATCATATGGTGCGCAATATTGTAGGTACTCTTTTAGAAGTAGGCTCAGGTGAGCATGATTTAAAATGGTTTGAAGAAGCCTTTTTAGCCTGTAAACGCTCGCGTGCCGGTACCACTGCTCGTCCGGATGGTTTATATTTAGTAGATGTAACTTATCCTAGTGAATTTAATTTGCCAAAACGTGATTTTATAGGTCCGTTGTGGCTTCCTTAAACTATAATAATAAAAAAAAAGTCTGTTGGAGAGACAATCACATGTTGAATTTACCCAATATCCTTACATTGATAAGACTAGCCCTCATTCCGGTTTTTGTGGCGCTTTTCTATTATCCTACGCCCTTATCTAATTTTTATGCGGCCTTAGTTTTTGTCGTGGCGGCACTTACCGATCTCTTAGATGGCTTTTTAGCCCGTAAGCTCCATCTTGAAACTAAGTTCGGGGCCTTTTTAGATCCAGTGGCCGATAAGATCATTGTCTGCGTGGCCTTAGTCTTAATTGTTGAGTATTATTCAGTACATGTAGGCGATTATTTCCCACACATCAATCTTTTTGTAAGTCTCCCAGCTATGATCATCATTGCCCGTGAGATCACCGTTTCCGCTTTACGCGAGTGGATGGCTGAATTAGGTAAAAGATCTAAAGTTGCCGTCAGTTGGATTGGTAAATGGAAGACTACCTTACAGTTAGCCTCCATCGCTTTATTGATTTGGCGCTATAACGACATTGTCATCTATATCGCTTTAGCTATGCTCGCTATCGCCACTGTGCTAACCATTTGGTCAATGATCATGTATTTAAAGGCAGGCTTTGCCACTATGTTAGTTAAAGATGCTCCTGAGACTAAAGAGCCTAAGGCTATCAAGGAGCCTGTAAAGGAAGAGAAGGCTAAAGAGTCTGTCTAAACTTTACTTTCAAAAGATAAAGGCCGTAAATCTTGTTTTAAGATCTGCGGCCTTTTTTTGTTAGATGCATTTAGCAGGTTTTGGCAGGCCTGCATAACGAGCGGCAGTCTTAGCTGCGCCTTCGGGAAAGAGCACCGCAAGGGCAATTGAATTTAATTCAGGATGACCTTGTTTTTTTAATAAGGTAATTAAGCCGCGGATAGGCGGAGTGGTGGCATATTCTTCATAATAGTGTTGGACGGTTTCTATTACGAGTTTATGCTCTAAAGTCAGCGTTAAATTATCCTGTTTGGCCATGTACTCCATGAGCTCAACTGACCAATCTTCCTTATTTTTTAAAAAACCTTCATTATCAGTTAAAATTTCTCTTCCATTATGAAAAAAACTCATGTATAATACACCTCGTTCCAGCGGATGGATGGCAGAGCGGTTGAATGCAACGGTCTTGAAAACCGTCGAGGGTCTGACCCTCCGTGAGTTCGAATCTCACTCCATCCGCCACTTACTCTCTCCTAAATAAATTCCCTTTTTAAGATTAAAACCTAAAAAAGCCACAACGGGCTATTTTAGTCTTTTTTATATTGTTTATCAATTCTTTGTGAAAACTTCAGAGCGTACGCTCTTTATCTTTAGCTAAGGTCCTTTATACCAGTGTGGTGGGGAAATTTTAGAAAAGAAAGATAAGAGCTTTTTAAGTTATTGGCATTGAGCTTTTTTGTAAATATTCT
>OGWZ01002033.1_pt1 | contig 16847 bp, 9 predicted proteins | sample 1576141 | NCBI WGS metagenome assembly OGWZ01 (sample SAMEA3541512, study PRJEB24748) | human gut metagenome | biome: human gut; feature: human-associated habitat; material: faeces | place: China | collected 2012
TGCGCTTTTGAAGCATGTCTGTTTTTTCCGTTTCCAAAGAGCCTTTATATGACAAGAGCTGCTCTACCGTATCAATGCGATTACGGCATAGCAGCCTTGTTTCCTGTGTGATAGCTTCCATTTTCATTAAGTCGTCTTTCAAAAGATAATGAAGCCTTGCGTTATTCTGTTTCTTATACTTGGGCAGATAACCGAGTCTGTAACAGTAATACAGATACAGCCCATAAAGTCCGCCTTTCTTTTTCAGCTTCTGCCCTCTGGTCTGCATACGGTACTGTCTTGGTTTATAAGTCGCCCTCTGGAACGGCTCAATCTCTGCCCATCTGTCACGATTTTCTTTGATACGCTCTACAATCCGGTCATTGGTATAATCTGCTCCGAGATTTTTCAGTCGTATCGGCTTATCGTATCCCTTTGGAGTAACCGTCCAGTATTTCCGGCTTGGACTTAGGTTATAGGCATATCCCATTTCCTTGAGAGCAAACTGAAATTCTTTCAGAGTCTTGCTATGGTCGACAGCATAATCAATGGCTTCTTTTGCAACCGAATAGCGTGTCGGCATACCTGCCTTTTCTTTCATCGTCAGATAATCCGACTGCTTACTGCGGTTCGGATTCGGGTCATAGTAAAGTCCGTACTTCTCACAAATTCTGTCTGCAACTTTTCGGAATTTGAACCACGCTTTTTCCTCGCCCCACAAATGTTTGCCATCGACAAAAGAAATAGAGTTGATGACAAAATGGCAATGCAGGTGCTTTGTGTTCAGGTGGGTTGTCACAACGACCTGAAATCTTTTACCCCACACTTCATTTGCAAATTCCATTCCGATTTTCTGTGCCATCTCAGGAGATATATCTGTTTCCTTGAAACTCAAATATCCGTGATAGGCTTGGATACCGTCTGTCTTTTGGTACTGTTCCTTAACTGTTATGAACTGTTCACGGGCAATCGCCACATTACAGTTGATACCCTCAACATAAAATTCTCGCTCTGTTTTTTCTTCGTCCTTTGCATAAGCAATAACATCTGCAAGAGCCTGATACTGTTCCGGCGAAAACTCCCTTTTGATATTTGCAGAAGTCTTTTCCGGATTGGTCGCATAGTCAATGACCTGACCGAGCCTTTCTGTTACCGACCACAACTTTGTTACTGCCATTTCATTTCGCTCTGATTTGGACGAAGATATGTCCTCTCAATCTCTGACTGGAACTTATTCCACTTCGCAGCTTCATTCTTCAGCATAGGTGCGTCAATGAAACCAAGCGTATTTGCTTTGGCAGCAAGCTGATTGATGTTATTACCAATAGAGGAAAGTTCCCTCATCACATCATAGAAACGGTCATCGGGTTTCTCTTTCGGTTCGTAACCTCTGATAAGCAAACGGATAAGCCCTGCTTCGGAAAGACAAGCCTTCTTTGCCTTAGCTGCCAAATCCTGTGCTTCCTTGCGGTTAAAGCGTACAATCTTCTGAATGTTTCTCTTTCTCATAATCGGTATCTTCCTTTCTCTTTACTCTGCAATCTTTGTTAATCTGGAATAAGCACATCATCGTAACGCCAAGACAACTGCCGAGCAGTGTTCCGGCGGCGATAAGTAATAACTCTCTCAAATCAAGTTCTCCTTTCTCACGGGGTATTAGGGGCAACCCCTAACGAGCCTTTTACCGTTTGGGAAACTGTGTTTATCCAAATGGTCTGCTCGCTAAGAATAAACATCTCCTCCGGGTTGCCCCGTTCTCAGTCTACTATCTCTCATAATCCTTTGATTTCGGCTTAAAAGGTTCAGCCACGATATTGCCGCCCACTTCCTTAGAAAAGCGTTCAGGATACTTGAACTGTTCCTTGTATTTCTTCATCATATCGTCCGGCAAGCTCTGAAAACTCTCACTCTCAGGCGGTGCATAACAGATAAAGAATTTGCCGCAGATAATATCTACCATCTCTTTCTTATCATTGTCCTGCACATAAACTGCACGGTTAAGCGGAAGTCCTCTCATCTTTCCTTCCTCATTACAGATGATTGCAACGTCATCGTCATAGGGCATATATTCCTCAATATCCCCGCCGACAACCTCCTGCATTGCTTCCAGACTGTCGTCGATTACAATTTCCTTCGGGTACTTTTCCGGTTCTACCAAGAGAACTTTAATCTTAGAATCATTCATCGTTCTTCATTCCTTTCGTGTGTTTTTTTATTGTAAATTCCCATCCGCATACAAAGAAAATCGTTGAAGTCCTTACCTGCTTTTGGTGGCTCATCAACGATTTCATACTTATCCGGCAGAATGGTTTTTAAGGTCTGTGCTGCCTTTCTGCCCGCTATATCATTGTCAAAATGGATACGGATTTTCCTGACAGATGGGTTACTGCCAAGATACTTTTCCAGTGCAATCGGCACTTTACTGTCCTCAATTTTCTTTGCCGGAGAATACACCCCGGACAGCGAGACAAAGCTCATTTCTTTCCAATCCTGCCCGTTCAGCTTCGCAAGCGTGGCATAGGATAACAAGTCAATGGCACACTCAAAGAGGTGTACTTCCTCCAAGTTTTCCTTACCAAGCCGAAAAGAATAATCTTTTTTACTGCCACTGCAATCGCCCATAATCCTACGCTTATTCGTGGAACGGTAGGCTGCATATTTCGGTTCTTTCTTCTCGTCATAGCCTACAAACACAACATTGTGATACGGCAGACTCTCAAAGATAAGGTCATTGGAAATACAGTAATTGATGATTTCAAAATCTATTCCTCTCCCGAAAAGATACTCTGTAATCACTATGTTGGAAGCACATTTTTCAGGGAGAAGAAGTGGTTTGTTTTCCTCTTTTGGCTGTGGCTTTTCATAGACCGGAGCCTGAATCGCTGTGTGTCCGATAATGGTTTCCACCGCTTCAAGGAAGCTGTAACCTTTGACCTTAATCAGATAATCCAAAGCACTCCTGCCACCGATACCTCTCGACCACCATATCCATTTCCCGTTTGAACTCTTCAAACTGTCGTGGGTTCTGGTGCAATAGGTGTTACCTGAAAACTTAACCAGCTCATACGGTTCATAATTTCTCAGGTAGGTTAATAAGTCCATCTGCTTCGCCTGAATGATTAACTCAGGTGCGATAAATGGCATATCGACCACCGCCTTTCTGTTTATCTCTCATACGATTTCTCCTTTCTGCCGCCGACTGCTTCGCCCTCATCAGGCTCTCCGCCGACAATCTCATTTTCCTTTTTATCCATATTGAGCAGGATATTCAGCTCATCAAGTCGAGCAGTTTTTGCCCTCAATTCTTCCTCTTTGGCAAACGGCTTTTCGATTTCCTGCTTCGCTGTTTCAAACTGTTTCTCCGTATTTTCAAGGCTGTTTTTCGTATCAGCAAGTACTTCCTCAAAGCGTTCTATGCCGTTATCTATTCTCACGATATTACCGTGAGCATCATCGCCAAGCGGTACATCTCTGCTTGTTTCGCCTTTTAATTTCACAACATAATTACGCTGCACCGTATCAAAATACAGTTCCATTTGAAAGCCACGGTACTCGCCAAGTGGTATCGCATCAGGACTGTTCATTGACTTGCAGGTATTGATGATTGCCTGACCTGCTTCGGCTTTTTCGGAATAAGAAACACCCGATACCATCATTCCAAGCGGCTGCTCGTCTATCGGTTTCTGGTGTAATTTTGCTGTTTCAACATCTTTTGTAAGTCCCTCTACACGGGATTTCAAGTAAGCAATCTGTTGTGGGTAGAACTTGATGACCTTATCCTCCAGTCCGTATTTCTCTGATAAGAAATTGGATTTTAACATCTTCAGCTTCTGTACCTGAATGTCTAAGTCCATCTTTTCTTTGATATACGGATTGCCTGTTGCAAGCATTTTTATCTCCGCATAGGACAGTGCTGTTTCATCAATATCCTCTGCCGACCTGACCGGAGATTTGCTCGTCATAATCTGACTTGCGAACTTCTGCTTACCTTCCACAAGCTGATAGAGGTATGCATCAAAGGTCTGCTCTGTTACATAGCGGTAAATATCTACCTGCGGATTTTCATTGCCCTGACGGACAATTCTACCGGAACGCTGCTCCAAATCTGAAGGTCGCCACGGACAATCCACATCGTGAAGTGCGATAAGTTTATCCTGCACATTCGTTCCTGCTCCCATCTTCTGAGTAGAGCCAAGAAGCACCCTGACTTCTCCCTTGCGGGTCTTTTGGAACAGTTCTTTTTTCTTCATATCCGTGTCGGCTTCGTGTATGAACTTCACTTCACTTTCAGGAATACCTCTCTCAATCAGCTTCTTTCTGATGTCGTTATAGACGGAAAATGTGCCGTCATTCTTCGGCGTGGAAAGGTCACAAAACACAAGCTGTGCCGATTTCTTGTCGGCATTTTCTTTCCATATCCGATAGATGTTATCGACGCAGGCATTGATTTTACTGCCCTCAAAATCAGGCAGCATATCGTTTAGCATACGCTGGTCAAGAGCCAGTTTTCTTCCGTCATTCGTGATTTTCAGCATATTATCTACGCTTGAATCCACACCACCGCCACGCACCTGCTCGGCTCTTTCCGCAAGGGAAGCAACCATTTCCTTCTGCATTTCCGACGGCTTTACTGCAATGTTATGGTACTTTGCTTCCGGTACTGGCAGGTTCAACATATCTGCTGTTTTAATGTCCGCTATCTCCTTGAACATCGCCATTAGTTCAGGCAAGTTATAGAATTTTGCGAACCTTGTCTTTGCTCTGTATCCTGTTCCTTCCGGTGTAAGTTCCACTGCCGTAATGGTTTCTCCGAAAGTGGAAGCCCAGGCGTCAAAGTGCTGCAACCCATTTTTCACAAGCGTGTTGTACTGCAAATATCGCTGTATCGTATAGAGTTCCACCATACTGTTTGAGATAGGTGTACCCGTTGCGAACACGGTTCCTCGCCCTCCGGTAATCTCGTCAAGGTAACGGCACTTCATAAAGAGGTCGGAAGATTTCTGTGCTTCCGTCTGTGCGATACCGCCCACATTACGCATTTTTGTATAAAGATAAAGGTTCTTGTAATAATGGCTTTCATCAACAAAAAGCCTGTCTACACCAAGTTCCTCAAAGGTTACAACATCATCTTTTTTCGTCTGGTCATTGAGCTTATCAAGTTTCTGCTTGATAGATTTCTTTGACTTTTCAAGCTGTTTTATGGAGAAGTTTTCCCCTCGGTTTCGCTTGAGTTCCGCAATTCCTCCGGTTATCTCCTCAAGCTGCTGTTCTAAGATTGCCCTCTGTCTTTCAATGGACATCGGGATTTTCTCAAACTGTGAATGTCCGATGATAACTGCGTCATAATCTCCGGTTGCAATCCTGTCGCAGAACTTTTTACGGTTCTTGGTTTCAAAATCTTTCTTCGTGGCAACAAGGATATTCGCCGCCGGATAGAGCTGCAAATACTCAGCCGCCCATTGTTCGGTCAAGTGATTTGGTACAACAAACAGTGACTTATTACAAAGCCCAAGCCTTTTCGACTCCTGTGCTGCCGCTACCATTTCAAAAGTTTTTCCTGCTCCGACTGCGTGTGCAAGAAGCGTATTTCCTCCGTAAAGGATATGAGCAACCGCATTTTTCTGATGTTCCCTGAGTTCAATTTCAGGGTTCATACCATTGAAGATGATATGACTTCCATCATACTCACGAGGTCTGACGCTATTGAATTTCTCATTGTAGGATTTGCAAAGCCTTTCCCTGCGTTCAGGGTCAGACCATATCCAGTCCTGAAATTCCTGCTTAATCATTTCCTGCTTCAACTGAGCAATCGCTGTTTCCTTTTTATTCAGGACAGCTTTTTTCTTTCCCTCATCATCTTCGATATAATCAAAGATACGCACATCTTTTAAGTTCAGCGTTTCCTCAATAATCTTATAGGCATTGATGCGGGAAGTTCCGTAAGTGTTATATGCCCTTACATTTCCTTTGTCGTAAGATTTACCCTCAATATTCCACTCACTCGTAAATGGAGAGAAGTGAACTTTGATATTCCACTGTGCATAGCGTGGTGTTTCAAGCAAATGAAAGATAAACTCCTGCACATCGTCCGGCGGCAGCCAAGTTGCACCAAGTCGCACGGAAATTTCACTTGCAGTCAGGTCTTTCGGCTGCACCTTTTGAAGTGCTTCTACATTAACCTTATAATCTTCCGGATAGAGTTCTGCCGAGTTCTTTGCAATCTTCAGCTTCTCCCTGACATTACCGGAAAGGTATTCATCAGCCATCAGGTACTTCGGTTCGTAAGAATTTCCATACTCATAAAGCGGATTTAAGAAGATAACACCCTTTAAGTCCTCAAAGATTTCATTCTCCGATTTACCGGAAAGCTCCATCATATAGTCCATATCAATCGTGGCTTTTTCTCCAAGAGATACTGCCAACGCTTCGCTTGCCGTATCAACAGAAGTAACCGGAGTATGCGGCTTAATTGTCCTCTTAGAAAACATATCAGCCTTACGCTCCAGTTCTCCGTCCTCTCCGATTATCTCCAATGCGGAAAGCAAAGAGAATGAACTGTCCTGCGAGAAAGCAGAAGTATTTGCACGGCTGTTAATGAGTCCGTACTTACCTGAAAAGGTATCATAAAGTCTGTTTAATCGCTCCTGCTCCGCTTTGATTTCGCTGTCAGGGTAATCTTCTGTCTGCAATTCAATCAGCGTTCTGACGGAATTTCTAATAGCAATCATACCCTTAATTCGATTCTCTGCGGTTGCCGACACTTCCACCGGAGTCATACGGGAATTTTCACGATAATAGATTTTATCGTCCACCACCGTATAGGAAAAGTTTCTCACTGTCAGGTCTGCCGGAATAGAATTATCTTCCTCCTCCAGTTCTTCCTCGGCTTCATATTCCGTGATTTCTCCGTGAATGTTTGCTACTGCTTCATCAAGCTGTGCTGCAAGGTCTGCATTTTCATACGGCACACAAGTTGCTTCCATACCGAAACGCCCCGATACCATTTTCATTTCTCCAAGTATCATTTCGGGGTGCTGCACAAAATAAGAGTTCATCTTAATTCCGTTCTCATCGGTATCAAGATGAACCCAATCCGGCTCAATATCTATCAGTCTGTCACGCTTTTGCAGGATAAGAATATCCGAAACGACTTCCGTTCCTGCATTACCCTTAAAGGTATTATTCGGCAATCGAATTGCTCCAAGAAGCTCTGCTCTCTGTGCAATATACTTTCGTACTGCCGAATTTTCCTTATCCATTGTTCCTTTGCTCGTTACAAGAGCCATTACACCGCCGGGTCTTAACTTATCAAGGGACTTGGCAAAAAAGTAATCGTGTATCAGGAACTTATGCTTGTCGTATCTTTTATCCGATACCTTAAAATCTCCAAAAGGCACATTACCAACCACTCCATCAAAGAAGCTGTCCGGCAGATTTGTTTCTTCAAATCCTTGTGCCGCAATGGTTGTTTTCTGGTAAAGCTGCTGTGCAATCCCTGCGGAAATCGTATCAAGTTCCACACCGTAAATCTTACTGTTCTTCATTGCTTCCGGCAGCATACCGATAAAATTACCGATACCGCAGGACGGCTCTAACAAGTTGCCTTCCTTAAAGCCCATCTGCTCCATTGCCTTATAAATGGCTGTGATAACTTCAGGCGGCGTGTAGAACGCAGTCAATGTGCTTTCTCTTGCCGAAGCATATTCCTCCGGTGTTAATACCGAAGAAAGTTCCAGATATTCCGTTGCCCACGCTGAATTATTTTCATCAAAGGCTTCTGAAAGCCCACCCCAACCGACATACTTTGATAAAACAATCTGTTCTTCAGGCGTGGCAAATCTGTTTTCTTCCTGACATTTTTTGAGAAGCTGTATTGCCATAATATTTCTGCGGAAGCGTTCCTTTTTACCAACCGTTTCAACCTCATTTTCTCTAAGATTAAAGGTGTGACGGTCTGCCATAGGCACATCAGGGTGCAAGTCAAAGCCTTTGACTTTTTTCTTCTGCTCCCAAGCGGGAACTAACGGCTCAGGCTCTTTTTCATTTCTTTCTTCGGCAGGTTCTTCCTTTACAATCAAATGCTCATTCATCGGATTCTCTCGCACTTTTCTGTCAAACTCTGTGCGTGAAAATTCCTTATTGAACAGTGGCATATCATAGTCATAGAGCATTACTCTCTCATCATCAATAGATAAGATTTCGTACTCAGAAGCACCGATATACACCTTATCGCCAAGATGATATTCATACTGCACATCTTGTAGCTGTTCTGCTTCTTCAGGTTCTTTTTCGGCTGGTTCGACCTCCTGCTCCGGCGGTGCATTAGAGAGTATCTCTCGATTTCTTTTCGTTTCCTCGATTTTGGCTCTGCGTTCCTCTTGGCTTTCAAGCCACTGAGGATAGTGTTCTTTTTCCTTGGGATTTAAGTATCTGTCCATTCGGATAAGTTCCCCGATACGCTTTTCCACCTGCGACCACGAAAGCGTGATATGTGGCTTCTCTTTACCGATGCCTTTCGTAATCGTAATACCTTTTCCGTCGTGACTCTCATCAATGCCTGCCCCGATTATAACGGGATAAGAACCGCCCCAACCGTATTCATTTTTCAAGAAGTCGGCATTTTCTTTTGCAGAAAGACTTTTTTCAAACTGCTCATAGATACGCATTTTCCCCTCAGAAAATCCGCTTCCATTCGCAAGAACAGCGTCGATAATCTCCTGAGAAAAAACAAAGGCAGAGGTTTTCTTTTCCTCTGCCCGACCGTCTAATATGAATGTCATCTGACCGTCCATTGACGGTAATGGTTTTATGCTGTCACTTAATTCTCCCAGTAATCGCATAGCTTCAAAATGACGGGCAATAACAGCCCAATCATAATAGCTCTGTGCGGTTCTGCTGTCGTATTTGCCCTCCCACAAATGCAGAACGTTTTCAAAGGTCTTGTACCCTACTGTCCTGCCGTCCTCTAAAGTAAGTTCGGTATAATCATTATTGAAAATACTCTTTATATACTCTGTGCGGTCTTTGTTATCAGGATTACGTTCATAATAATCTTTGATTTCTTCCAGACTTGCTGACAAATGTGGTGTCGTTCTGAGAATTTCATTGATTACTTCATCACGCCCAAAGAACGGAAGGCTTTTATCCTCGTGCGTTCTGTCGTAATACTCTAAGCGAATATCACTTCCGCTTTCACGATTTCCTGTGCCGAGCTGCGAAGAGAGTTCATCAGACGAACCCATTTCATCATATCCTCCTCTTTCATCTGTTCGGTCACTCCCTCTTTCTGTGCCATCTGGCTCAGGATTGTTTCCTCCATCTTGCTGGCTCTCTGTTCCACTTCCGCCAAGTGCTGTGTCAGTTCGCCCCTCGTCAGGAGATTGTAGTAAAGGACTCTGTGATGTTCCTTCAGAAACTCTCTCCTCATCTGAGCGTATCTGCCTAACGTCACTTCCGGCTGCTGTGGAAGTTTCAGGTTCGGAAGGCTGTAATCGCCCACCATCGTGTAGGTCAGTTCGTTCATTGTCCCAACTCCTTTCGTCGTTATTTTCAACCTTATTGTATTCATCTCTTTCCTGACCGACAATTATGCGATTTTGACGGTTGAGTGCAGTAATTGTTTTAGATATTTCCGTCAATCCCATTTCTGCAATATCACTGGTAGCAAATCCAAGTGCATTGAGTGTTTCCTGCGTATTGAAATTGGTAACATCTCTGAAATCATCAAGTTCAAAATAACCTTCCGTATCGATGCCAAGCCTTGACATCATCATATATGCCACACTGTTTGCTACAACATTTTTATAAATGGAAGCTACAATATCCTCTTCCACTTCCTCAAATGAACTGCCCTCGGTTGCATAGTAAAGGTCTTGCAGATAATCAGGGATATTATCCTCTGCCGCATTTCTTGCTGCTCCCATAATTGCTTCGGCAAGACTGCTCTTATTCTCAATCTCTCCGAAAGTGCTTTCCAATGTTTCAATCACATCAGCTTCGTATTCCTGACGCATATCCCAAATCGGGACTGTTCTTGAATATCTGCTTTCGTGAGTATCTGAAATGTCAAAGTAATGTGTCAGTCTTTGCCGTGAACGGTTTTCATCAGCAAAAACAGCAATACCTCTTGCACCTCGGTTGACCCATCTGCCAAAAATTTTGTTCCACTGCTCTATCTCAAGAACCGCTGTTGCATCAGGTCGCTGTGCATATACAAGAAGCTGTTCGTCATAACGTAACTTATAATTTCGGCAAGCCGAAGCTAAGAATGCCTGCCAGTTCTGAGGATTTGACACAACCGTTTTGCAGGTGCGGTTGTAAAGCTCAGAAATAAGGTCATATTTTCGTGCCATTACTCTTGCACCTCCTTATCGCTGTTTTTCTCTGTTTCTGGTCTTGTTTTTTGACGGTTCGGATTGATTGATAGGTTCAACTTTGCTTTCATTAAGCTCCATTTTTTCAGCAAACTCGCATATATGATAGCAGCAATTCCCGACGTACAAATGGTAGTCATCAATATACTTACACACTCTGTCTGCTGTGTGTCCATCACGAAAAGTAATCCTGATTTTTCCACCATCGGGAATATAGAATTTTAAATTGTAATGACTGTCTATAAATCGAATTTGCTTTTCCTGCGGCTCTGCTCTATTCTCCTGTTGCTTCATTTTCCTTACCTCTCATTTTTGTTGCTTCATCAGAACCGCCACCCAAATACGAAAAGAGTTTACCGGACTTTGTATTCTTCTGAAGCTCCATAATCACACCCATATCAGGAATCGTGATATTCGGGATTTTCAGGATTGCTTCCATATCAAGCTGCTGCAACTTTTTCTCCGTATCACAACCGGAGTCAAAGAGTTTATTCAGCACCTTGACCTTATTCTGAAAAGTTGCTTTCTCTTTCACGAAAATACCTCCTTAGTTAATGTTGATTACAATAGAAATACTGCCGCTCTGTTCTTCTTTCTGCGGATTACGTGAATACTCAGGAAAAAGGGACTGTACTCTCTGCCTTGCCCTGCGTATGGTTTCAAAACAAGGAAGTCCGTATGCTCGGTAATTAAATACAATATCCTCAAGCGGAAGATTTCCGGCAGGTATATATCCGTACCGATTGTAATAATGCAGAATGAGAAGCATATCATCATACCTCGACATCGGGCATTCCTTTAAGATTTCAAGCACTCGGCTCTCCACCGTTTTCTGTTGTTTCATAATGTTCCTCCAAAAATTAAAGGGACAGAGTTTTTACGCTCTGCCCCGACTGGTTAATGTTCGCTTGTTACTTACTTCTTACGGTTTTTAACCTGAAGAAAGATAAAGCCGCCGACAATAACGGCGACTAATGCGATAGCGATAATTGTCTTTGCTTCCATTACTCGTTACCCTCCTTTTTCTTCTTTTTGTGTGCAACAACAGAAGTTACAGCGATACCGACAGCAGAAAGTCCGGCAAGGACATACCAAAGTTTCATATTGGTATCATCTCCTGTTTTCGGCGTATCTCTTAACTCATTGTGCATTTTTACAACGGCTGTTTCATCAAGTTTGATAGTAACATTCTGGTCGGCAGGTGTGATATATGCGGCAGACGCATTGTTTGCCACTTCTGATACGGTATATTCGCCAATACGAAGTCCCTCAATCACGATTTCGCCATTCTTATCTGTTTCAAATGTCATATCATACCCGTTTGCTCCGGTTACTCTGAACGCAAAACCTTTAACCTTACCATCTGAAGATGTCTTGACGATTTTCAGTGTTCCACGCATAGCTTCATTGATAAATCCGACACCTGCCTTATTCTCAACGGAATAAGTTGTTTCGTCTTTCTCAATGAAAACAGAGTATTCTCCCTTATCAAGCAGAAAGCCCTCTGGTGCTTTTGTTTCACGGACAATATATTTTCCGTAAAGCAGCTCTTTCATCTCATAAATTCCGGTTTCGGTTTCTTCAAGATTTCCGATAAGTTCATCGCCATCATCAATCTTTCCGTTCTCATTGGTATCCTTATATACCTCAAAGGTTGCACCCGTAAGTTTGTTATCTGGATATTCAGCGTCCACCTTCGTGAGTCTGATATTGCCGTGAACATACTCATTGACAATCTCAATTTCAACTACCTGCTCGGCTTTGCTGATATTGACCTCATACGCCTTTTCATCAAGAACAAATCCCTTTGGCTGCTCGATTTCTCTTACAATCCATTTGCCATAAGGAACTTTTGCAAAAGAAAAACTACCGTCTTTTGCAGAGGTAGTCGTCATAAGTGCAGTATCCTTTGTAAATTCTGTTTCTTCGGCTTTGAAGATACCGATAACAGCACCCTCAAGTGCTTCTCCGTTCTCGTCAATCTTCTTACCTGATACAGAACCATAGATAAGTTCATTCTTGATTTCTTTTCCATCATTCACTTTGATTTCAACTGTTGTGGTATCCTGACCTGCGTATTCAAACACAACCGGATATTTCGTATCAGAGAGAACATAATGCTCATCGGTTGCAATCTCCTTGACATAGTATTTGCCAAACGGAAGGTCTGACTTCATAACAGCAGTTCCATTTTCATTTACGCTGATAATCTCAACCAATCCATCAGCCGGAATAACTGTACCGCTTGCAGATACGATATCTTCTGCGGCATAAAGACCAAAGCTGATGTTTTTGATTTCTCCGTTGTCGCCAATACCAAATGTCTTATCCTTTTCAATGGCTTTTGCAAGGCTTACCTGCACTTTCTGTCTTTCGTTATAGAACGATGTGGAAGTTTCGGTAACAGAGATATTCTGACCTGCATAAGTAAGCTCAACCGTATGTGTTTCGCCACTCACTACCATTCCATCAGGTGCGGTAATTTCCTTGACCTCGTATTTTCCGAGATAAAGTTCTTTGCTCTTAACAAATCCATCGGAGCTTGTTGTGATAGAATCTACCACTTCGCCCTTTGAATAGCGGAGTGTACCGTCCGGTGTGCTAATATCTTCCGCAGCACGGACTTCATAAACTGCACCCTCAAGTCCTGCCACTTCATAAACAGGCTGATAAATAACATCACTGTCCTCAGAACCACTTACATTGACACCGCTAAATACTTCTCCGGTCTTTTCAACCGTAACAGTACCTTTCTGTGCCATATTCGGCTTATTGACTTTCACAACAGTTATGCCGCCTTCCTCTGTGGAATTTTCTTCGGTAATATCAAAATATACCGGAGTATCATCAAGTACATATCCGTATGGAGCTTGTACCTCTACGATGGAATATCCCTTGCCATAATCCAGTTTCTCAGGTGTTACAAGAGAACCATTTGCGTCGGTATAGAACACATCAATCGTGGTTGGTGTCGGATAAGTAAAGGTCATTTTGACCTGATTGCCCTGCGGGTCGTAAATCTTAAATCCTGCTCCTGCATACGGAATACTCTTTCCGCTTTCTGCGTCCACCTTGACTACATTGACAAAGCTCTCAAAGTTACGGTTATTGATAAGATAACGATACGTCTGTGCGTTCTGTGAAATGAACACATCAAAATCGTCCATCATCTCTCTGCCTTCCCAACCAGAAGTCTGGTGTACGGTATAAATACCATACGGCATATCTTTTGTCTGACCGAAGCCATTTTCATCGCAAACAATGGTATCTCTCTCGTCTTTATTGGCTGCGTCATAGCTTCCGGCAGATTTCAAATAAATCTCAAAGGAAGCACCCTTTTCAGGAGTTTCAATCTTTGTTTCTCCATCATCAGTGTGTTTAATGATAGCCACGTTACCTTTGATTACCTGCTCGGTTACATCATTGGAAGTAAGGTTGTGTTCCACCTCATAAAGTTTCGGGTCTGCACCCACTTCATGGATAGTCTTATCAAGCAAATATCCCTCTGACGGTGTAATTTCTCGGATTGTCCAGTCGATATCACAAACATATTCTTTAGTAGTGAACTGACCGTTTTCATCAGTAACATACTTATCTACAAGCGTTTCGCCCTTATAGATACCGTAAACTGCTCCCGAAAGTTTGGCATTGCCCTGTGCTTCGCCTTTCTCAGCATCGCTCTTTGTGACTGTTACAGTAAATTTCTTCAAAATGTTATTGAAGTTTCTTGTGGTTACTTCTTTCCACTTCACTGGTGCAGTCTGATTTTTTGGCACAACATAACGGATAGCCGTGTCTACTTCTTCAAGGGTATATGGTTCAGAACCACTGATAAGCACATCTTTAAAAGTTGCCACACCGTTATTGTCTGTAACTGCATACTGGTCAACAGCATCACCGGAAAGAGAAGTACCGAAAAGATGGAACTTCACACCTTCAACAAGGTTATCTTCTGAGGACTTCACTACCTGAAGGTCGCCACGCTTCAATTTGTTATTAAAATTGACCTTTGCAACCCTGCCACAACAGTAACTCTATGTGTTTCCTGCGGCTCGTACTTATCGTATGCCTGCTCGGTTACGGTATAGATACCCGGCATAAGGTTATCAATCTGGAATTTACCGCCATTAGCTGTTGTAACCATCTGATTGATACCGTTTCCGGTAATCGTGAAGTTGATACCGTCAACCTTGCCGTCCTCACTGGTCTTTACAATCTGACAAGAACCATAGCTGACTTTCATTTTCACATAACCGTTGATACTGTCGCTTACTTCCTGAGCATAGCTGACAACATCCTGCACACTGGAATTCTGACCGTGTTTACCCTCTGACCATACAACCACACCTCTGCGGACTGCATTTTTCTTCGTTGCGGTAATGGTAAATTCCTTACTCGGTGCAGTATCCATAGAAACCGTAAGTTTGTTACCATTCACTGAAAAGCTCACTCCACTGATACTTGCTTTGAAATTATATTTGGACAGCACATTATTGGAATCTGTCAGAGTAGTTGTGTACTTGCTTCCGTTCCACTCAAGTTCTATTGTCTTTGCCGAACCGGATGATTTATTACAAAAGCTTGGTATGGTCGCATGGTTCTGTACACTCTGCACCATACTGTTGTAATAACTGAAAATCTTATTGCGAAGCGGATGCTTTACATTGATGACATCTTTCACATTGCTGCAACCACTGGCTGCTACATGATTGAAGTTCGCATCACGCTCTCCGATAACAGTTTCCCAGATAAGAAGCTGTGTAGCATAAGCCTGTGCAATGCTGTTTGCTGCCGCTTCATTCTGTGACCTCCAAGAAGTCGAGATTGTCCCACGATAGCCATACTGTAAAATACGACCAACGAAAAGACGGATTTCATCTCCGGAAATAACCCCATTGGCTGCAAGGTTATTAAAATAATTTTCGTCATACTTATTCATTGTCTGACCGACCTTGAGCGAAATTCCCGGCTCAATACAATAAGCAACATTGCCTGAGTATGAGCCAATAGCCTTAAGATTGGTAAAATTGGAACGTCCGGTATGCCAACCATTTTTCAAGGTCAAATTGCTGTGTCCCCATACCCCATCGTAATTAGCATCGCCATCACGAGGGAAATCGACCATATAAACATCGGCTTTTTCTCCCGAAGCAGCATATGCTGTTGTCGAGCCAATGCCTGCAAAAGTGGTCACACACATAAGGGTCGCCAAGAAAAGCGACGTGACTCTTTTGAATTTTGACTTTATCATTGCGTTTCCTCCTGTAAAAATTGAAAAACACACCGTATCTCTACGATGTGCCTTTGTGGATTTTCTCTTACGACAAGATTTACCTGCCGAAAAACAAATACGGATTTTTCGTTAATTTTTCATTTTACCATACACCTCCAGTCCATTCATACTGTGCGATTGCCCCTTAGAGATAGACATATACTTTGAGATAGTTATATTCAAGTGAGATAGTATATATCATTTTCGGTAGGTAAAAATATAACTAAGGGGTTAGAGTGTGAGAAAGGGGAACTGTAACTCAGGCTATCTGCTGTCACGCTCTGCACGATTACGCAAGAACTTGTTGTAATGCTCCAATGCCTTGCAGACAAAATCCTCCGTCTGACTGACGGGAATGTTTTTCGGGATAAGCTGTCTTACTCTGTCGCCCCTCAACACGATTTTTTCCTTTTGGTTCGGCTTTTCCTCAGACATAACAGCGTGGATTGCTTCTGTTGTAAGGTTGCCCTCGTTGAATAACTTTCGCATACGGATTGTCTGGTCGTGTGACGGGGTAGCGTCATTCAGGTCGATTTCGTCAACCACATCACGCTGGCAATCTTCATCGAGATAAGAAAGTTCTACGGCAGGACGCATTTTAATACGCCCCTCGTCAACAAATTCAAGCAGTTCGGGAACAAGATTTGTTAAACGAATATAACGCTGTATTTGCGTCTTGCTGTCATTTGAATTATCAGCGATTTTCTCAACAGAGAACTTCTGCCCCACTGGGTCAGAAGTCAAATCAGAACGAAACCCCTGTCTTTTCATTGCTTCCAAACGCATTTTATAGGCAAAGGCTTTTTCACTCGGCAATATCTCTGACCTCTGAAAATTACTCTCAACCATTAAAATGGTCGCTTCATCTCTGTTCAGGTCTACAATCTCACTTCTCAGGGTTTCAAATCCTGCCAGTTCACAAGCTCGCTTTCGTCTGTGTCCTGAAACAAGTTCATATCTGCCGTCCTCTTTCTGCCTTACCGTTGCCGGAGTAATAACCCCTCTTTCCTTGACACTCTCCACAAGCTGCATCATATCTTCATCGTCCCTGACCTTAAACGGGTGGTCGGGGAAATCATCAATCAGCTCTAACGGAATATCTCGGATTTTTGAAAGCTGTTCTTCATCTCTCTGTGCCTGAGTGGTAAATAAATCATCGAGCTTCGTGAGAGTGAAGTCGCTCTTTCTTCCTGCCATCGGCAGACACCTCCTTTGCGAACTCT
>OGWZ01002049.1_pt1 | contig 16745 bp, 12 predicted proteins | sample 1576141 | NCBI WGS metagenome assembly OGWZ01 (sample SAMEA3541512, study PRJEB24748) | human gut metagenome | biome: human gut; feature: human-associated habitat; material: faeces | place: China | collected 2012
TGTAGTAGCAATACTACAATTTTCGTCGTGCCTTCAAATAAAAATACCATCCAGACAATAGTATCTGGATGGTTCGTCATTTCTTAACTTAATGACATTGGGTATACATACGCATACCCTAATATCTACTATAAACTTTTCAATTCTTCTGTGATTGCATTGATAGCTTCATCAACCTTAGAAGCATCCTTACCACCGGCTTGAGCCATATCTGGCTTTCCACCACCATTACCAGAACAAATTTGAGCCGCTTTCTTAACCAATTGACCCGCATGTACACCAGCTTTAACAGCCTCTTTACCTGCACCAGATACAAAGACAACCTTTTCTCCATTTGTGTTCACGAAGAAAACAACCATCTTGTCATCACTAGCCTTTAAGTTAGAAACAATATCCTTTAATGCTCCTGCATCCATTCCAGAAACAGATTTGATCAATACATTGACTTTTCCAAAATCTTTAGCCTCAGTAGCCCACTCTTTAGACTTCAATGTAAAGATTTGGTTCTTCAAGTTATCGATTTCCTTCTGCATATCGTGCATAGTCTTATAAGCAGCCTCAACCTTTGTATCAATATTCTTAATACCCTTTTGTTTAGCACTATCCGCAATATTCTCTAACATATTGTGTTCTTGTGCAAAATCTTGGTAAGCCGCAAACTTAGTCTTAGCTGTAATACGACGAGAATCTGAACCAATACTTTCCTCACTAATAATCTTGCATAGACCAATCTGAGCTGTATTTTCTACGTGGCATCCAGCACAGAATTCCTTAGATACATCACCCATTGTTACAACACGAACTGTATCTCCATACTTCTCATCAAATAATGCAGTGGCACCAGACTTCTTAGCCTCTTCAATAGGCATTACTTCTTTCGTTACTGGATACGCCGCACTGATATATTCATTCACAATACGTTCTACTTCAGCCAATTGTTCAGCTGTAACCTTTTCATAATGATTAAAGTCAAAACGCAAATATTCAGGACAATTGTAAGAACCAGCCTGGTGAATATGATCACCCAATACCTTAACTAAAGCCGACTGCAACAAGTGCGTACAAGAGTGGTTCGCTGTAGTTGCCAAACGATCTTTGACATTGACTTCACCATGTAAAGACATACCCTTTTCTAATACACCACTATTGATTTTAACTGTGTGAATATGCTGTTTATTACGCGTCTTTTGAACATCCAATACTTCTACTTCTACACCATCAGCCGTAAACATTCCCTTATCGGCAACCTGTCCACCACTTTCGGCATAGAAACAAGTTTCATCTAAAATGATCATACCTTCATCTTCTAAAGAATCAACCATTTTACCCTCTGCATTAAATAACGCAATGATCTTACCATCACAAGATAAGTGATCATAACCAATAAATTCACTAGGTTCATTGAAGTTCATCAATTCTTCATTTTGAGACGCAAAAGAATCCTTTACATTACGCGCATTACGAGCACGCTCTTTTTGTTTGTTCATTTCTGCATCAAACTCATCACGACTTACAGTAATTCCACTTTCTTCGGCAATTTCTTGTGTCAATTCAAATGGGAATCCATATGTATCATACAATTTGAAGACAACTTCACCACTCAATTTACCATCCTTAGCCTTGCTGATCTCTTCGTCTAGTAATGCCTGACCAACCTTTAAAGTCTTCTTGAAAGTTTCTTCTTCCACCTTAATCAACTTCTGGTTGAACGCAACATGCTCCTGTAAGTATGGATAGAAATCCTGCATTAAATCCGCAACAACAGGAACTAATTTATATAAGAATGGTTCATCCAAGCCTAATTTTAAACCATAACGAACTGCACGACGAAGTACACGACGAAGTACATAACCACGACCACTATTTGAGAAGTTAGCACCATCACTCAACGCAAAAGTTACTGTACGAACGTGGTCCGCAATAACACGGTAAGCCATCTTATATTCACCTTCATAAGGATGTTTCGCCATAGCTTCTGTTGCACGAATAATAGGCAAGAATAAATCTGTATCGAAGTTTGTTTCTCCATCCTGAACTAAGGCAACCAAACGCTCAAGACCCATACCTGTATCAATGTTCTTCTGAGGAAGTTCCTTATAATCTTTACGATCAATACTTGGATCACAATCATATTGAGAGAATACAACATTCCATACTTCTACATAACGATCATTTTCCATTTCATCAAAGAATAATTTTTCTCCCAATCCCTCAGGATCATATTTTTCTCCACGATCAAAGAAAATTTCACTGTCAGGTCCACCAGGTCCCTTACCAATTTCCCAGAAGTTATCATCTGTCTTTAAAATATGACTAGGATCTACGCCACAAATTGTAGTCCATACTTCATAAGCACGCGCATCATCTGTATATACAGACACATACAATCTGTCCTTATCAATACCCATCCATTCTTCGCTTGTTAAAAATTCCCACGCAAACTGAATCGCTTCATCCTTGAAATAATCTCCAATTGAGAAGTTTCCTAACATTTCAAAGAAAGTGTGGTGACGAGCCGTACGACCCACATTTTCAATATCATTTGTACGAATTGATTTCTGCGCATTCGCAATACGATTTGAAGCCGGTTTTTCACTACCATCAAAATATTTTTTCAAAGCCGCAACACCCGCATTGATCCATAATAATGTTGGGTCATTGTGCGGAATCAAACTTGCGCCCGGCTCAATCATATGCCCTTTAGATTTAAAATAATCCAAGAACATCTGACGAATCTGATTACCAGTTAATTGTTTCATCTTTTCTTCCTCCAATAAAAAAACGCTCCTATTTCTAGGAACGTATAATTACGCGGTACCATCCTAGTTCATTTTCTAAAATAGAAAATGCCCTCAATTCACTCGTTAACGCCGACTACGTTTCAACTCCAAAGTAGCTTCAAATTAAAATACCCGAAGAGCTTTCACCAAACGCCCTCTCTCTATACACAAGAACTTTTAATCCTACTTATCTTCTTCACTGTCGAATCGATAAAATTTTAACACTCTTTCCATATTTCTGCAAGACGAATCACACCATCTAACATCAATTCCTTACTCATACTCGCAAAAGACAATCCCACACGCCCATTTAAAATACTAATGGCAACACTTCTTGATTCACACAAATCTCGAAAACGTGATATATCCACATCCAAATTTAACCAATACGCCATATACGTCTCATCCAAAATATACGAACAACCCATATACGTGTCAATCAATTTCTTTAAATACAAATGCTTCTCCTTATACTCACGAACAAGCTTTCTTAAATGCTTCTGCAAATACCCATCCACAATATACTGCGTAAAAGCCACCTGCTCAATTTTACTTGTCGTTGGACCAAAATAAGAAGCACTATACTTACGCATATACTCCTCATTTAAAATCATATACCCAATACGAAGACTCGGTAATAACAGTCTTGAAAACGAAGAAAAATAAATCACATTCTTACTTTTTGAACACAACGAAGTCTTGATCTTAGAAGCATACACAAGCTCCCCATTATAATCATCCTCAAGAATCAAAACATTCTCTAAAGAAACCAATTCCTCACGAATTCTTTCACTCATAGACTGTCTATCCGACGTAAAACAAGTTGTATTCACATAGACAACATCCACATGCAACCTTTTAATATCCTTCACAAAAGAATTTGGATTCAAATATTCCACATGAAAACCATACGACAAAAACACCTGCTTAGCCTGATCATCCACTAAAGTACTTAAACCAATCACCTTTGACTTATCCAACATTCCACAAAATATATACAACAAAGACTGATAGTTTGAACCAATCACCATCTGCTCTGGAAAACACAAAATATTCCGATTCTGATACACATACTTACATAGAGCCTGCCTTAATCCATACTCACCCTGTGCTAAACCATAACTTGACATCAAACGCTTATCATTTAAAACACCCTTCATATATCGTTTCCAAATCGTCGTTTCAAATGAATCAAAAGAAACCGACTGAATCCGAAAATCATAATCATACGATTTTTCTTTGTGACTCGAAGAATAATCCAAGATTTCCTGATGCAGTAAGATACGCTCCGGATTCATACTCACCACATACCCCACTTTTTCTTGACTTGAAATAAACCCATCCAACACCAACTTATTATACGCATTTTCAACCGTAGTCTTAGACACATTCATCTTCTTTACACATTCACGAATCGAATCCACACGATCCCCATACTTTAAGATCCCAGAAAGTATCGACTCCTTATACAAATCATAAATTACTTGATATTTCTTCATGCAACTGTCCCCTATTTATTTTTTATAATTGTATATTTTTTTATATACAGAAACAAGTATAATAGTCACTAAGTTACAGAAAGAAGGAAAGATTATGAAAAACAAACAAACATACGAAATCGTACTTACAGGACTAGGCATGGCACTTGTATTTGTCGCAACCATGTTTATCAAAGTACCAAACGCATTAGACGGATACTTCAATCTAGGAGACGGATTCATCCTATTATTCGCAAGCTTTTTAAATCCATTTGAAAGCTTCTTGATTGGAGGCTTAGGAAGCGCACTAGCCGATGTAGCCGGAGGATACGGCCACTACTTCTTCTTTACCCTAATCATCAAAGGACTAGAAGCTATCGTAGTATCCCTACTTATGAAAAACTACTCTAAGCCGAAACAAATCTCAAGCTACGTATTAGGATCTGTCATTATGGTATTTGGATACTTCATTGCCAAATACATATTAAAAGGAAGCTGGATTGTAGCCGCAAGTGAAATTCCAGCCAACGTAGTCCAAGGAGTTGCAGGTATTGTGATCGCATTAATTGCCTATCCAATGGTAAAGAAAATCGTACAAGATAAATTAAATTAAAAGAGAAATCAAAATCGATTTCTCTTTTTATTTACATCGAACTGTAACTCTATTTTTCGCATCTAAAGTACACGTAAATAAAGTCAAAGGATAATCCGAAGAAGTCATATCCTCAACACTATCCGGCGTTAAAGTTTCAATTAAAACAACACGATATTCAAACTGATTTCCAAGTGCATCCGTAAATACGACCTTACTACCCGGATCTAAACTATGAATTCTTCCAAAATGAAACCAAGAATTATGTGCCGCAATCACCATATTCCCCTTATATACACTACCCGAATATCGACAAGGCGCAAGTTTCATCAAATCATACGTAAACTCACTCGTAACCGGAAGCTTAATATCCAAAGAAGGAATCTCAATCGTTCCAATACAAGATAAACCATCCAGTTCTACTTCCGGCATATCCATATCTGGATCTATTAATATATCTGAATCCAAATCATTCTTTAAATTATAGGCAGCCAATATTTCTTCTTCACTTTTTTTAGCCCGAAATGTATCATACACATTAAACAAGGCGAGTCCCAAGCTTAGTACAACACTGATACAGCCAATATATTTTAGAACTTGCTTACGCATATACATCCAAGTCCCACAAACAATAATACAGGCACAGGCCACCATAATTGACCTGTCAAAGGAAGATTTGATTCTGATTTCTTAGAGTCCACAACCTTATTCAAACTGTTCTTTAACACAATATGATCCCCTTCTCGATATGAACACACACTATATCCAGAAGGAACACTTGTCTCTACACAACTCCACCTCATATCACCCGACAAATCATTCCAAGCATATGTCCAATGATTTTCTTCACTTAATACCTGATGATCCACGACTTTACCATCCCCAAGTAAATCTACACCAATAAAACTTGGACGATTCTTCTTGTCATCATCCTTCCATACTTTTTGAACACGCAAAGAAGTCGTTTCAACTCTAGGCTCATACTTTAATTCAACATCACAATCTTTATCCACATAAACAACAGAAACCGACATTGTATAATCCGCATTATCTAAAGCCTTCACTAAATAAACGCCTTTAGTTAAATGAGAAAATAAAGCCTTGCCATCCACATCCGATTGAACTTGATCATCCCATTCAATATTGTCACGATCAATATAATCGCCAAGAATATTCCAATCCTGTGAAACCGAATAGGATTTAAAAGCACCCATCAAATTATAATCCGCATCCGCCACACGATATAATCGAACATCAATATCTGAAGCTGGACAAGTCACTGTTAAACTCGAATAATCACTTGCGAAAACAGGAGTACATACAAGAACAAAAAGAAATATACACAATACACTACGAATTATTTTTTTCATGTCCTTTTAACCTCCATATCTTCGAAACAATAATACCAACCAACAATAATACAACACCAACACAAGAAGCCACCACTAAAGTATCCACCCTAGCTGCATCTGAAGTAATAGTCGATTCATCATACAAACTATCCACCACACGATGACCACGAACCATCAAACGCTGCGTATTAATACCATACGGCGTACACGTAAGTAACGTACAAAAATCTTTACCTTCTTCAATTTCTAAAGGACCATAATCCTCAGGCTCTACAACCGAAATCTTATCCACCTCATACGCCAAAACCTTGCCATACACATGCAGATAAAATAAATCCCCCTTTTCAAGACGATCAATATCCGTAAACAAACGAGCACTCGGAAGCCCTCTATGACCAGAAATAACACAATGCGTACTACTACCACCAACAGGAAGCGAAGACCCTTCTAAATGACCAACACCCACCTGTAAAACAGAATCATCCACACTATGATAAATAGCTAGTTTACAACGAATCTCAGGTATCGTGATATATCCCATCATACCCGTACCATCCGCATTTAATAGACTCTTATATAAGCTAAGATCCGAATCACTAGGAGTAAAACGACCACTGTTAGAAACCAACCCTGAATTATAGGAAATAGCCGAATCTATCGCAGCCTGCTTATCCTTGTCATCCATCTTCTCTATCTTTTCAGAATAATTTGCAACAACAGCCGTTTGATGTTTAGAATTCCAATAATTACTCACCGTTGGATACAACAATAAGGAAAGACCCGTAATAAAAACAAGTATCGCAATTATAGTTGAAATATGTTTTCTCATCTCACAACCCTCTCCCTATCATCTAATCAATTACTATTTATTCTTAACTCTTCTCTTTGTAGCCAATACAACACCAGAACCCAATACTAATACTCCACCAATCAAGTAGATCATTGTAGTACCAACACCACCTGTATTTGGTAATAATGTACCTGAATTGTTTTGTACTCTTACATCACCATTATTAACCTCTCCACTTCCATCAACATAGATCTTTCCTTCTGAATCAATTGTAATTGTAACTGGCTTCTTCAATAAGTTATATCCATCTGGAGCTTTAGTTTCTTTTAGATAATATGTACCAGCTTTTAAACCTTCAACATCAATACGTCCTTTATCTCGTCCTTTATCTAATGATGTTAAAGTTGTACTTCCAGTTTTATCGTAACGATATTTACCTTCGGTATTTTTAGTAAATTTAAGATTCTTAGTATCATCCACGCAATTTGGATCTGTTGATAAAATGAATTCTGCACCTGCAAGAGGGGTATTTACATTAGTATATTTAAATACAGGAATTCCAAATGTTTTTGTTGTTGTTTCAGGTTTATTAGTTTCTGTATTTTTATCACCATATGTTAAATGAGTCTTATTTGTCATTGGATCTTTAACAACCGCATTATCATTTACTGTAGCTGAATATGTAACCTCAATCTTATCATTAGCACCTAATTTATTTAAGAAGCTGTCTTTAAATGTAACATCAAAAGTACATCCATCAGCACCTGGTTTTGTTACTGTATAATCATCAGAATCATTTAGCACATTTCCATTGTATGTAACTACAACATCGTCATTGAATGTTAAACTGCCACTCATAGTATCATGTAATACATATTTTTTAGCTCCTGCTTGAGCAGTAATAGTTGTTTTAAAGTTTACAGCATCGCCAATATTTGCAGAATTCTTATCTGCCAATTGATCACCTTCAACAATTTTCTTTTCTACAGTTGGTTTTTTATTTTTGTCTTCAATTGTTACTTCAGGATTTGCAGTATTTAAACCACAAAGCGTACCTACAGTTGTATCAACTACATAATATCCTAGCGCTAACCCAGTAAATTCAATTGTCCCATCTTTATCTGCTGTTATAGATTGAGGATTGTAATTGATTGTTTTAGCTTGTTTAATTAATGCTTGAGCTAATTCTTGTGCATTTGTTTCAGTATATTTTGTAGTCACATATCCATTATCATCAACAGTCATATACTTTTTGCCTTCTTCTGTTTTAAAATAAGCTTTCCAAGCATCATTTACAGGTATATAAGAATATAATCCTTTTCCTACATCAGAACTTTCCAAAGTTAAAACTTGATAAATTGTATAAGTTTCACCGTTTTTCGCATTATCAATTGTAATTTTTCCTGTACCTGCAGCCTTTACGTTACAACTCATTGATACTACCATCATGAATGCAAACATAATGGCAGCAATTTTTTTAATTAATTTCATTTCTTTCTCCTATTCTTTGATTTGTCATTTAAATGATTCTTTTTATTTATATTTGTCAGAACTATCAAGCTTGCTAAAACCAACATCGCACCTGATATTCTGTAAAGCAGAGTTCCATAACTACCAGTAGAAGGTAGTATTTTAGTACGGCTTCTATTTGTAACAGTCACCGTTTGCCCGTTTGTCGCAGCATTTGTAGATTCAACTTCCCCATTTTTATAATCTACTGTATACTGCAATTTATTTATTGTTACTTCTTTTGAAGAATCAGTAATCGGTTTATTATCATCACCTAGTTCAAAAACATAATAAGTTTTACTCAAATCTAGATTAATAAACTTCACTGATTTTTCTTCAGTTTCACCAACTTTATAAGTAATTGTTTTTGTTTGTATTGGATCACCATTACCTTGTGCATTCTCATATAATCCAAATGTATATATTCCGCTTACAGGATTAGTGGATTTTCCTGCTGCATCATTAATAAATGCCTTTTTAACAACTATTCCCTTTTGTGAGTTATAGACTACCAAATTAAAATCCGCAGATGAATATGCTATTTTGTATCTATTCTTATCTTGCTTTTTAAAATAATCTATATATTTATGTACATCCTCTGAATATTCATTACCAGATTTTTTGACACAAATTATGTAATAAGGATTTTCATTCTCAATATATCCTTCTGGTGTTTTAGTTTCTTTTACTTCATAAATTTTATTGTAATTTGTAATGTATGAAGAGGCTACTTTGTAAATTCCATCAACGGTTACACCGCTCGTTTTCTTTTCCGGATTAACTCGCTGTATCGTATTTCCAGTTAATTCACATTCATAAACTTCAAAATTCACACCATTCATAACTTTTGAATTATCTTGGTCTATTTTCTTAATTGTTAATTGAGGATTTGCGGTACTGCCTGTACTTCCACCCGCATTCAAACTATATTTAAAATTTGAGATTATATCATTCTTTCCACCTTTATCGGCATAAGACTTCCAATAAACTTTATTAGATATCATGACTTCCGTTTCAGGTGCTTCTTTTACTGTTACAGTATATTTAATAATCACTTTCTTTCCATTTGGAATAGAAATTTCTAAAACTTTAGTATTAGGATTATATGGTTTTTCAATTGATACTTCATTCCCATTTTCATCAGTAGCTTTTATGGTTGTAGCATCCAATTCTAAATTATTGCCTAATTCATCGACTAAAGTTAACTTATCTCCATCATTCAATGGAAGGTTTTGACCTAATGTATTTGCGGTAATTGTATAATTTATTTTTTGACCTTCTTGCACATGGTTTTTATTTAAACAATTATTTTTTATTGTTGCCGTATTACTAGCCGTATCTATTTCAGTTGAACCATTTTCACTTAGAAGTGTAACTTTATTAGTGAAATCTTTTTCTTCTCCACCAAGTAGAACTTCCTTGTCTGTTACTCGACAAACAACCTGTACATCCACTGAATATGTATCACGCTCTTTTCCAGCTACAAATTCACCTAACTTAATTAGGGCTTGTTTTTTATTTTCATTGTAATAGTAATTTGTTTGTTGATTTGTATCTCCATTATCATTCTTTGTTGTATTACTCTGTGGCTTCCAATCATCACTCAAACCTTCAATATTTTTTGATTGAACTGCTCCTGCATGATCTCCATGCCATTTAATTCGGATATACGCTAGTTCCATACCATTTGGAATATCTTCTAAAACGCGGTAATCTCCTTTTAAATCACCAGCATAATTTACTTTAAACGCCCATGCTATATAAGCACCTTTACTTTCAGTTTTATCTAATAAATCTTTACAAATCTTACTTGGATCTGCTTCGCCTGAATTTGTCTTATCTGCACCTACTGTAATAGTAGATACTATTTTACCATCATAGGTAAACGTTTGACCTAACTCTTTAAGAATGTTAGAACCACCATAAAGCGCTTGACTTGCACTATTACATTCTTTAAATTCTTGGTCCTTAGAATCTTTCATTAAAACGTGATTTTTATAAGTGAATGTCGCTCGATATGCTTCTGGCAAACTTTGAGGTTCAGTCCTTATCACAATATAGATATCTTCATCCGTTCCTAATTGAATTGTTTCTTTTGCCGTTAAAGTCAATTCACTATAATTGCCTGTATCACTAAAATTTTTACTATTGCCAAATTCTTTATCAAATAGATTCGATCTATCTTTTAATCCCTTATTTGCATCTAAGAAATCCTTAAAGTTTGCATAGGAATTTATATTCTGATCTGGTTTTCCCTGATAAATCCCTGCGATTGAATCATTATGTAAGTAAGAATCTATTAAATTCGTATCTTTTGAAATTGCATCCTGAATCTTTGTGCCTTCTCGAATTGCTGATCCTTTTACTTGAATAACCCAATAAAGCTTTCCATTCTTCCATGAAGTAGCATTCTCTTGTGGTTTTTCATAATACCAAGCAATCTTATTCACACTCAAAGAATAATGACCCTCTACTTGAATGGTTTGTGAAGAACTAACATCATTAAATGTAAATGTCCCGTCATCTCCAACAACATCCCCATTCAATGTGAATGTATTTGTGACTGCAATTTGTCCAACTTCACTTAAATCATCTGTCTTGGCATAATACTCAAATCGATATCCATCCTTATTTTTGCTCCATCCAATCTGAGATAGCTTTAATTCAAATTTCTGTTGATCATCAATTTTCACCCATTTCGATTCTTCGTCTACATACATATTTGTATCCGAATTGTATTTATAAGGTGTTATTTTCACATATCCAACATAATGCATAATGCCCGAACTCAACACATCTTTTAAAGCGACATTCGTTACATCAAATTGATTCATGGTTTGATTCACATTGACTGTATACTTATAACTTCCCTTTGGAACATCAAATGTCTTTTCAGAAGCATCTTTTTCATAACCAGCATTCTTTTTCACATAGATTTCTGAGCTATTCATGGAAATCGTTTGATCTTTGTCAGTTACATTTTCTTCTTTTTTCTTTTCAACCCATTTGTATTCATTTAAATCCACTTGAGTCCATCATTTATTTAAAATACTATCATTATCGGCATCTTTTGCGTTATCCGCATTATTTATATAACGATTATAAATCGTTACTTGATCTGATTGCATAGCCGCATATACTTCTGGTTTTACTTTTAACTTATAGGTTACATAATATTGATCACCTGGATATATCGTAAGCGGTTCTGAGTCACTGCCTGTTACTCTAAATCGTTTTGGATTTCCATCTGTTTCCCATTCAACTTTATATTTTGATTTATCTACCTTTTCATCCTTACCATCTTTAATTTGATGCAATTCTACAGAATCTTTCTCATAAGAAATATATGGAAGCATCTTGTTGTCTGTATATATATCGCCATAGTTTAAATAGTCCATAAAGACAAAATTCTTCAATGGATAATTACTAGGTGAATTTAGATTAAATTCCAATTTGTATTGAACAATATAATTTCCATCTGCATCCTTTGTATACTTCTTTCCATTAGTTTCTACTACACTCTTAGGCATTGTATAAGTTGCATTAGGAGTAAACGTTGGTTCAGATTGACCCTTGGGATAAGTAGTCTCTCCTTTTTTTGTAAAGGCCGAAGCTTTATTTGTGATAGGTTGACCATTTAGTCTCTGATTATCGCTTAACTTTACAAAATATGTCAATGTACGACTTTCATTTGGAGCTAATGTATCAATTGACCATACTAAGCTTCCTGGTTGTTTAATACTTGAAATATTTTCAACTTCGACAGGAATCTCATTCTCTGATGTTGGCCGATTAGTTAAATAAACCTTACCTGCCACAGATGTTGTTTTTGTTTCATATGGATTTTGACCATTAGAAGAAGCTTCAAGTGCCATTGGCTTATTTGAAATATTACCCATATAAGAAACGAGTTGACCATTGTTTGTGAATTGATCGACTACATATACATTTTTACTTCCATCTTTACCAGCTGTTACAGTAATTGAATATTGTATGTAATCATTATTATTGTTTTTAGACACCTTTTTTTCTACTTTAACATCGCCAAATTTTTCTAAATAATCTTGTCCATAATTTAAGGTGATATCTCCATCTGGCTTGGTATATTTTATGGTACCATCATCTTTATTTAATTCGTTTAAATTAATTTCACCCTCCACAAAAAAACTTCCATCGAGTGTCGCATTCTCAACTAAACTATTAAAAAATTCATCAGTGTAGGTGACAATTGCTTTCCCATTTTCAACATGGATAGTTCCAATTTGATTATTGCTACTATCTGTGATTGGTCTATCAGTAGTATCTATCATGCGAAAAAAATCAGGTAGCTTATAACTAAAAGAACCACCATATGTATTTTTCAACTCACTCGCATTAATATTTTTAAAATTCACGGTAATTTTTAAATATCTCGAATCTGGTGTAAGTGTTCCATTTGAAATACCTGGATTATTTTTATTATCAGTTACTGTAACGGAATCAATTCGGTCTGTACTATTTAATACAAACGGTGTCTTTGTAGTTGTTTCTTCTCCATTGCCAGTATCTAGCTCTTTACTAGATGTTCCATCATCTTGATTCTCTACTGTTTCTACTTCATCACTAGGTTCTGTTGTATCTGGTTGCGTATTCTCTTCTTCAACAGGCTGTTCTTCTTCCTTTTCGTAACAATCTTCAGTATGTTGATGTTCTTCTTTACCACACACTAATTCATCATCTTGATAACACTCTTCAGTATGAGTATGCTCTTCCATTCCACAAATGGTCTTACCCTCTAAAGTAATGGCCGGAAGAGTCAGTGCATAAACCACGCAAAAAACAACCACGCAAGAAAGGGCTAAAGTAATCCTTTTCCATTTCTTTAACCGTGCTTTATCCTTAAGTAGTTTTTTTATATATTCCGAAACCATGCTCTCTCACCTACTTTACACTTCCTATTTGATCAAAAGGCCAAATTCTAAAAATAATCTGCCCCTCAATTTGTTCTTTCGAAATATCTCCAATCACTCTACTTCTAGAATCTATAGAAGTATCCCTATTATCACCCATTAAAAACCAATGCGATTCAGACACCTGGTGTGGAAGATCAATATCACAATTACCCAATGCTTTTTCATTAAGATACTTTTCGTCCAATGCTTTACCATCCACACTCACATTGCCATTCACATCAATATCGACCCATTGACCAGGACTGGCAATAACACGTTTTACTAATAACTTATTTCCCTGCCAAAAAGCTACAATATCTCCCGACTTTAAATCCGTATTCTTTACAGAAACAACATACTGACCCTGTTCTAAAGTAGGAGACATACTATAGCCATAAATAGATAGTACGGGCATCCATAAAGTAGCTACTAAAACAGAAATGGCAGCTACTACAACCAATATACCAACCGTACCTTTTAAAGTTTTACGATATACAGCCCTATCCTTTAATCGCTTCTGCTCCGATTCTATTTCTTCCATTGTTAAATCATTTGAATTTGTAGTATCCTTTTTCATCTCGCAAATGACATCCACCAACTCACTACGACTCAAATGCTTTAAATCTTTCTTCTCCATATCTAACCCCTATATTTATTGGTAGCGCTTACTTCAAGTTAGTAAAAAAAAGTCTACCTTGTCAACTTGTAAACTACTTTAGTAAAAAATTATTGCATAAATTATCAATAATGTATTCATAAATACATCAAATATCCCTTACCTATCAAACATTTTAAGATTCCCTAACTTTTAACAACTTAAATATTACGCGCCTTAAAGCATTTTTTCAAACGACAAAATAACCACGGTTATATTTATTTATAGTTATATATAGCTTCACATCTATATTTACCAGTTATTTTTACTTTTTGGTTATATATGCGTCTCCCCCCCCCCGAAATAAACTCGATTAAAAAGTGCAACAGAATTGTTAAAATGTACAAAAGAAAAGCAGGACTCATTACGAGCCCTGTTCTTCCCTATAATTCAATTGTAAGGTATTTTAATCCACCATATTTAACTTGATAACGATAAATATTATACATAAGTTCTAACCACTCTGTATCTGTAATCTGCTTTTTGCCAATACAATCTATCATCATGTTTTCAGACTTTTTTAAACACTCCATATTCTGAACCCACTTTTTATAATTCTTACTATTCGGCTCTAGTGCCATGTCTATGAGATCATCATACTTCTCATTTACAGCCTTATATATAACTCGAATATTCTCAATTGTAGGCTTTTCGATAGTGTCAATGTAATCAAAAAATCTCATATATATTACCACTCCTTTGCATCGAACTACCCACATTATAAACCGCAAATAGTTACCTTGTATAGAAAAAAGTGTCAATTAAGACACTTTTTTGAATATGTTTACAATCTGCTTTCCCAATACACTCACATCAATTGGCTTAGAAATATGCCCATTCATACCTGCTTCCATTGCCATTTTTTTATCTTATTATCAAATTTAATTTAATTCTGACAAACATTCAGTTTTGTATATTATTGACATATTTCAGTTTCAACCATATCATAATTAAAGAAACAGATTTCCTGTTATCGAAAATATCGTTGCTTACCGGAAGCAACTAATAAATGTCCGGCTTGAAAATATTGTATGCTCACCGGAAGCGTCTAATAAATGTTCGGCTTGAAAATTTGAGTTCTGCTTTATGGCAGGACTTTTTTTCTTATATTTAAATGTTGTACCTACTATAGAAAAAAAGTGCCAATTAAGACACTTTTTTGAATATGTTTACAATCTGCTTTCCCAATACACTCACATCAATTGGCTTAGAAATATGCCCATTCATACCTGCTTCCATGGCCATTTTCTTATCTTCCTCAAACGCATTGGCCGTTATAGCTAGAATTGGAATACTTGCCTTTTTTACATTCTCAAATTGACGAATTCTTCTAGTCGCCTCATACCCATTCATATTTGGCATTTGAATATCCATCAAAATCAAATCATACAAATCTGCATCCACTTCAGACAACCGATTTATACAAGCTAAACCATCCTCAACACGATCCAACACAAGACCACTCTGTTCAAGTATGGCCATCGCAATCTCGGCATTTAAATCATTATCTTCCACAAGTAAAACACGCTTGCCTTCTAAGATGGATTTTCCATCAAGAACATCCAATTCTTGATTCAATTCTATAGAATTCGCATCCGCTATTCTATGCTCAAAAGTAACAGTGAAACAAGTCCCCTCACCAAGCTTACTCTTTACACAAATATCTCCATCCATCATATCCACAAGATTCTTGACAATCGCCATACCTAGACCTGTACCCGACACTTTTCCAATCGTTGTATTGTATTCTCTAGAAAAAGAATCAAACAAAGTTGGAAGATAATCTTCACTCATACCAACACCCGTATCTTTAACTTGCGTTTGAATTCTGACATAACCCGATCTTGTACAATCGAGTTCCTTTACATCAATCGCAATATGACCACCCTCAGGCGTATACTTAAACGCATTTCCCACTAGATTCATTAAGATTTCACGAATCTTAAAACCATCCCACAACACATGTGTATGATCAACATCCACACTCGTTGTAAATACGATATTCTTTTCTTGTGCACTTGACTCGAATACGTTCTCGATTTCTTCTACTACAAGCCCGATTTGCTCGGCTCTTTCTTCGACAACCATCTTACCACTCTCAATACGCGCCATATCCAGCACATTATTAATGATTGAAAGTAATAACTTACCACTCTGCTCAATCTTATTTTGATAATCCACCAGGATTGGATCTGTCAAGTACTGCTTCATCAACTCATTGTAGCCAAGAATCACATTCATAGGCGTACGAATATCATGCGACATATTGTTTAAAAAATCTGTTTTCGCCTTATTCGCCTCTTCCGCCACAATATATGCCTCTTTTAATTTTGCCTCCTGCATACGTTCCTTCTTGATCAAATCATCAATGTTTCTTGTACCAATCACCGCCACACGACTACGATCCTTTTTATAAACATACGCAATACGTGTCTGATGATAAAGAATACGATCACCCATTTTAAATTCATAGGTCATTGAAAAATCATCTTGATTTGAACATAACGCATCTAACGAAAGCTGATCTAAGAAATTTTCACGACTTTCATCCGTTGGTACTATGTCAAGAAAAAGGACTCCTAAAATAGATAAATTTTAAATTCTAATGCTTTGAATAATAATTATTCTCATATTGATTTGGCGATTCATAACCGCAAT
>OGWZ01002054.1_pt1 | contig 16727 bp, 18 predicted proteins | sample 1576141 | NCBI WGS metagenome assembly OGWZ01 (sample SAMEA3541512, study PRJEB24748) | human gut metagenome | biome: human gut; feature: human-associated habitat; material: faeces | place: China | collected 2012
TCATAGCGGATCACAACAACATCACCTGCCACGATCTTGCCGCCGCGGATTGCCTCGATGGCATCCTCCTCACAGTCGAAGACTCTGGCCGGTCCTTCGTGAACCTGCATCTCCGGAACAACAGCAGAGACTTACCTGACAGAGAATTATCCGGATATTCCACTTCAGAAATATGATTCCTACGCAACAGCAAAGAACGCTTTGGAAAATGGAAATGGTGTAGCATGGGCAAACGACAACACAGAGGTTATTGCATTTGCACTTCAGAACAAAGGTTACACAGTTGGAATCTCTGAACTTGGAAATAAAGACACCATTGCACCAGCAGTATCCAAAGGAAACGATACATTGCTTGATTGGGTAAATGAGGAAATCAAATCACTTGGTGATGAACAGTTCTTCCACAAAGATTACGAAGAGACACTTGTAGACACTTACGGAAAAGACTACGAAGAGGATCTGGTTGTAGAAGGTGGAGCAGTGAAATAGATTCAAGGTAGTCTCACTGGATTAAAAGAGAATAATAAAAGTAAGAAGAAATGAGCTGGCCGAAAGGTCAGCTTGTTTTTTTGTATGGGGGAAATAAAAAAGAAACGAGCAACCTTTTCCAGTCATAAGACCTTACTCAGTAACAAAACCCATTTCTAATGACAATACTAATATAAATATAAAAATATGTCAAGATATATTTGTGATATGGTAAAATAAAAAAAGAAACGAGCACCCCGTTTGAGCTAGAGCTGTGCGGTAACAAACCCATTTCTTATATTTATACTAATAGAAAAAGAAGAATAAGTCAAGATATAAATTGTAAGGAATAGAAGACTAGCAAAATTGGTTTAAAAATCCGAAACTTAAAAAATGAAAATAAAGTGGAGCTATGAATTTTATACCCCACCTGTTTTGGTAGAATATTGTAAATGATAGGTAAAAGAGAGAAGTTGAGTAAAATACCATATGTTGTAAGATTCAGAATGTTATATGAATTATCTGGTTATTGATTTAGAAATGTGCAAGGTGCCGAGAGATTATCGTAGTAAAAGATACAAATATGCGAATGAAACGATACAAATTGGTGCGGTGCTTCTGGAGGAGGAGTTCAAGAGAATTGGAACACTCAGTCAGTTCGTACACCCAGAACATGGTGTGATAGATTATTTTATTGAAAATCTGACAGGTATCAAGAACGTCCAGGTGAAGCATGCGCCGAGACTTCAGGAAGCGTTATTACATATGCTCAACTGGATCGGTGACAGAGAGTATAAAGTCTATGCCTGGAGTGGAAGTGACCGTGCCCAGATTCTTCATGAGATAAAAGCAAAAAATATTGTAGATGAAAAGATTGCGTCCTTTATGGAAGAATCCAGATGGGTAGACTATCAGGATATATTTATGAAGAGATATGAGATGTCCAGAAAAATGAGTCTGGAAGAAGCATTGGGACGGGCTGACATAGATCCGGAGGGAAGATTCCACGATGGACTAAACGATGCGGTCAATACAGGTCTGCTGATTGAAAAGTTAGAATTAAATCCAGATTATCAACTGGTAAGTTATGAGATGCCAGAGAAACCTTCCGAGCACCTTAGTAGTTCACTTGGAGAACTATTTGCCGGTATGGAGCTTAAGTTGGCGTAAGGATTAAATCGACAAAATACATAGCTGTACCATATTCTCCCCACCTGTGATACAATGAAACTATCATCAGGTGAGGAGGAAGACTGCGATGCCAAAAGGAAAGAATCAGAAGTTCAAATTATATCGACTTGCACAGATTATGTTAGAAAATACAGATGAAGAGCACTATATCACAATGCCGGAAATTAAAGAAAAGCTGGAAGAATACGAAGTCACTGCGGACCGGAAAAGTATTTATAATGATTTGAAAGATCTGGAAAAGCTGGGAATAGAAGTTGAAGGCGAGCCTGTAAGAAACCGCTATCATTATCATGTGGTAGAGCGTCCGTTTGAACTTCCGGAATTAAAGCTTCTGGTAGATGCAATTCAGTCTTCGAAATTCATCACCCAAAAGAAGACAAATACACTGATTAAAAAGCTGGAGAAGCTGGTCAGTAAATATGACGCACAGAAACTGCAGCGACAAGTCTATGTGTCCGGCAGAATCAAGGCCATGAACGAAAGCATTTATTATACAGTTGATGCAATTCATAATGCCATATCAGAGAACCGGAAAATCAAGTTCCAGTATTATCAGTGGAATGTGAAAAAAGAAATGGAGCTTCGGCATGACGGCGTCTGGTATCATATCAGTCCATGGGGACTTTCTTGGGATGATGAGAATTATTATCTCGTAGGATATGATTCAGAAGCAGAATTGATTAAGCATTACCGGGTAGACAAAATGCTTCATATCAAAATGTCTGCAGAAGCACGCGAAGGAAAAGAATATTTCAAACAACTGGATATGGCAGACTATACAAAGAAAAGCTTCGGAATGTTCGGTGGAAAAGAAAAGACCGTAAAGCTTCTGGTAGATAACCGCCTGGCAGGAGTTATTATCGACCGATTCGGAAAAGATATTATGCTCATACCGGCAGACGAAAATCATTTTACTGTAAATGTAGATGTACACGTCAGCAAGCAGTTCTTGGGTTGGGTATTCTCACTGGGCGAACAGGTGAAAATACTCTCGCCAGAGGACGTCGTAGAACAGATGCGAGGAGAAGTGAAGAGACTGGTAGAGCAGTATGGCGAATAGAAAGGCTCTACTTAGAAAATGAAACCCCAATGTATATAGGAGAAGTTGATAAAAACTGAAATTGCGACTTCACGGTATGGTTTGCGAAAGATGTTTTCGCTTGCAAATAAAAGCATATAGTGAATAGGAAAATGTCAACAAGGAGGATATTATGGCACAAGGTGTAATTTATATATTGACGAATCCATCATTTCCAGAATATGTAAAGATTGGCTATGCAGCAAAGCTTGAAGAAAGACTGAGACAACTAAATAGAAGCGAAGCGATTCCATATGCATTTCGCGCATATGCGACTTACGAAGTAGAATCAAATCTGACAGATGTAGTATTTCATGATTTGATTGACAGACTGAACCCAGACTTACGATCTATCGAAACATTTGCCGGAAGAGAGCGAAAAAGAGAGTTCTATGCGATGAGTCCGGAAGATGCCTATAGCTTATTAGAATGCATTGCAAAGATAAGTGGAACAGAAGCCCGATTGAAAAAGTTGACACCGGAAGGTCACGAGACATTAGATGAAGAGATGGCAAATGAAATTGCAAGAGAAGCTAGACGTGGGCCATTTCGTTTCAGCAAATACGGAATACCAGTGGGTGCTAAAATTAAGTACATCAATGATCCGTCAATTGAGGTGGTTGTGGTAGATGACAGACATGTGTCATATAAAGGCGTGACAACCTCTACATCAGCACTGGCAAAGGAATTGTTGGAAAGTGAGTACCAGGTACAGGGAACCGCATATTTTACATATGAAGGAGAAAAGCTGACGGACAGAAGAGACCGGATGGAGAATAGTTAAGAGAAATATGCTCGCTTTTGTAACATGTTTTTATGGTATAATATAAAAAATTACATGTTAGGGAAATGAGCAAATGAAAGCAAAAGAAAGAGTTTTTAATAATGTAACTGAACAGCGTAGAAAAACGATGAGTAAAATCAGAGGAAAGAATACAACAATTGAAGTTACATTGCAAAAGGCTCTATGGGCAAAAGGATATCGTTATAGAAAGAATTATAAAAAGCTTCCGGGGTCACCAGATATTTGCCTGACGAAATATCGTATAGCTATTTTCTGTGACAGTGAATTTTTTCACGGAAAAGATTGGGAAGTATTAAAAGCTAAAGTGGAAAAAGGAAATAACGGAGAATATTGGTCTAAAAAGATTCAAGAAAATATAACACGAGACAATGAGAAAGATAAGGCCTTGAATGCCTTGGGCTGGACTGTGATTCATTTTTGGGGAAAAGATATTCTTAAGAAAACAGATGAATGTGTAAAAGTGATTGAAGAAACCATTTTTGAACTGGAAATGGAAGAAGTAACATTTGAAGAGGAATAATTTATGGGATATTTGTTAGAGTATGATGAAACCAATCCGATATCGATTGAAACATATGGAAAAAGATTAATTGGGAAAACATTTCAAGACATCTGTGACGAAGATGATATGCGAAAAGTAGCAGTTGTCAGAGAGACAGAAAACTATGAAGTAAAACATGAAAATAAAAAAAGAAAAGGCGGATTGGGAGAACTTGTTGAAGAACGATATTTTCATTATCAGTCTAATAATGATGCCCGACCAGATTTTGATAAAGCTGGTGTAGAACTGAAAGTGACTCCATATAAAATTAATAAAAATGGAAGCATTTCAGCCAAAGAGCGATTGATTTTAACAATGATAGACTATTGCTCAGTTGTAAATGAATCTTTCGAAGAAAGTCATATGTGGGCAAAAGCTCGGTTAATTTTGCTGGTCTATTATTTATATAGGCAAGAAATTAAAAATCGGCTGGATTATAAAATTGATTATGTTCAATTATTTTCACCCCCGGAAGAAGATATGAAAATAATTGAACATGATTTTAATGTAATTAAGGATAAAATATGTGCGGGAAAAGCACATGAATTATCAGAAGGAGATACTCTTTATTTAGGAGCAGCTACGAAAGCAGCAACTTCTGAGGATAGACGTGAGCAGCCATTTAGTGATGAGTTGGCAAAACCAAGAGCATTTGCTTTCAAAAATTCATATATGACATATGTACTGAACAATTATATTGTTCCTGGTAAAAAGACATATGAATCGATTGTAGAAGGAAACATAGAAGAATCATTTGAGGACTATGTAGTAAAGAAAATAGATGAACATTGTGGAAGCAGTGAATTAGAACTATGCTATAAATATGAAGTGAACATTGATAAGAAACCAAAAGATTTAGGAGCTATTCTCGCTTATCGAATGTTAGGCATAAAAAGCAACAAAGCAGAAGAATTTGTAAAAGCAAATGTTGTAGTAAAAACTATTAGGGTTGAAAACAATAATAAAATCAAAGAACATATGTCATTCCCGATATTTCGGTTCAAAGAATTAGTAGAAGAGGATTGGGAAAATTCCACATTTGGAAATTATTTAAGAGAAACAAGATTTTTGTTTGTGGTATATAAATTTGATGAAAATGGAGAATTGAGGTTAAGGGGTGCACAATTCTGGAATATGCCGTATGAAGATTTGGAAGGAAATGTAAGGAAAGTCTGGAAAGAAACCAAACAGATTTTGATTGATGGGTTAGAAGTTGAAAAAGTCAATGGTAAAAACTACAATAATTTTCCTAAGGCTTCTGATAATCCTATATGTCATGTTCGTCCACATGCAAGAAACGCCCAAGATGTAGATGAATTACCGGATGGACGCATGTTTCCGAAACAATGTTTTTGGTTAAATAAAGAATACATATTGTCGCAGTTAGACGAGAATTTTTTGGAGGAGTAAGATGTCAGGAAAAAAGAAAATAGCATATCCCATTGAGTTACCATTTACGATACAGGAACCTATATTATTAAATAATGCAATAGACAAGTATCAACTACATAAAGAATTAATTGATCAATTATTAAATGCTTTGAAGGGGTCATTTCATGTCGGATATGTAAGACGTCAAAAGAAATATATACATGGTATAAGTGCAAACTCATTAAATGAGGCGATACGAGAAAAATTGAAAGGAATTCCAGGAATAGAAGGAGAAACTAATGTTGTATTTGGAACATTTCTTCCACCGGTAAAGGGAAAAGGAGAATTTGATTTTTCTATATATAATAAAGAAACCAATTTTTATAAATTGTGGGATTATTGTTATGGGGAAAATGCTATAAGAGATGGTGATTTAATAGTTGATAAATACATAAAAGATAATAAATTACGGCAAAAGTGGGATAAATTTTGTGTAAAACAAAAAAATGATGAACATAAAATGGACATGAATTCAGCACATAACACATTTAATATCCTTGGTGAAATACAATTTGGAAATTGGGCAATGGTGTATAAAGACATGTTCAGACTTGTGTCTGCGATTAATAAAAATGCTCAAATAGACTTGTATATTTATATTGCAGCCACAGACAATTTGAAAAAAATTATTAGCGATGGCGTAGTGGGAGTCAATGCTGCTAGAGAAAGGTTTCAAGAAAATATTGATAATCATAACATAAATAAACCAGTAATGATAGTTCCTTTGGATATTGATTTTGACTTAGATACGTATGATTTTTCGGAAGCAGAGAAGGGGTATGATGAAATCAGTAGAGAAATACAGGAGTTGGAACAAAAAATCAGTTGGAACAAAAAGAAAATAACAGTTTTAAATGATAAAAAGAAAAATGCAGATAGTGAAAAAGCAAAAATAATAAAAGAAGAAATAAAGGATTTAAGAAATGAAAAAAAACATAATCAACAAGAATTAGATGAATTGAAAAATTTGTATAAAATATCAGATGAGATTGAAGAAATTTAAAAATGATCTTTACAAACTGAAAAAAATAAGTTAATATATTAAAAAGAACGATCGTTCGGCAATAAATAAAAGGAGTAAAACAAAGTGAAAAAGACAGTTTGCGAATTGTTTGCTGGAGTGGGTGGCTTTAGATGCGGACTTAATAATATAAAAACATCAAAAGATTATGGTAAAAAAGAAAAATGGGATACCGTTTGGTTCAGTCAGTGGGAACCAGCGGAGAAAAAGACACAATATGCACATGATTGTTATGTATATAGATTTGGAACATGTTTAGATAAAAATGGAGAGGATACAACTAATTACAATATTGAAGAAGTAGATAAATCAACAATTCCAGATTTCAATTTGTTAGTAGGTGGCTTTCCGTGCCAAGACTATTCGGTAGCATCATCTTTGGCGACATCAAAAGGCTTAGAAGGGAAAAAAGGAATTTTATGGTGGTCTATTAGAGAAACTGTGGAGAAAAAACAACCACCATTTATTTTGCTTGAGAATGTGGATCGCTTGCTTAAATCACCAGCAAAGCAGAGAGGGAGAGATTTCGGAATTATTCTTGCATGTCTCAGAGATGAAGGATATACAGTTGAATGGCGTGTTATTAATGCAGCAGAATATGGTTATCAGCAACGTAGAAGAAGAACATTTATTTTTGCATATAGGAATGATACAAAATATGCAGAAGATGTTGCTGATGCAATTCAATATATAAATAAAAGTAAACTGGAAGAAAACAGACAAAGTATGAACCGAGTTTTGGTTCATGATGGCTTTTTTGCAGAAACATTTCCAGTATATGATGTAGATTCTAAGCAGATGAAGATAGTAGAATTGCCGGAAGGAATTGGTGAACTTTCAGAAGAATTTGAATTTAACTTTGAAAATACTGGTGTTATGAAAGATGGAGTTGTGTATACGACCAAAACTATGCCAAAGTATGAAGGAAATGTAACTACATTGGGAGACATCATGGAAAAAGAAGAAGTGGATAAAAAGTATTTTATCCCAAAAGAAAAGTTGTATTATACAAATTCTAATATTACACATAGTGATGAAACTCATGGAAAATTACCAAAAGAAGAAAGGCAGACTTGGCAATATATAAAAGGTGCAAAGAAATTAGCACGTAAATCATCAGGTGGACACGAGTATATATTTTCAGAAGGTGCAATTCCGATGGTCGATGATGAAGACAAGCCAGCTAGAACAATGTTGACATCAGAAGGAGGATTTAATCGCTCCACTCATATTGTAAAAGATAAAAAAACAGGGAATATTAGATTGCTTACAGCAGGAGAGACGGAACGGATTCAGGGGTTCCCGACTGATCATACAAAATATTGTTTAGTAAATGGAGAAACAGTGGAAATGCCGTTAAATAAGAGGAGATTTATGATGGGAAATGCATTAGTAGTAAATTTGATTGCAGATATGGAAGAAACATTAGATAAGATTTTTGAAAAAGAATAAAATTAGTATAAGTATGAGCCCAAATTCATTATAATGAATTTGGGCATATTATTTAAAGCAGGCTGTTTGTGGTAACAAAAGTGACTTATATATTTTTGAAAAAATAAAATGCAATAATTAGATGGAAGTGGTAAACACCTTAAGAGAAGTTGATTCTATATTAGAATGTAAGCATAATTGGATTAATACATGGTATAAAAGCGGTACTTTGAAAAACTGTATTGAGTAAACTTGATTAAAAGAGTGAGGTAATCGTGGGAACGTAATGTATAGTTCGGAAAAATATTAAAAAGAAGATTGATTGGAGAAATTTACTAATGAATAAAGTGTTGGTTACCGGATTAGGAATAGCAAGAGAATTTGGAATTTGTGATTCCTGTAATTTAGATTTTTCATGGTTGGCAAACAATCCATCTACCATTTTGTGGGCAGACCAATTATATATTCCATATTCGTCTTTTGAAGCACAAGTTAAACAAATGGAACGAAAAGATGAAAAAATTATTAGTTTGTTTTTGAATATGGCTGAAGATCATGGAATGATTAAAAAAGTAGATTTATCTGATATGTATCAAGAGTCAGTAGGAGAACAAATATATCAAAAAATGCTGACAGATTCACAGGCATTGTTAAAAACTTTTCCAGAGGTAATAAAAAAAGGAGACAAAGGTGTTCCAAATGAAATTATAATTGGTGAGGAAGGATATTGTGGGGCATGGATGTCAGCAATTTATGCAGGAATTCGAATTGCTAGAGATATTGGAGCTAATTGCTTATTTAGCAAGAGAGAGCATAATTTTCTGAAGTATTTGTATGGAATGGAAAGTAATAAATTAGACATAAACAATGTGTATTCTGAAATATTTTCATTGTACATGCCTGAGGGATTAGCAATTCATAATTATGCATTTGTAAATGAAGATAAGTGTAAACAATGTGCGCATTATAAACAATGTAAAGAAAGTTATTTGTGTGATACGGAACAAGCATTAAAAAAAATGTTTAAATGGAGAGATTATGACGAATTACAACAGGCAAAAGAAGAAATTAATAAGATTATAGTGTTAAAAAATGAGGTTTCTTCACAAAATGATATCAATGATATTATCAGAGAGTTTAAAGTTCGACAAGATAGAATTAATAGAAACATTTATAATAGGTTTCCTAAAATTAAAAGATGGACAAAAACGACAATGGTTCTAGCAACACCTCTCACAATAGCATCAGCAATATCGGGAAATATTCCAATGACTGTAGGTAGTGCAGTGGTGACAGGTATAGCACAAGCAACTGAAAATATATTGGAAATTTATAAAAATAAAAATAACTGGGTTGGTTTCGTGAATGATATGAAGAATGATGCTGTTTAGGAGTAATAATATTTTATTCAAAAAATGTGGTTAATGGAAGATAAAATATTTAATTATATCAAAATCAGATTATGATTATTTAAAATGAGGAAAATAAAAGAACTTCTTGTCTAAAGCGTTTGACAAGCAGATACCGTACAAGAAGCCCCCTTTCATTTTGATCAGTACCTTAGGACTAAAGAATCTAAAGATAGACACCGATTCATCAGCACCTAATATCTTATTATAAATATTTGCACACTATCTGTAAATAGAAAAGAACTGGGAACTTTAGGAGTTTTAGGAGAGAAACATGCGAGTATTCATTGATGCTGATGCCTGTCCGGTGGTCAGCATAGTTGAGAACATATCAAAAAAAATACAACATTCCAGTGACTTTATTATATGACACAAATCATGTCCTGACATCTGAGTACAGTGAAGTGATTGTTGTGGGTGCCGGAGCGGATGCCGTTGATTATAAGTTGATCAGCATTTGTCATAAGGGAGATATTGTGGTTTCACAGGATTATGGAGTGGCAGCGATGGCGTTGGGAAAGGGTGCATTTGCTATTCATCAGTCTGGCAAATGGTACACCAATGACAATATTGATCAGATGCTTATGGAGCGACATTTGAATAAGAAGGCGAGAAGAAGTTCTCATAAAAATCATATAAAAGGGCCGAAGAAACGTACTGAGGAAGATGATGAGCGGTTTACGCAGTCATTTGAGAAAATGATAAAGATGGCAGTGGAATCAGAAATGTGATGAAAATGAAGAAGATAAATGTGACAGAGACAATCGTAGCAGATATACAATTACATATCGTACAGAATGGTTCGGGAGGTCCGGTTATTTTCTGGGGCATGTATCCACATCAGGGAGGAGAAGTAGAACATTTCTGGGAAGCTTTGATGGAGCTTGTGCTGGAACAGAACTTTCTGCTAGTAGCGTTTCAAGTGGAAGACTGGAACCAGGATTTTTCACCTTGGGAAGCTCCAGCGGTATTTGGAACAGAAGCATTTGCCGGACAAGGCGCGAGGACATTGAAGTGGTTGCTCGAGGAAGGAGTCCCATATATCAATCGGACATATCATGTGAAAGAACAGGAACACTGGCTGGCAGGATATTCCTTAGCAGGATTATTTGCCTTGTGGTCGGCGTACGAATGTGATATATTTTCTGGAATCGCGTGTTGTTCAGGTTCTCTGTGGTTCAAGGATTGGGACATTTACATGAGAGAACATACATTGAAGCGCAAATGCAGCGTATACTTGAGCCTTGGAGGAAAGGAAGAAAAGACGAAGAATGCGGTAATGGCAACTGTGGGAGACCGCACCAGGGAACAAGAAAAATTGTTGCTGGAAGATCCATTTGCCGAGCGGGTAGTATTAGAATGGAATCCCGGAGGACATTTTGCGGATTCTGGGAAGCGTCTGGCAAAAGGAATCAAGTGGCTGATGGAAAAAAGATACTAAATTAGACATGGAACGTTTAGGAATTGTCCCAAAAAGAAAACCAGCAAAGGTGATTGATTTCAAGGCATATGTACATAGAAAATAATTTTAGTATGAGGCTATGAAGTAACAGGAGAAAATGATGAGTGAATATATTACAACATACACAGGGCAACATTTTGAACCAACAAATCCGGATCCGGAGTTGATTCGGATTGAGGATATTGCACATGCACTTTCAATGATTTGCCGTGGAAATGGACATGTAAAGACATTTTGGTCGGTGGGACAGCATTGTATTTGCTGTGCCAGGGAGGCAGTAGCCCGTGGTCTGTCAAATCGAATGGTACTTGCATGCTTGCTTCATGATGCCAGTGAATGCTATATGTCCGATGTTCCGACTCCATTTAAGAATGAACTACCGGAATATCAGGAACAGGAAGAACATTTACTGAGTATGGTATATGAAAAATTTCTTGACTCAGATTTGACGGAGGAAGAGCAGAAAGAACTCAAAGAAATAGATCATGCAATGCTATGGTATGACTTGGAACATTTACTTGGAGAAATACAATACGGAGAAATTCCAGAGTTACATATTGACTTAGATTATACGGTTCGTCCATTTGAAGAAGTCGAAGAAGAATATCTGTCACTTTTCGAAAAATATTCTGGAACATTTTGCATATGAGATTGGAAATGAAAGAGTATCTGAAATGCTTTCGAATGCATTGAGAAAAAGACATCCTTATAGAGCCTTTAAAGATAAGATAAATGAATTGGGAATCAGTCAGCTTTATTATGATTACAGAAGCCAGGCGTATCTTGATAAGGCAGAAGAGTGGTGTAGGGAGAATTCAGTAGCATATAGAAGAAAATAGCATGGGAAAGGAATTGCAGACAAAATGCTAAACATATTAGAAATCAATGATTTTTCTGCACCGGAGCTTGATATTTATGCGAGACGTACCGAGGCGCAGCTTATAAATAAGGACAATCCGGAGGCTGGATTATTTATCGCGGAGAGTCCGAAGGTAATTGGCAGAGCGTTAGATGCGGGCTATATCCCGGTATCGGCTCTGGTCGAAAAGCATCAGATGAAAGAAAATGAAGAGACAAGGCAGATTCTGGAGAGGTTTGAAGGTACAGATGTGCCGATATTTACAGCGGAGTTTGAAGTGCTGACGAAAATGACCGGATTCAAATTGACAAGAGGAATGCTGTGCGCCCTAAAGCGTCAGCCGCTTATGGATTATCAGGATATGTGTGCAGGAAAAGACCGGATCGTCATTTTGGAAAATGTAATGAATCCGACGAATGTCGGTGCAATTTTCCGGTCGGCAGCAGCTTTGAACATGGATGCCGTTTTTCTGACTCCTGGATGCAGTGATCCACTTTACAGGAGAGCCTCAAGAGTCAGTATGGGAACGGTTTTTCAGATTCCGTGGACATTTATTCAGGACAATAATGAAATGCGTTGCCAGCGGGAGATACTTTGGCCCAGGCAGGCGATTACAGAATTTCGGGAAATGGGTTATAAGACTGCAGCGCTTGCGCTGACAGATGATTCGGTCGGAATCGACAATCCGGAACTTATGCAGGAAGAGAAGCTAGCAATTATTCTTGGAACCGAGGGCGAAGGTTTGATGGATAGGACAATTGAGATGTGTGATTACACAGTCAAGATTCCGATGTCACATGACGTTGATTCATTAAATGTAGCAGCGGCAAGTGCGGTGGCATTTTGGCAGCTGGGAAAGAAGCAAAAATAAGTAAAAATTATTACGGAGGGATTGAAAAGATGTTATTTTTATATTATCCAAAATGTTCTACTTGCCAGAAGGCAAAGAAATGGCTGGATGCCAATCACATTTCTTATGAGGAGCGTCACATTGTGGAGGAGAATCCAACTTACGAGGAGCTGAAGCAGTGGTATGAGAATGGGGATTTACCGCTAAAGAAGTTTTTTAATACAAGTGGTATGCTTTATAAAGAGCAAAAATTAAAAGACAAGCTTCCTGACATGAGCGAGGAAGATCAGTTGAGGCTTCTGGCGACAAACGGAATGCTTGTGAAACGACCATTGATCGTGAAAGAAAATCTTGTGTTGACGGGATTTAAAGAGAAAGAATGGACGGAAAAGTTATTATAAGGTCTGGAAAAGGAGATTATAACATGGGAAAAATTATAAATATTTTACCAATGGCAAATAGAGAAGACAATCTGCAGGAAATCATGGAGGCGCTGCAGGAGGTAAAAGATGCGCTTGTGGAAGTGCTGGATCAGTATGAGGAGGAGGGAGCTGAGGAGAAAGCGGATACTTTGAAGCATTGGATGCACTTGAAGATGCGTACGATGTAATCAATGACGTAGTAATGGATGAAATTTAGCGGTAAGGAGGACTCGGATATGTTGACGAATTGGAATCCGGCACGTATGCCGGAAAAGGATGAGATGAAGTCACGTTTATCTACAGCCAGAAAGCAACTGTATGATTTGCAGATAAAGATTAAGGAGCATAAAATTCCGGTAATTGTGCTTTTTGAAGGCTGGGGCACATCCGGAAAGGGAAGCACGATCGGTAAGGTGATCCGGAATATTGATCCACGCTTTTTCAAGGTCGTGACAATGTCCGAGCCGACAGATGAGGAACTAAGATATCCATTTTTATATCGATTTTTTAAGGAGATTCCAGAAGCAGGGAAATTCACATTCCTGGATTCTGGCTGGTTGGAGCAGATCTGCAGAGAGCATTTAGAGGGAAAAACAGATGAAAAAGAATATGCTTCCCGGATAGAAAGTGTCCGCAATTTTGAAAGACAACTGACAGATAACGGTTATCTTGTCTTGAAGTTTTTTATGCAGATAGAGAAGAAAGAACAAAAAGAACGGGAGCAGGATCTTCTGGAAAGCAAGGATACAAAATGGCGCGTTTCCCTGTTCGATCAGTGGGAAAATACACATTATAAAAAATGCAAAAAGGCATTTTCAAAGTACATGTCGGATACAAATGCATCTTCTGCACCATGGTATATCATTGATGCAGGTGACCAGAAGTGGGCAGAGCTGCAGGTGATGGAGACGCTGGTGAGCAACATTGAAGTGGCATTGCAGAATCAGGCGCATTCGGTGCCAATCTTGCAGAATGTATTTCCGCTGGAACCAATTCCACGTCTTGCAGATATTGATTTGCAGGACAAAATACTGAATGACGAAGAATACAAGAAAGAATTAAAACAGCTTCAGATAGAATTAGGAAAACTGCATAATAAACTTTATCGGAAAAGGATTCCGGTCATTATCACATATGAAGGCTGGGATGCAGCAGGAAAAGGCGGCAATATCAAACGAATTACCGAGGCGCTTGATCCAAGAGGTTATGAGGTACAACCGATTGCCAGCCCGGAACCGCATGAAAAAGCAAGACATTATCTGTGGCGTTTTTGGACGAGACTGCCAAAAAGCGGGCATATTGCGATATTTGACAGAACCTGGTACGGCAGAGTGATGGTAGAGCGCCTGGAAGGATTCTGCAGTGAAAATGACTGGCAGCGTGCCTATAATGAAATCAATGAATTCGAAAAAGAATTAAAAGACTGGGGCGCTGTGATTATTAAGTTCTGGGTACAGATCGATAAAGATACCCAGTTGGCGAGATTTCAAGAGCGGCAAAATAATCCGGAGAAACAGTGGAAGATTACCGATGAAGACTGGAGAAACCGGGAAAAATGGGATGAATATGAAGTTGCGGTGAATGAAATGCTTCAAAAGACGAACACAGAATACGCACCGTGGCATATTCTGGAATCCGTAGATAAGAAATATGCCCGGATCAAAGCTTTGAAAATTGTGATCGAAGAAATAAAGAAATACGTTTAATCTTCTAAACATACATCTCGCTTGCAACATGACCGCTGAGGGGCGTTTGAACAAGGGATGAAACCTATATAAACCGATACACAAATGATGGAGGAAATTATTATGAAGCTTGCAGTTATTTACCACTCAGAAACTGAAAATACAAAACAGGCAGCAGAATGGATTGCCGATGGAATGAATGAAGTCTCAGGAGTAGAAGCCAGAGCATTTTCTATTGAAAAAGTGAATGAAGATTTTGTAAAGGAAGCAAAAGGAATCGTAGTCGGCTCTCCGTCATATATGGCACAGATGACACCGCAGATTCATAATTGGCTGTTTGAAAAAGCAGGAGAGTTAGAGTTTCCGGGGAAAATGGGTGGCGCATTTGCAACAGAGCAGTACACGCATGGTGGCGGAACTCAGGTCATTCAGTCTATTTTGACAATTGAGATGGTAAAGGGAATGCTCTGCTATTCAGGCGGTATGGCTTGTGGAAAGCCAGTGATTCATCTTGGACCGGTCGGAGTAAATAATAATATGGAAAAGTTCAACGGAATGGGAAATTATAAAGAGTATTTTAATATTTATGGGAAGCGCTTTGCACAAAAGGCAGTAGAGATATTTAATAAAATATAACAGAGTTTCATATCAAACAAATGGGAATTGTAAAAACTGCACAAACAAACCGATGTATTCTTGTTAATTATGTTAAATTAGTCTCTTGCGTTTTAACGCAAAAAAGTGTAAAACATAATATAGTTAAAGAAAAGAAATGCAGTGAAAGGGATACGTCACAAAGGAGAACGCGATTTCAGAGAGTCGTTGGGTGGTGCGAAGCGACAGAACGGATTTTGTGATATCACCCGGGAGCATCCCTCTGAAATACTTAACATATTTAACATCAGAGCTAAAGTAAGCAGGGACGTAATCTTCACGTTACAGAAGAAACTGTTTGAGAATGACAGTGATGAGAGACTGTAGTTAGTGATAAATGCAGTAATACAAAGTGGTACCACGGAAGATAAATCCGCCTTTGTTATCCGAAAGGATAGCGAAGGCGTTTTTTTATTGTATGGAAACATATACGCAAGATCAATAATAATTTCAGAAATGCTGATTGGTGTTCCTGAGATTAATATATAATCAAAATATAAAGAAAGAGGGATTATTATGAGTGGAATACTTATGATGATAATTGCCATCGTAGTGCTCGGAGGAGCCTATCTTCTGTATGGTCGTTATCTCCAAAACAAATGGGGCATTGACCCGAATGCGAAAACTCCGGCGTATGAATTAGAAGACGGAGTTGATTATGTACCGGCTGATACTAACGTAGTATTTGGCCATCAGTTTGCATCAATTGCAGGAGTAGGTCCGATCAACGGACCAATTCAGGCAGCAATCTTCGGATGGCTTCCGGTTTTACTCTGGATCCTTATTGGCGGCGTATTCTTCGGAGCAGTACAGGATTTTGCATCTATGTATGCATCTGTAAAAAATAAGGGACGTACAATCGGTTATATTATTGAAGAGTATATCGGTAAGTTAGGAAAGAAATTATTCCTTTTATTCTGCTGGCTGTTCTGCATTCTGGTCGTTGCCGCATTTGCAGATGTTGTAGCAGGAACTTTTAACGGATTCGTTGCAAACGATGCCGGAGAACTGACAAAAGTAGCAGCAAACGGAGCTGTTGCAACAACTTCCATGCTGTTCATCCTGGAAGCAGTTGCACTTGGATGTTTTCTTAAATATACAAAGTTTAATAAATGGATCAATACAGCAGTTGCAATTGTATTACTTGTAGTGGCAATCGTACTCGGACTTAATTTCCCGATGTATGTAAGCCTTGATACATGGCATATCATCATTTTTGCATACATTCTGGTAGCCAGTGTCGCACCGGTATGGGCACTGCTTCAGCCACGTGATTATCTGAACAGTTATCTGCTCATCTTTATGATCGTCGGCGCAGTTATCGGTGTATTTGTTGCAAATCCATCCTGCAACCTTAAAGCATTTACAAGCTTTAACGTAGATGGACAGTATATGTTCCCAATCTTATTTGTAACGATCG
>OGWZ01002064.1_pt1 | contig 16695 bp, 4 predicted proteins | sample 1576141 | NCBI WGS metagenome assembly OGWZ01 (sample SAMEA3541512, study PRJEB24748) | human gut metagenome | biome: human gut; feature: human-associated habitat; material: faeces | place: China | collected 2012
TAGAACACACCATTAATATTGAATTTTACATCAGTATTTGCTAATGCTTTTCCATTACTATCTAAAAATTTAGCTACATATTGTGTTCCATTACGGAAGTATAATGTAGTATCATTTCCCAAAATTGTGTTTTTAACTAAAACACTAGCATTAACAGAAGTCACATCATAATCACCAGTTCCATTAAATAATGCACTTGCTTTGTATTCACCAGGAAGTAATCTAATAGCTATTGAAGCAGTACCATTTTCATCAGTGATTCTGGCATAAACCCCGCTATTTATTGTGAAGTAAACAGTTGCATTAGCTATTGGATTTCCAAATCCATCAACAAGTTTAGCCATGAGTTTTTGTGGACCATTAAAGTATTTTACAAGGTTATCCATTGTTAAAGTGGTTTTAGTATTTTTATTAACTGTTATAGTTCCATTGACAATCATGGAATCATATTTGTTATCTCCAGTATAGAAGGTTACTACTTTGTATGTTCCTTCATCCAAACCAGGAATAATAACTTTAGCAGTACCGTTAACAACTGTTCCTTTGTAATCTGTTCCGTTTATTGTTACAATTACACTTCCAGTTCCGTCTTCAGGAACACTAACAGTTATCGTAGCATTTTCACCTTTAACAATATCTGCAATATCAACAGTCATATTATAATCAGACACTTTGGAAACAGTAAAAGCAGTAGAGTTTTTAATAGGTGCATAAATGTCATCACCATTATAGAACACATCTACACTGTAAGTACCATTAGCCAAATCAGAGATGGTTACACTAGCCATTCCATATTTAGTCATAACAGTGTAATTTTTACCATTGACACTTATAATTACCTCACCAGTTGCATCTTCAGGTAATGCAACACTAATTACAGCATTTTCACCAACTTTAATATTATCAACAGCAATATCAATTGTAGAAGCTAATTTAGTTACATTGAATTTAGCACTATCTTCACTAGCTAAATATTTGTCATCACCATTAAATTTAGCAACAACATCATAAGAACCACTAGCCAAACCAGATAAAGTTAAAGTACCTTTACCATCAACAACAGCAACATTATAAATTGCATCACCAACAGTAACACTAACTACTCCAGAAGTTATTTCAGGAACAGCAATACTAATAACAGCATCCTCACCAACTTTAATATCACTAACATTGACAGTAGTTGTAGAAGCTAATTTAGCTACATTGAATGTTGTTGAATTGTATGAAGTTTTATAGTATTTATCACCATTATAGTAAGCAAATACAGGATAATCACCAGTAGTTAAATCAGCTATTTTTAAAGTAGCTACACTATCTGTAATATCTACAACATAGGTTTTACCATTTACGAAGAATGTAACAGTTCCTGTTGCACCATTAGTAACAGTTGCAGTAATTACTGCTTCTTCACCGCATTTAATGTCTTTAGCTTCAACAGCAATTGAAGAATCAATTAAATCAATAGTGAATTTAGTGGAATTATAACTTTCAGTTACAATGGAATTTCCATTATATTTAGCTTCAATATAATATACTCCAGCAGGCAAATCACTTAAAGTTAATTTAGCAGAACCATTAACAATAGCTACATCATATTTGTCACCGTCTACAACAACAGCAATGTTTCCAGTAGCTTTTTTATCAATAGTCACATCAATTAAAATTTTTCCAGGTTCTTCAGAAGTAATGTTGAATATTAAATCAGAACTTCTAGGATAGTTGTTTTCAACTACATTGTTTTTACCTGCTTTAATTTCAACAGCAGCATCTCCACCTAAATCACGGGTAATCAATAAGTTGCCAGTTACATTAGATCCGTCTACATTAATAAATGAAACTGCATAATGGCCGTCAACATATATTCTGTTGTCACGTATATCAAATGAACGGTCTCCGTACATGTATTGAGCATAACTGATACCATACATATAATTTTCAGGACTATAATCACCCACGTTGTAAGTGTAGACTGTGTTGTTGTATATTTTTGCATTACCGTTTTGCACTTCAATACCTGAAACTAAAGCCCAGCTACCACTAGCAGAAGCTAAACCTGTTACATTAATTAAGTTATTTGCAATGTAAAGTTCAGATGTTCCGCCAGTCATACTTGCAAAGTAAATACCTAAGTTTGGACCGTTACTTATACTTGTAATGTTGTTTCCAATCATAGATACTTCACATTCTACACCTTGTATTGCATATGCAGTACCTGCAGCATCTTTACCCCCAGCAGTAGACATTTTAAAGTCATTATTGGAAATCATTAAGTTTTTATTGTATCCAATGTTAATTCCATAGAGGTAATTGCTTGTACCAGCAGGAATAAGTGTATCAATCATTGAGAAATTATTTCCGTCAATTACACAGTCATTAGATCCGACAATAAACATACATTGTAAAGTAGGGAAGCTAGCACTTCCATCATTTGCAGTAGTGTTTACATTGTTTTTGGAAAATGTTACATTATTACATTCCCTCATCCTAATTGGATTTACAGTGTTTACACCCATCATGAAGTATTTCATATCATAATTAGATGCAAATAGGTAAGGTAAAACAGCAGTAATATTATTTCCATTAATGAATGAATTAGAAACACCATCTATATTAATAGCAGATGCAGTTAATGTATCATCTTTAGGACATGATTCAAAGAAAATATTGCTGTTAACAACATTTAAGTTTGAAACACCATTTGCATTAATTGCAACAGCATCTACACTTTCTTTAATAATATAGCTAATGTTCATATTAGAAACATTTACATTATTTCCAGCTACCAATATGAGAGCTCCACCATTATCAGCACATGAAACATTAGAGATTAAAGTTAATCCGTTTAATACTACATTATCTGAAAGCACAGCAAATGCTATGTTTCTTAATACTGCATTATCGCTGGTTATTTTAAGAGGAGTTGTAATAGAAATAAGATTTACAATATCTGAGAATTCTCCTTTAAATATTAATTCATCGAAAGGAACTTCTTCTCTTAATAATCCGTCTTCATCAAAGTAGATAAAGAATGTTTCATTAGTTACAACATTTCCGTAAACTGAGACATCAGAAGTAGCATTAATTAAAGTGTATGTTTCATCACCATAAGTTACAGCAATATCATATTTACCTGCAGTCAAATCAGAAATAGTTACATTAGCTTTTGAATCAGTAAATGAAAGAACATATTCTTTATTATTGATTTTAAGCATGAATTTTTCAGTTAAATTAGATAATGAATCAACAGTCACATCAATTATTACATCACTGCCTTCAAATACATCTTTTGCAGTAATTGTAACATTGACAATTCCTCCAGGGAGGTTGTCTTTTACAATGTTTGTTTCAACAGTAGAATTAACTGCATTATCACCTAATTTATCTCCAGCAATTAAATAGTTATTGGTAATTACATTATCTCCACCAGTTGCAAGAATTGCTGCATCACCAGTAGCAAGTACAATATTATTATATTTAATTGTGTTTTTAGCACTTTGAACAGTAAGCATACCTCCAAATGTGGAGTTAATTAATGTAGTGTTAGTTGCACTGGATCCAATAGTTCCAACACCGCTAATGGACACATTTTCAATAACTGCATTTTTACCGTTTACAGATAAAGAAGCAGCAGTTACATTAGCTACTTTAGCTCCTGCCTGAACTGTTAAAGTTGCAGTTGCACTGCTGTTAGATACAACAGAATTAGAACTGACAGATATAGCTTTTGCAGTGTTATTGTAAGCAACTGAACCTGATCCGATAGTTAAAGTACCTGAAACAGTGTTGTTGTAAGCAATAGAACTAGCTGCAACACTCATACTAGCTCCTCCAATTAAAACATTGTCACAGTAAGTGTTGTTGTTAGGAGTAGCACCCCATGCAGGAACAATACCATTACCAGCATAATTAATTACATTTCCTGCAATTAAATTATTATTACCGTTAATTCCAATACCGTAACAAATTCCCGCAGCAGGACTTGGACCTGTTATTTTATTATTGATGATTTTATTGTAATCATTACTTAAATCACAGCCTGCATCATTAAAGGTATTCAAGTAAAGTAAATTACCTACATTACCTTCACCGACAATAGTGTTATTTTCAACAGTACAATTTTGAACGTGAGTTAAAACAATACTGCTTGACCCACCATTATTGCTGGTGTAAATGTAGCTGTTCTTAAGAGTTACATTAGTAGATCCGTGACGTATAGCAGTAGTTCCAACACCAGAACCAACTCTTTTATTTTCAACAATTACACTAATATTATTTAAAACTACATTATGAGCATCATAAATCCAAACCTGAGTGTTATGGAATATAATACCAGACACATTGGATCCGGAACCTCCATTATTGATTGTGAAGCATGAACCTGGATTTTCTCCAAGTAAACTACCTGCAGTAGTGTTTAAATCAATGAATGCATCACCAGTAATTGAAATCATATTAATTGGTTTATTAATAACCAAATCAAATTTAACATCATCATGACTATAGAATTTTCCTCTGAAGTCTAAAGTTGCACCTTCAGGAACATAATCTGCTAAAGTACCGTTAATAAAGTAATCAAAGAATGTTTCATTAGTTACAATACCATCAAATACTTTAAATGTTGTGCTGTTGGTTGAAGATTTAAATTTGCCATCACCATCATAATCCACTTTAACAGTATTTTCACCAGCAGGCAAATCAGATACTTTTAAAGTAGCTTTACCATCAGTTAAATTAACAGTGTAAGTTTTACCACCAACCATGATGTTTGCAGTACCAGTTGCAGCAGAATTAAGAGTTATGCCAATAACTGCTTCTTTACCAATCCATGCATTATTTACATCAATTATAATATCGGTAGACATAGGATAATTATTTTTAACTACATTATTAGTTCCTGATTTAAATATTGCTGCATCATCACCGTTTAACTCATGTGCATACAATGTGTTTCCAATTATTTGTGAATCTTTAGCAGATTTAATTAATACTGCATATTTTCCTTCAGAATAAATGGTATTATTCTGAATATCAAATTGGTGGCTTCCGCTGGTTGATTGTACATAAGTAATTCCTGCAATATTATTGTCATCATTATATTCGTTTACATTTTGAACATAGATAGTGTTATTATATGCTTTAGCTACAGTATCCTGGAATTCCATACCTGAAACCAAAGCAAATTCGGCAGGTCCAGCAAAACCAGTTACATTAATCCAATTATTCTCAGCAGTAATTTCAGTAGTACCATAATAATTTTGTGAGTACACTCCTAAATTAGGACCGTTAGATACTGTGGTTAAATTATTTCCTTTAACTACAAAATTATTATAAGGACCTGTAACCTGTACAGCATAAGCCGCACCGGCACCCTCTTTACCACCAGTAGTATTAAGTAATACGCGATTATCTTCAACAATTACACTGTTGGATTCATAAAAATCAAGTGCATAAATATAACTTGAATTTCCTTTCGGAGTTATTAAATCAGTATGAGAAATAGTATTGTTTTTAATTAATAAATTATTAGCAGTATGAGCAATAAATGCATCGAAAGTAGGGAAATTAGCATTATTTCCTTTAGTCCAAGCAGAATTATCCACTATATTATTAATAATTTTAACATTTTCTGATTTTTCCACACCAATTGCAAATACCAAATCAGTGTCAATACTTCCCCAATGGCTGTACTCAACATCCACTAACGGACATGAAGTAGTAATTATGTTTGAATCAACAACAGCATTGTTACTTTTTGCTATTTTTATACCCTGAGCAAATACTTTACCGTCAACATTGTTTCCAGTAAAAGTAATTGTACTGTTTACTAATTTAAAGTTATCTGCACCACTAGCATAAACTGCAATTGCATTATTAGAACCATCAGTAGCATTATAATCAATAGTAATATTATTTACTGTGACATCACTACCGATAGCATATATAAGAGCACCATCAGTATCAGCAACATAATTGGTAGCATTTAAAGTTAAATTATTTAAAGTAGTTCCTTGTTCACACATTATTGCAATATTTCTTAATACTGCATTATCACCATTAATAACAATAGCTCTTGGAACATAAACAACATTTACACCAAGATTAGAGAATTCACCTTTGAAGATTAAAGTATCAAAAGTAATATCTCCCAATAACATTCCGTCATCACCAAAGTAATCAAAGAATGTATTATTAGTTACAATATTGGTTAATTCTTTAGTGGTAACTGGAACGGTTAAAGTTTGACTGCCTGATTTAACAGTAATTTGATCATTACCTTTTACAGTGTAAGTTACACTAGCTACCCCATTATCAGTAGCTGCAACATCACTGGATAAAGTTCCATTAACAGCTTCAAAATTAACATTAATAGATGGAATAGATTTAGCTAATTCTTTAATTACGCCATTTGCATTATAATGATTGAAGTTAACTGTTAATGTTTTTTCATTTCCAACTATGACCTTTTCAATACTTGTTGGATCAACACTCATGACAACCCAGTTAGAAACATCAACATCATCACATGGTTCATCATCATAATCTAAACCAGCACCAACTAAAGTTGAAGGATTGCTGTTAGTTCCCCACCAGTTATATTGAGCATTAGCACTTGGTTCACGACCTTCATTGTAAATTAATTTATTAGTTCCTTTTCCAAGTAATGCAGAGTAATGTAGAGTTAAGATACCTGAATTGTAAATATCATCACCATGATAACCAGTATTTCCATTGGAAGCTGCATTAGCATCAAAAATGGAAGTTTCAATATTTAAGGCACCTTTATTATAAATAGCCCCACCATCTTTATTAGCTTTGTTTCCAATGAATTTGGAATCTTTAATGGTTGCAGTACTTGAATCAGATTCAATGTGAATTGCTCCACCATTTCCTACAGTAACTACATTATTTTCAAATGTTGCATTATTAACATTTAAAGTTCCTTTATTAAGCCAAATACCACCTAATCTAGCAGTATTATCAGATAGTGTAGAGTTAATTACATTTACCGCACCACTATCAATATATAAAAATGCATAAGTAGTACCTTTAGCAACATTATTACTGGAAATAGTTGTATTAATAATATCAAGATTACCTGAGTTAAATATTAATCCATAACCGTCATTTTCATAAATATTTGAATTAACAATAGTCATTACACCAGTATTGTATATTGAACTTACAGTAGGAGTACTTCCTGATTTTTGAGTGTTTTTGTAAATGCTTACATTATTTAAGTTTACAGTTCCTTTACTTTGCATAACTCCACCGTAATTATTTAATGCATTAGTAAATGCAACATTAGTGAAGTTAACAATTGTATTCTCATTTATATTCATGATTTTAGAAGCATTACCATCAATGATAACTTTTCCTGAACCAATCATTGCAAATGATTTAGCTATTGTTAAAGAATTAGCAATATAAGTACCCTCACCTACATGAATAGTGTAACCTTCAGCAACTAATTCAATTGCTTTTGCAATAGTAGCTACAGGACTATCCTGACTACCGTCATTTGCATCACTACCAGTAGATGATACCCAAACATCAGTTACTGGAAGTTTTGCAACAACTTCAATAGTTAAAGTTTGACTACCTGATTTAGCAGCAATCTGATCGTTGCCGTTTACAGTGTATGAAACAGCAGCAACACCATTAACAGTAGAAACAAGATTACTTGCTAAAGTACCATTAACAGCACTAAATTCTACATCAATAGCAGGAAGAGGTTTTGACAAGTCATTTATAGTATCAAAACTTGAATATTTGTTGAAATTGACAGATATTGTTTTTACATCACCTATTTCAGCATCTGTTACAGTAGTTGGATCTGCACTCATGATTACCCAATTGTTTAATGTTACTGTTGAAGGCACTAAATTTTTAGGAGAATTAGTTCCCCACCAGTTGTAATTAACTGTAGCCACACCAGACGCAGATTCAGCATTAGATATTGCATAGTCTCCTTCAGCAGTGTTATTTAATAAAACTGAATATGAAATGGTTGAATTACTGCCTCCGTTTAAGTATAATGCAGCACCTAATTTAGCCTGATTGTTTTTGAAAACAGAATCTGTAACACTGACATTACCGTTTAATGAAGTGTATATTGCTCCTCCCTGACCACCATTGAATTTTCCAGGATTAGCTTTGTTATTAATAAACATAGATTCTTTTATAATACATTCTCCACCAGAAACAAATAATGCTCCTCCCTGACCAGTATTTGCACTATTACCTTCAAATGTAGAATTAATTATATTAACAATACCTATAGTTGCATCAGATGATTTAGTTGCATAAATAGCTCCACCATATTTAACAGCATTATTTCTAAATACAGTATTGGAGATAGTTGCATTTGCTGAAGTTGTATAAACTATACCATAAGAATTAGAAAATGAAGTCATATTATTATTATAAAACTCAGAATTATCAATAACTAATAATGCATTATTTTGATTGTTTACAACACCTTTACCTGCAGAATTTTGATAAAATTTAGAATTATTAATATTTAATTTATTTTTATTAGTAATTATAGTTCCAGAATTACCAGTGGCCTTATTTGAATAAAAGTTAGAATTAGAAATGGTTAACTTACCTTCATTTGAAATAGCACCTACAAGAGCAGCATTACCATTTGTGAAAGACAAATTAGTTAAAACAACAGTTGCATCAGCAGTTACTTCCATAATTTTTGAAGCATTACCATCAATTACTGTATTAGCACTACCTTCTAAAGTTAAACTTTTAGAAATGCTTAAAGTTTTATCATTTACATAATTACCATCAGCAATATGAATAGTATAACCATCACCAGCAAGTTCAATAGCTTTTGCAATAGTAGCTACAGGATTAGCTTGGCTACCATCATTATCATCACTACCTGTAGTTGCTACCCAAATATCAGCTGCTGCTTGTTTTGCAACAACATCAATAGTTAAACTTTGACTACCTGATTTAGCAGTGATTTTATCATTAGTTGTAGTAGTGTATGTTACAGTAGCTATACCATCTACACTAGCTACATTATTTTTACTTAAAGTACCACTAACAGCACTAAAGTCAACATTAATTCCAGAAATAGATTGAGCTAAATCTTGAATACTACCAGAAGCATCAGTGTAATGATTGAAGTTAACACTTACATCAATAGCTTTACCACTTTCAGCATTAATAGTAGTTTCAGGAGTACTCATAACTGCCCATTTATTTACATTGTCACCAGTATAAGTATTAGTTCCCCACCAGTTGTAATCTAAATTAACAGTTGGAGTAATTCCAGATTTGACATCTACATTTTTACTGAATCCATTATCAACAATAGATGAATAAGTTATATTAGCTTTACAAGCAGAATTGAAATAAATTAATGCACTGCTAGAATCAGCAAATGTATTATTTTCAATTATACAATTAGTCATATTTAAAGCAGTTGAATCTCCCACATATAATAAATACTTACCATAGGAAGTAGTAGTTTTTCCAACTACATTATTAGAAATTACAGTGTTAAAAATAGTTAATTTACTTCTGCTTTCAACAACTGCTTGTATAGGCCCACTAGCTCCAGTTATAATAGAATTAGTTAAAGTTACTGTTGCTTCTTTATTATTTAAATAAAATACATTTCTTAAAAATGCATATTGGCTGCCAGCAACAACACTATCTGCTAATTTAGGATTGATAATAGATAAATTATTAAAGTTATATGTACCTGAACCAGAAATATACACAATACAACCATTAGATGCTCCACTAACTACATCTTTTATTGTAGAATTAATAATATCTGCAACACCTGTTGTGTATAACTGCATTGCACCAAATTTAGCACTAATATCTGTAAAAGTACAATTAATTACTTTAAGATTTCCATTACCACCTACTTTTAAACCACAGGAACTACCACTAGCAGATGAAACCCCTGTGAAAACAAGATTAGTGAATTCTAAAGTACAGTCATTTTCAAGACATTCAAATACATTTGCACCATTACTACTTAATATAACATTACCTTCACCAACAAAAGATAAAGATTTATTAAGACCTATTTTTCCCTGATTATAAGTTCCTTCTTTAATATGAATAGTAGATCCGCTTTGAGCTAAGTCTACAGCTTTGCTGACACTAGCTACAGGACTAGCTTGGCTACCATCATTATCATCACTACCCGTAGTTGCTACCCACACCTCACCAGATGGAGAATCGCCAACTACCTGAGAATCCTCTGAACTTATCTGATTAGCAAATACAACATCATCGACAGATACATCTTCACTAATACCGACTGCATCAGATGAATTCATAGCTATCTCATTACTATCTGCTGCACTTACACAAGATATTGAAAATGCCACAATAGCTATGAGACAGATTAATAAAATTTTCTTATCCATGAGTATCCTCCTTTTTATTTTATTTTGAAAATTTTAAGTTTTTGAAAGTTTTTATATTATCAAACATCACCAATAAATCATTATAACCCCCATAATTAAGTCAAACCAGCTTTAAACCAGCAAAACACATATCTATAAATTCAAAATAAATTTATCAAAACTAAATAAATTTTGAATATGAATTATATTTATATAATAAACAAGTATTTAATGATTATCAAATATTTTTGAAAAGTAAAAAATAAGTTACATCAGAATTTAAAAAAAAGAAGAAAAAAGATTAATCAATGGAATCAAAGGCTTTTTCAATAGCTTCTTTTTGATTCATTGCCCTGCAAGCCTCTTCAACCCTGTCAACATCTGCTTTTGTTTCAGGATATCTTGGAACTGCATGACATCCCCCATCATCCAATTTAGAAATTTCAAAAGTTCCGATATCTTCAGCTATTCTGGTAATTTCCAATTTGTCCAAACCTATTAACGGACTTAAAATCGGCATGTCAACACCATGACTGGTAGCTAATATGTTAGACAGTGTCTGTGAAGCTACCTGACCTACACTGCTTCCGTCTACAATAGCTAATGCTCCATATTTATGAGCTAATTTCTCAGCTATTTTATACATCCCTGACTTGCATAAAACACAGGTCATTTTTTCCGGAGCACAGTCTTTAGCCTGCTGCAAATACTCCCCATATTTTACAACTTTTTTTGTAATATGAACTCCTTTTGCATAACTTTGAAGCTGATCAATTATTTTATCAAAGTTTTCATGAACTTTAGGTCCTGTAAATGGAGCATTATCACAATGAAGTGCTATAACCTCACATCCTCTTTTCATCATAAGATAAGCTGCCACCGGAGAATCAATACCGCTGGACACCAAAACAACAACCTTTCCCTGAGTTCCCAGTGGAAGGCCTCCCGGACCGTCAATTTTTTCATGATAAATAAAAGCTTCATCATCTCTTACTTCAACATAAATTTTAAGTTCAGGATTTGTTAAATCAACAGGACATCCTACTTTTTTAACAACTACAGAACCGCAGAATGCAGCCATTTCCTGAGATGTGAAATCATGGTTTCCCACTCTTCTGCATTTTATGGCAAATCTTGTATCTTTGCCTATGAATCCGTCATCAACAAGATTATCTACATATTCACCTAATGTTTTTTCAATATCTTCATAGTTTCCATATGTTGAAACAGCCGGAGAGTAAGATACAACACCAAATACCTTATTTAAATTTTCCAAACACTCGCCATAGTTTTTTGGAAAGATATATATTCTTCCCTGGTTTCTGTCAACTTCACAGTCAATAGCTGCTTTAATATTTTTAACCAATTTGCGCTCAAAACGTGCTCTTACTTTTGAGCTTTTTAAACCAATTTCACCATAACGTGCTATAACTACATCATAATTCATATTATTCCTCTTTTAATACTTTAAGGTGTCCAGCCATAAATTTAAGAGTAGATCCCTGTACCAGTACTGAAATACAAGTAACAACCATTACAATATCAAATATCATTTGTGCATTATAAATACCATGTACCAATGGATAAAATGCAAATACAATAGGTACTGCCCCTTTAATTCCTGCCCATGAAACAAACGCCTTTGAAGGTCTGTCTATATCAAATGGAGCCAGAGATATCAGTACTGCAATTGGCCTTGCCACAAATGTCAGTATCATTGCAATCCATATTGCAGGAATTAACATAGGTATAAGTTCCTTTATTGATGAAAATGCACCAAGCAATACAAACATCACAATCTGCATAATCCATGCAATACCTTCGAAAAAGGATAATTGAGTATATTTATATTTGATTTTACAATTACCTATTATTACTGCCGCAATATATACTGACAGGAATCCATTTCCCCCAACAACTTCAGTAGCTGCAAATGAAAGAATAGCTGCAGACAATAACAGTACCGGATACAATCCCTCAACGCTTAATTTAATCCTTGCAAGCAATTTTGAAAATCCTTTACCTAAAATTGCTCCCATTATTAAACCTAAAGCCAGTGATTTAAAGAAATTAAATATTAGAAGCAACATAGATGTCTCAGGATGAATTATTAAATAAATCACTGATGTTACAAGTATATAAGCCATAGGATCGTTTGTAGCACTTTCTAACTCAAGCATGTGATCCAAATTATCTTTAATATGTAACTTTTGTGTTTTAAAAATTGAAAACACTGCTGCAGCATCTGTAGAAGATATAATTGAACCTATTAAAAATGAATCCAACCATCCTAACCCGAATAGTAAATGAACCAGTATTCCTACAACAATTGCAGTAATAAAAACACCGACGGTAGATAAGGAGATTCCTTCCCATGTTACTCTTTTAATGTTGGCAAGTTCAGTGTCCAAACCCCCCGAAAACATAATAATAATCAGAGCAAAAATACTTATCGATTGAATCATATTATAATTCGTTATCGATGATGATATAACCTGGTTGGTGTCTAAAATCAAACCTACAATTAAAAAAATCAATAATGCGGGAACACCGATTTTAGCTGTGAATTTACTTAACAATACACAGACTAAAAGTAAAAATCCTATAAACAACAGTACCAAATGAACATCAAACATAAATATCAAATTATTTCAAAAAAATTTAGATTAAAATCGCCATTACTAAAAAAAAATATAACAGCTAATATAAACTTTTAATTTTAACATTTATAAGCATTATTGTTAAAGACCCTATTATCTAAATAAGGTCAATAGCAATATTTAATGCTTCATTCATGTTCTCGCATTTAGGCCCTGCTCCCTGAGCAAGAGTTAAACGGCCACCGCCGCCACCACCAAGAACCCCTGCAGCTTTTTTAATTATTTCATTTACTTTTATGCCTGCATCAATAGCATTTTGGGAAGCTGCACCAACAATTTTACCGTCATTGTTACCCATTAAAACAACATCAGCCTTGTCATTATCTGTAAAGTCAGTTGCAATCTTTTGAAGCTCTTTAAAATCAGCATCAATTAACTGTTTAACAACTTTAAGACCATTAATTTCAGTAACATCATCAGCTAATGAATTCATTTTTAAACTAGCTATTTCAGACTTTAACTTGTCAATTTCATTTTTTTGTGCTTTCCATTCAGAAAAGAACCTGTCACAGGTTTTTGGAAGTTGATCGTCATCGACTTTAAATATTCCTGAACTTTCACGAAGCAGTTTGTTTTCGTTCTGAATTGAATCAACTGCAGCTATTCCTGCTGAGAAATCAATCCTTTCAACACCGTCCTGAACCCTTTCGGTTTTATTGATTTTAATTGGACCGATATCACCAGTTCTTAAAACATGAGTTCCTGCACAAGCCTGAACATCAATGCCCGGTATTTTAACAACACGAATTGACTTACCCAGTACAATACCGCCCTGATAAAGTTTAAATCCATATAATGACTCTGCTTCATCTCTTGTATAAAATTTAATATCCAATTCAATATTGTCCATTACATATTCATTAGCTAATTTCTCAATTTCATTAAGTTCCTCTTGAGAAATACGTTTATAATGAGATAAATCTATACGGGATCTGGATACTCCTTTTTGAGCACCTGCTTGCCAAATATGTTCACCTAAGATTTTACGGGCGGCTGCTACAATAAGGTGAGTTGCTGAATGATGGCGGGCTAAAGTAATTCTCCTGTTCCAGTCGATTTTACCTTCAACTTTTTTACCGACAAAGTTATCCAAATCAACATCCCCATCTATATGATGCAATACCACATTGTTAACTTTTTCAGCATAATTGATATTAACAACAGCACCATCAACATAAATTGTACCTACATCAGAAGGTTGACCTCCTCCTTCAGGATAAAATACTGTTTTATCAAATACCAATGTGTTTTTACCGTCTTTTTCAACTACTCCTAAAACTTCTGCTTCAAATTCTTTCTGATTAAAATCTTTATAGAATAATAAATCTGTTTCAGGATAATCAATTTCAAAAGATTCCTTTTTATTGGAGGTGTCTTTTTCATGAGCTCCTGCTACAAGAGTAAAAAAATTATCCGGAACATTTACAGTAAAATTATCTCCAGCTATTTCAACAACTGTTTCCGGAGGAATTCCATGAGCATCATATAAATCCATTAACATGTCTAAAGGCATTTCTGTTTTACCTTCTTTTTTAAGACGTTTAATTGATCTTTTAACAATACTGGTTCCTTTTTTAATAGTAGATTGATATCTTTCCTCTTCAAGAGAAATAATATTCATAATATGATCTTCAGAATCTTTAATTTCAGGATAGAATTTAGTTAAAAATTCAAGCTGAATTCCCATAACCTCTGCCAAAGACTCTTTCATATTTAACTCTTTCATGAAACGGATAGTTCTTCTTAAAACTAAACGGGCCAAATAACCTTCCTTTACATTTGAAGGAATAATTCCGTCAGCCAGCATGAAAGCAAGACAACGGGTATGGTCTGCAATAATATAAATTGCTTCCATAGGTTCTGCAGATTCTAAAAGTTCATCTAAAGTAATGCCTAAACTATTAGCCACCTGTTGACGAAGCTCTTTAATATCTCCAATATCCTCAATATCCATCATACCAGCTATTTGAGCATTACGGGCCAAAATATCAGTATTGACCTTAACATCAGTTAATTCTTTTAACTTATCCACTACAGGAGCAAAACATGCATCATAAGCAGTAGGAGTTCCCTGAGAAATCCAAGCTATTCTTTCCAAACCATAACCTGTATCTACAACTTTAATTGGAATTTCTTCTTTTTCGCCATTGTCTAAAGTTTTATATTGAATGAAAACCAAAGTAGCTAATTCCACACCACGAACACAAACTTCGTAACAAGGTCCTTCATTACCTCCACCACTCCACCATGATTTGATAAAGCAGATTTCCTCAGTGTTAATTCCAATATATTTAAAGAACTCATGACAAAGTCTTATTGTCTCATCTTCCCAGTAAATGAAATTTTCTTCAGTATTTATTACAGTGTGAGATCCCATTGTAAAACAGGTCATGTGTCTACCTGTTCTTCCAACATTATCAACATCATTTAAACGAACAGAAGGCTGTTCAATTTCTAAAGGGTTTGCTGGCGGTTTAACCATACCGGAAGTAACCCAAGGCTGGAAACAGAATATAGAAGCTCCAACTAAAAATACATCATCTCTCCATCTTTTAGCTAAAATAGGATATCTCTTAATAGGAGTATGTCCCTCTTTTTCTAAAAATTCTCTGAAAACTTGTTGAATTTCATATAAAGTATAAGGTTTATCAGTTGCAGGATTTCCAATAAATTCATATTCATCACATGGAGCATCCCCACAGGTATCCCTGTCAACTTGTGCGTAAAATTCATGTCCACAAGTTTTACATTTTTGTTTTTTATAACCAAGTTTATCGAATATTTCAAGCATTTCAATCAATTTTAAAATCTATTTATTATAATTTACTATTTGTTTTTAATATAATAAATATATTTTTAGAAAAAGTAATCACATTAGTAAGTGCTTAAAATAAGTGTTAAGTTGAAAATAAGTTTTAATTAATAAAAATAGTAGTTAATAAAAAAGAAAAGAAAAAGATAGAAAAAATCTATCCGAATAAAGCTCCTAAACCAGCTGCTGCTGCTTCTTCAGCTTCTTCTTCCTCTTCCTCTTCTTCTTCCTCTTCTTCTACAGCTGCTTCAGCTGCTGCTGGAGCTGCTGCTGCAACGGCAATACCTGCACCTAAAGCAGAGAAACCAGTTGATAAAGATGCTGCTAAGAATCCTAAACCTTGAGCAATTGTACCAGTGATTGTAGCAACTTCACCTGCTGCAAATACACTTGAATTTGACATAGCAACTAATAAACATAAAACGACTGCACCAGCGAAACCACTGATATGAACACCTAATCTTCTTTTAGCACTTTGAGCTGATACTTTTCCTGTAAATACTTTAATTAATGGTAATGTTAATAAAACTACTGCAACTAATGGTAATAAAATTTCTAATACTGTCATAATAAATTTCCTCCTTGAATTTAATCTTCCTTAATAGTTTTAAATGGAATTCCATTTCCTTCATAATAACGTGAAAACATTTCATAGAATTCAAGACGTAATACTTGAATACCAACAATCAATCCTTCAAGACACATTACGAAAACGTTTCCTAAAATCAAGACGATGATTTCACCAAATCCTCCTACCATTTCAGCAAGAGTATAAACAACAAGCATCATACCAGCATGTGATAAAACGAATCCCCCGACACGCAAGAATGACATTGTG
>OGWZ01002084.1_pt1 | contig 16544 bp, 7 predicted proteins | sample 1576141 | NCBI WGS metagenome assembly OGWZ01 (sample SAMEA3541512, study PRJEB24748) | human gut metagenome | biome: human gut; feature: human-associated habitat; material: faeces | place: China | collected 2012
TTAATTTAACGCAGTATTATATACTGAGTCCACTTTAAAAAGGGACATATTTTGAATCCAGTCTGGCCAGTGTGGTCATTCTGAGTGAAACATAGCAATCGGCTCCGCTGGTGAATATCTTTCGAGAAATCGCCTTGAAAGAGCCGAAAGCTTCTCTAATAGGCCCGAAAAGGGCAAATATCGATCTTTGAAATGTTGAAATCTGGAATATTACCATCCTTCGGAGGTTCATCCACATACATCTGCTATATGCATGCATACGATGTTTGAGCAAGCCCCTATATCGGGTCTTGTCCTTACGTGTATGAAAACTGTATTGGAACATGGCTGCTTCAACGTTATTCCGTTTATGCTGCTCCTCCAAAGGAAGACTTTCTATCTGCTTCCTTAGCTGATAGGCTTTAATGTCTTTGTCTTCAAAGTAACGCCAACCGGTTTTGTTGTTCCATGGGATTCTCCATCGTTTTCTGGAGCCCTGCTTTGTGACAGCTTTGACGGCCTCATAGGTATTGCCAGTAGCAATTTCCCTGACGGTCAGACCATCCTCGTCATGTGGTATCAGTTCCCATCTGCATCCACCTTGCATCTTGCCAGTCTTGAGCTGCATGGCATTATGGTTCTTTGCAAACTCTCGATTGTCTGGACTTTGATAGGCACCATCTGCATACAGGTCTTCAATCGTAGAATCCGTGACACGTTCACTGTTTTCCACAGCCTCCTGAAGGAAATGGCAGTCTGCAAATACTGCAGTTTCAACCTGAACGGAAGTGATGATGTTAGGCTTGCCTTCCTCTACAGTCTCTGTGATGTTGGTCACGTAGCCTTGCACCTTCTGGTCATTCTTGGCACGATAGGTTGCATCAGGATCGTTAGGATTCTGAAGACTGTCTGCCTTTACCTCCTTCTTGTCTCGAAGAACAGCCTTTCCGTCCTTTACGGCATACTGTTCATCAAACAGACGTTGAAGAAGATCATGTGCAGGGGAAGTGGCAGGAAAAGTTGCCAGCATCTCCATGATGAAATTGCCAATTCTGGCAAGATTGCTCTGAAGCGTATCGGAATCAGAGCGGTAAACAGTCTTGGAGGAATCCTCTTTCAAGTATTCCTTTGCCAGTTCTTCCTTCTCTGGGGAGAGATTGGAAAGCGTGCATGTCTTGAGGAACTTGACCAAAGTTGTATGTATCAGTTCATAACGAGACTGGCGAGCGATATTGCTGCCGATAAGCTTACTATCCATACGGACGCACTTGCCTGATATCTTGAGAAGACGTACCTGATTGCCAGCAAGCTGTTCGAAGCAGAGCTGCATCAGATCTATACCAGTTCTTTCCTGATATTCGCAGATGCGGCGGCGAAAAAGATAATAGGTATCTATTGATGGAGTAACATCTGTCAGAAGTTCCATGCCAAGAGCCTTTCTGGTAAGAAGATCAAACTCGCACTTCTCGAACAGATCCTCATCACTACAACCGAAGCCCTCCTTCAAGGCAGACATAGCCACGAGTATGCGGATGGAAGCATTTGGGCGGCCGCTCTTCTTGCCTTCTGGAAACAAAGGCTTGAATATCTCCTCATCAATCTTGGTTGTCACGAGACTATAGAACTGGTTATACCATGCGTTGGGGGCAGAATACTTCTTTGAAGCACGACTTCCTAACTGCATTAAGGGAGCCGTGAATATATCTAACTGAGGATTCGGATCTGTCTTTTTAAACATAGTCATTCTGTTTGATTGATGGTATAAAGATACGAAAAACATTCCAGATTACGACATAAATCAGAGATTATTTTCGTGAAATATAAACATTTTAAACAGGCCTTACTTTTTAAAGTGGGCTCACTCCATGACTTTCGTAAAGGCAACTAATCGCCATGTCCGTGAGACCTCCTCGGATAAGGGCTTATTCTTTCCATATTATACCCACTTCATTTACACCAACCATTCCGAATAGCTATAGGACTTTGATTTGTGTGGCAATCTCATCCATGGTTAAATGCCTTATATGAAGTTTCTCTACGTTAGGTCAGATGTTTGCCGCCAGCTTCTTTCAGATTCCACCTCGCAGTGGACACCCTTGCTATTGGCTATACAATCCCGCTATTAGGGCTTGTTAGGGACTTGCACCCATTAGAATAAGCTCATGCTGAGCATACAACCAAACGGGCTGAAGAGATAGCAGTCCCTTCAGCCCGTTGCAGAACTATATACTAAAGTACAGTATTTTATCCTTCCTTTATCTTCCAATCACTAATTGTCCGCTGATTACTATCGTAATTAACACCAATTTTGAACAAGCGTTTACCATCAGCAGAATATGGAATCAGATATCCCTTTTCATCTATCTGTTTGATTGCTTCTTCGGCAGAACCATCATACTTCAATTCGAAAACAAATACAGCATCAGGCATATATACCACTGCATCAGCCCTGCCTATTGCACTATCCTCCTCTACCCTCATATGGGCGCCCATCAGGTTGAAGATAAGATAGAACACCGTCTGGAAATCCCGTTCGTTCTTATTGCTCAAACGGTTGGAGATGCTGGCAAGATATGCTTTCAATCGAATCATTGCTCCCTCTACATCTCCATCATAAAGCATTTCCAGGAAATCACCCACCAGGCTGTTATTATCCAAAGATATTGGTGAAAGATAGTTAGGTGCAAGACTCTTGAGCATACCAATCTTTACCTCCCTGTTAGGATATTCCAAAGTATAACGATGCAGCATCGGATTATACTTCTTGATAGTGAGATAACCGCTCTGATAGAGCAACGGAAGCGCAGAAGTCATCATTTCCGGCGAAACATCAAAGTCATCCACATCACATGATTTCTTCTCAATATCCATCACATTGACGTGATACTTCTGCAATGTCTTAATAAGATAAGACGGAGTACCCGAGCCAAACCAGTAAGGAGCAATATCCCGTGCATTCAGTGCCTTTACCAGGCTGAACGGATTGAAAACATCTTCAGATTTCTTACTGAAATGATAGCCGTCGTAGAATCTTGTCAGCTCTGCCAGGCACTCCTCATACGTCATACCCAGGTCTTCTCCCAAAGCCTCAATATCCGGTTTCATCTGCGTGATAAGCTCTGTCTTGCTGATACCGCAGATGGCGGAGTACTGGTCGAACATGCTGATATTGTCGAGGTTATTCAGCTCGCTGAAGATGCTGAGCTGCGAGAACTTGGTGATACCCGTGATGAAGGTAAACTCCAGGTATGGGTCGAGCTTTTTCAGAGGACTGTAGAAGTTCTGCATGATGCGGCGGAGGGGCTGCAGGTTCTCCTTCTCATGTACCACATCCAGCAATGGGGCATCATATTCATCGATGATGACAACCGCCTTTTCGCCCGTTTGCTCATAAGCACGCTTTACGATACCATCCAGTCTTTCATTAGGATATTTTTCACTTTCTCCCTTACCGTATAGCTTTTCATAGGGCAAAAGCTGTAGATTCAGATAACTGTTCAAGGCATCAGCATCAAAGTGCTTGGCACCGCTCATATCAAAATGAAGCACAGGATGCTTCACCCAATCCTTCTCATAATCAGCTATTGCCAATCCCTCGAAGAGTTCCTTTCTACCCTCGAAATAAGCTTGGAGAGTAGAGGCAAAGAGCGACTTTCCGAATCGTCTTGGACGACTCAGAAAGACATACGACATCTGCTTTTCTCTGAAATCCACGATATATTGGGTTTTATCTACATAGAGATAACCTTTCTCACGGAGTTTTCCGAATGTCTGTATCCCCACAGGGTATTTATTTACTATTTTTGCCATAATCTTACAAACTTTACGTTTTGCGCGGCTAAATTACAAAGAAAATCTGAATTAACCAAAGAAAAAATCAAATAACTTAACTTTCACTTATCAAGAAATGAAAGGAGATAAGGAAGTACTGTAAAGATAGCAAGTATTGCCCCACACGCCATGGGCTAGGAGCTTTTGGACCTTCAGCCCGTTCTTGAACCACTTGCGAAAGTTCTGTGATTTATTATTATAATTTGGTTTAAAATTCGTTTGTTTACGCCTGCAAAAGTACGACTTAATTCTCATTTGGCAAAAGGAAAGAGAGATAAAAAGACGGAAATGTACGAAAACGATTGCGTAACTTTTACAACAAAATTGAAACAAAAAGTTCTTAAATAGAAATAATAAGTGTATTTTTGCACCAACAAACTTAAAATATAAACTGAAAATAAAAATTATAATAAGTATAACAACCTAAAAGGCAAACAAATGAAAAAGAATCTACTCAGATTGGGGCTCTCACTCATAGCCCTGTTTGTTATGGTAGTGGCAAATGCGCAAACCTACCAGAACGAAGAAGCTAGCGTTTCATGGCCGTTTAATGACGACAACTACGCTACGCAGTACACTAAATCACCAGAAAATGGTTTCAGTCTGGTTTCCGTAAACACCGGTGACTTGAAGTATTCTCTCAAGACATCACGGACTACAATAGACAAAGACGGAAACAAGATGGTCATGGCTGGTTTCGGTCCTGTTGGCACAACAAAAGCCGTAGAATGGACCGTAAAACCAAGCAAGGGTCTCACATTCACCCCAACATCTATCAGTACCTATGTAAACCGATTCGGTACAGATGCAGAAAATGGAGTAACCGTAACCGCAAAACTTAGCAACGGAACTTCTGTAGACTTGGGTAATTTCACGGCATTAAGAGAGAACAAGACAACAGAGACTGACAAATATAAGGATCACGAAAACCTGACCAACCATATCGTCATCCAGCTCACTGCCGAGCAGCAAGCCCAACTGACATCAGCTGAAGGCTTCACGCTAAGTTGCACAGTCGGCGTTGGCTCTACTAAGCAGCAAGGCTTTGCCGATGTACACATCAATGGTCTCTTGAACGGAACCGTTCAGCAGGTTGAACAGTACACCCTGTCCGCTGCCGTTTCAACCGTAGGAGCAGGAACAGTCAAAGTATCTCCTGCAGGAACCGTATTTGATGCAGAGACATCAATCACCGTAACAGCAACAAAGAATTTCGGCTACAAGTTTGTCAACTGGACAGATGCCAACAACCAGGTGGTATCTACAGATGAAACATACACCTTCTCTATCTCTGCCAACACAGCATTGAAGGCAAACTTTGAGAAGATAAACACCTACGCATTGAATTACAAGGTTGAAGGTGGAGCAAAAGACTATATGATAAGTGCCTCTCCTATCCCAACCATTGTTGAAGGAAAGAACATGTATGAAGAGGGAACAGAAGTAACCCTCACAGCCAGCAGCAACGACATCCTCACCTTTACCAACTGGAATGATGGTGAAACAGGAGCAGAACGCAAAATAAAGATGAATGTCGACCAATCATACACTGCTGCATATTCTGCAAAAGACTTCATCGCAGGCTGGGACTTCTATAAGTCAGCAAGAGAAGGTCGTACAGCAGACTTCGCTGCAGCAGACAACGATGTAGACCAGCTCATCCTGCGCGATGCAGACGGAAATACATACGCATGGCTCGACAAGAGCAACAGTGCTGGCGGCTACGAAGGAAAGAATGCAGCTGTAAACTGGACCTCCAAGAAAACCAAGGCACTGGGCGAAACCTATTGGCAGACCAAGGTCAACGCAACAGCCTTCACCGATATCAAGGTAAAGAGCAGTATGCTCTACAATTATAATGCATACGAAACATATAATGTGGAATACTCTCTCAACGGCACCGACTGGACCAAGGTAGGCGCCATCAAGATGCCAGGAACCAAAGCCTGGACCGATGGCGAGTTCACTCTCCCAGCCGATGCAAACAACAAGGCAGAAGTATACATCCGCTGGATTGCCGACAAGACTTCTTCCATCAAGGGAGCAACAGGCGACAACGACGGAATCGCTATCACAAATATCTACATCACAGGTACTGCCCAGCTCGTTAACGACGGCAAGGCCCCTGTACTCGTAAGCACCATACCAGCAGAAGGCGCAACCAACGCATCTGCCAACGGCAAGATTGTACTGACTTTTGATGAGAAGGTAAAACTCACCGACAACGCTGCAGCCACTCTCGGAACAGCAAAGATAGAAGGAACTGTATCAGGCAAGACCATCACCTTCGCATACAAAGGCTTGAACTACGCTACAGCTTATACCTTCACACTCGCTGCAGGTTCGGTAGCCGATTTGACAGACAATGCCACAGACCAGGCAATTGTTCTGAACTTCACTACCAAGACCAAGCCAGCAGTAACCAAAGCCCTCTACGACTTCATCGTACCAACCGACGGAGACTTCAAGGCAGCACTTGATGCAGCAGCCAAGCGTACAGATACTAGCAAGCGTTTCCGCATCTTCATCAAGCAGGGCGACTACAAGATTCCTGCTGACGAGAAGAGTAAGGTAACAGGTAGCGACGGCAAGAGTTATGCTAACCCAACCACCTATATGAATACGCCAAACGTATCAATCATTGGTGAAAGCATGGACAACACCTCACTGACCAACACCATTCCAAACTCAGGCCAATCAGCCAACGTATTGGAAGGTATCGGCAAGGGTGACGTACTCTGCTTGCAGAAGGGAGCAACAAACACCTATTTCCAGGATCTGAAGATGTACAGCAGTATGGGTGATGCCAAAGGTCGCGACATCGTACTCAACGACCAGAGCAACAAGACCATCTGTAAGAACGTAAACCTCTGGGCTTACCAGGACACCTACGTATCAAACAACCAGAACGGTAAATTCTACTTCGAAGACGGAATCCTTCGTGGTCGTACCGACTACCTTTGCGGTAAGGGTGACGTATATTATAATAATGTAGAACTCTGGATTTGCGAAAAGGGAGGATACCTCGCCGTTCCTTCTCAACCAAAGAAGTATGGCTACATCTTCAAAGACTGTACCATCAAGGATGCTACTGAGGCAAAAGACCTGAATGGTAACTACACCTTAGGTCGTCCATGGGGCAAGGGAACACCTATCGCGCTCTACATTGACACCAAGATGGAAGCCATCCCGTCAGCTGCAGGATGGAACGAGATGAGTGGCGGATACCCTAAGCGTTTCGCTGAGTACAACTCATACACATCAACAGGAAGCATAGTAGACCTCAAGGACAGAAAGAAAGTTTATGATGCCTACGACTCAAAGAATGGTGACAATTATGTAAACCGTCGTAATGAAACAGCAGGAGACCCTATCCTCACAGCAGAGGAAGCAGCAACCTACACCATTGAAACAGTAATGGGTCAGGATGATGACTGGGATCCTACAGCAGCTACCGAACAGGCTTCAGCTCCAACCAACGTAAAGTTGAACGGCACAACCCTCGCTTGGGACAATAACGACTACGCGCTTCTCTGGGCAGTATGCAAGAACGGCAAGGTAGTAGACTTCACCATCACTCCTAGCTATATCGTTGATGACGCCTCTGCAACATGGAGCGTACGTGCAGCCAACGAGATGGGCGGTTTGAGCGAAGCTACAGTTGTTGGTCAGGGCACCGGCATCCACAACATCACCTCAGCTACAGATGCAGCAGTCATCAAGACCGCCATCTATGCAGCCGACGGCACACAGCTCTCAAATCTTCAAAAGGGTATCAACATCATTGTGAAGACCCTGGCAGATGGCAGCAAGAAGACAAGCAAGGTCATCGTAAAGTAAAGAAGCAGAGACCATAAGTAATTAGATTGACAGATAACATTCGGAGTGCAATATCCCCATCCTCTTTCAGAAGGGTGCCGGATATTGCACTTTTTTTGTTCCCTCAGCTTCTGAAACAGCAGAAACGGGAACTGAGAAAACAGACCGTCGAAATGAAAAAAACAGAGTATTTACGCAAAAATCTGTAAACGTTTACGTATTTTTTTACCCCCAATATACCCCGATTCTCATATTTTTTATATACTTTTGCAACAAGAAAACCAAGACTTAGCAATCGCTACGCATCCAGGTTGCCCCCACCGGAGCCTTCGGGAACCAAGAGGAACAGCCTTCAGCAAGCATCTGCTCAGAACTGGAATTCTACTTAAAAACATTAAATAAAAAACATTAGAATATTAGTAATTTAGAATAAGTTTTATCTAAACCTAAAGTGTATGTCTGGTAATTTTAGAAAAAAGAAAATTGCTTTGGCAGGCGCACTGATGTTCGTAGTAACAAGTGTATCTGCACAAACAGTAAAAGGCGTTGTTACTGACAATACGGGCGAGCCAATCATCGGCGCATCTGTCATGGAGGTAGGTGTAGCGGGCAATGGTGGCGTGACCGACATTGACGGTAACTTCACAGTAAACTTAAAAGGCAAAAGCAAGAAACTGAAGATTTCATACATTGGTATGAAAGCTAAGGAAGTAAGCGTTGCAGGTAAAGAATCAATCGATGTAAAACTTGAGGATGACAACACCACCCTCAACGATGTCGTAGTAATCGGTTATGGTACTGTTAGAAAGAAAGACCTCACAGGTTCTGTATCTTCTATCAGCGACAAGCAGATTGCCAACATTCCAGTTTCTAACGTAAGCGAGGCGATGACCGGTAAGATGGCGGGTGTGAACATCACCACCACTGAAGGTTCACCAGATGCTGACGTGAAGATTCGTGTGCGTGGTGGTGGTTCTCTTTCACAGGACAACTCTCCACTCTACATCGTAGACGGTTTCCCAGTTAGCTCTATCAGCGACATCGCTCCTAGCGAAATTCAGAGCATCGACGTATTGAAGGATGCTTCTTCTACAGCCATCTATGGTGCCCGTGGTGCCAACGGTGTTATCATCGTAACAACCAAGAGCGGTTCTGAGGGTAAGACTCAGGTAAACTTCAATGCATCTCTCGGCTACAAGAAAGTATCTAAGTTGGTGAAGACTATGTCTCCATACGACTATGCATACTATCAGTATGAGTTGGGTAGCACTGACTATGGTAACTACAACGATCTCGATATCTGGAAGTCTATCGAAGGACGTGACTATCAGGATGAGGTATTCGGCCGTACAGGTAACCAGAAACAGTATAACGTGAACGTAAGCGGTGGTACCAAGGACCTGAAATACAACATCGGTTTCTCTCACAACGATGAGAAGAGCATCATGCAGGGTTCTGGCTACGCCAAGAACAATGTAAACGCCAAGATCAATGCCAACCTGAACAAGTGGTTGTCTCTCGACTTCAATGGCCGTATGGCTTTCACCAAGCTGGATGGTTTGAATGGTGGTGCTGATACCAACGAGTCGAGTGCAGCAAACTCAGTTGTTGCCAACACCGTAAGATGGAACCCGGTAGAGCCACTCTCTGGTACATCAGACGATGATGAGGAGAACAGTACATCTACACGCCGTAACCCAACAGAGCGTATCACCGATACCTATAAGTATCAGGAGCGTTTCCAGCAAAACTACAACGTTGGCTTAAACTGGAAGCCATTCAAAAATATCACATTCCGTTCTGAGTTCGGCTATGGTTGGAAGTACAACAATACCGAACAGGTTTGGGGTTCTAATGCAACTACCAACTCTAAATATGGTTACAACGGTCAGCCACAGGCACAGTTCGTACGCTTGGAGAACAAGAACTGGCGTAACGCAAATACATTGACTTACGACAACAAGAAGCTTTTCCATGGTCGTGACCACATCAATGTATTGGTAGGTCAGGAGTGGAGCAGCAGCCAGGACGTAACCCGCACCAACACTTCTGTAGCCTTCCCTACTTCATTCACATTGAACGAGGTATTGGCAAACACAGCAGCAGGTACAGCACTTCCAAACGAAGGTAATATCAAGGCAGAGGAGAACATTCTCTCTTACTTCGGCCGTATCAACTATACACTCAACGACAAGTATCTGGCTACCATTACCGTTCGTGCCGATGGTTCCAGTAAGTTTGGCAAGGACAACCGTTGGGGTATCTTCCCATCAGCAGCCTTGGCTTGGCGTATGTCTGACGAGGAGTTCCTGAAGGGTGCTTCCAGCTGGCTTTCTAACTTGAAGGCCCGTCTGAGCTTCGGTACAGCAGGTAACAACCGTATCAACTCTGGTTTGCTGACTACCACCTACTCTATGGCAGACAACACATCAAAGGCTCCATTCTTCGATGAGAACAGAGCTTCGATGCTTGAGCATGGTAAATTTCTCTATAATCCAGACTTGAAGTGGGAAACCACAGTGACCCGTAACTTCGGTATCGACTACGGTTTCTTCAATGGTCGCCTCAGCGGTACATTGGACTTCTACTGGAATACCACCAAGGACCTCTTGATGCAAAGTATCGTTCCAGCCAACACAGGTTACTCTTACCAGTTCCAGAACTTCGGTAAGACCTCTAACAAGGGTGTTGAGTTGGCGCTCAATGCCGTAATCGTGGACAAGAAGAACTTCGGCTTGAACTTCAACTTCAACGTATCTTACAACAAGAACAAGATTGATGAGTTGAACATGGAGAACCCATGGCAGAGTTCTAACTGGAGTGGTTCTACCATCGCCAAGTATGAAGACTTCCGCGTAGAGCAAGGCGGTCGCCTCGGTGAGCTTTGGGGCTACAAGAGCAACGGCTTCTACACCGTATATGACGCAGCAACAGGCAAGGGAGACTTGGTATTGAAAGAAAACGGCACCTGGGCACTGGCAGAAGGCGTAAAGGACAACAGCTACAAGCTCTTCGGCGGTAACCTCTATCCAGGCGTTGCCAAGGTAGAAGTTGACGAGAATGGTGAAGCTGTGAAGCAGCGTCTGGGTAACACAGTACCTACCACAACTGGTGGTTTCGGCTTCGACGGTCACGTTGGTAACTTCGACTTCAACCTGTTCTTCAACTACTCACTGGGCAACAAGCTGGTGAACGGTACCAAGCTTGCCAACTCATTCTATGCAGGTTCAGCCAAGAACTACAACCTGGTGGATGACTTCAACGTAGGCAACCGCTATACCTGGATTGACCCAGCCAACGGTAACAACATCGGCCGCCCATCAGCTAGCCTCATCACAGAATATGGTGGTGTAGAAAAGGTGATGAACCGCTTGAACGAGATTAATGCCAACGCCAATATCTACAATCCAGCAGGCGTATCAACCATGCAGCTCATCAGCTATGCTGTAGAAGATGCATCATTCTTGCGTCTGCAGAACGTAACAGTGGGTTACACCTTGCCAAAGAAGTGGGTAAACAAGTGCTATATGCAGAACGTACGCATCTACTTCACAGGTTACAACCTGCTTTGCTTCACTAACTACTCAGGCTACGATCCAGAGGTTGATACAAGTTCTAAGAAGAACCCAATGACCCCAGGTATCGATTATGCAGCTTATCCAAAGAGCCGCACCTTCGTAGGTGGTATTAACGTTACATTCTAAAACTTTATAAGATAATAACAATGAACAAGATATTATATGCATTTGCATTGGCAGGCGTATTAGGATTGTCTTCATGCTCCGACTTTCTGGATCAGACCTCTCCATCAGAGATGACTGCTGAGAATACCTACGCCTCACCTTATTATACCAATCTTCGCATCAATAAGCTCTATGGCGGAATGGCTCAGGACCGTACCTACGCACAGGACCTGTCTATTGTATGGAACCTGAACAGCGACTGCGAATTGATTGACGGTCTTGGCAGCAATGCTACCAACACCTCAAGTGAACGTGGTAACATGAACTATAACATGGACCCGGGATGGAGCAAGATCAGCGGCGTATGGGATGCTGAGTATGGTATCATCGAGGATGCCAACCAGATTATCGAGGGTATCCGCAGCAGCGCAACTCTCACTGCCGGTGGTGCTAACCAGAAGTCTATGGAACGTAGCCTCGGCGAGGCACTCACCATCCGCGCCATGATTTACTTTGACCTGGTTCGTATTTTCGGTGATATTCCTTTCAAGGTTGAAGCATCAAAGTCTGACTTGAGCAACGCTTACCTGGAGAAGACCGACCGCGACGTGATTATGGATTCCCTGATGAACGACCTGGATGAGGCTATCAAATACTTACCATGGGCAGATCAGGCAACAGGCTATACCACAGAGCGCACAACCAAGGGTTATGCTCACGCTCTCCTGGCACAGATTGCCATGACACGTGCCGGCTACGCCATCCGTGAAAAGTCAAAGGACGGATATGAGACAGCATCTTACAGCGATGCTACTTATCCAACACAGCGCCCTGGTGCAGCAGACCGCAAGGCTCTCTACGAGCGTGCCCTGAAGCACTGGTCTGCTATCATCAACGACAATACTCACAATCTCAACCCATCTTTCGAGAACGAGTGGTACTTGATTAACCAGCTCTCTCTCGACAAGACTTACCACGAGAACCTCTTCGAGATTCCTTTCGGTGAGAACGTAACTGGTGAGTTGGGTTACACTGTAGGTGTCCGCCTGAGTGGTGTTACAACAGAATATGGCTATGGCAACTCATCTGGTAAAATGAAGGTTACTGCACCTCTGCTCTATTCTTACGACAAGAAGGATACACGCCGTGACATCACTTGCGCCAACTTTGAAATCAAGCAGGATGGCAGCAACACCATAGAGAGCATGCTCAAGAATGCTCCTTTTGGTATATATGTAGGAAAGTGGGATGCCCGCAAAATGAACAACACCTGGTTGCAGAACAACCTGAAGGCTACAGCTAAGCACACTACAGGTATCAACCCTGTAAAGATGCGCTATGCTCAGGTATTGCTCTACTATGCAGAGTGCATGAACGAGTTGGCTGGCAATCCAGATGCCAACTACGAAGGTTCAGCAAACGGCATGACAGCCCGCCAGGCTCTGGAAGCAGTTCACACTCGTGCCTTCAATAAGGATGACAAGAACGATGCCAAGGCTTACGTCAACAACATTGCCTCTGACAAAGATGCATTCTTTAATGCTCTCGTTCAGGAGAACATGTGGGAGTTTGCAGGTGAAGGTATCCGTAAATACGACCTGATTCGCTGGAACCTCCTCGTAGAGAAGATCAATGAGTTCAAGCAGACTTACCTGGCTGAACTTGCAGACGGTACTTACCAGAAGACCATCTACTTCAACTACCTGGATGAGAAGAAAACCAAGATTGACTTCTCTAGCGTAACATGGTATGGTATTCCTGACGGAAAGACATCTGCTGACTACGATGGCAGTATCGACTCATTCGGTGCAGCTAAGTTGGATACAGGTTCAGATACACAGGTTGACGTAAACCTGCCATCTATCAGCAGCGGTTTGGTTGGCGATAACGTAGCAGTGAAGAACCGCTATCTCATGCCAATCGCTTCTACAACCATCTCTGCAACCAACGGTAAGATTCACAACTCTTATGGTTATGCAGACTAATTCATCTTTAATCAAAAAAGACAAGAAAATGAAGAGCATTAAAAACATATTGAGCACAGCGTCTATGATTGCATTGGCTCTGTCGGCTACTTCTTGTACCGATGGCAATGACTGGGACGTAGATGGCAGCCTGTCAAGATTGTTCGGTCTCAACGGTGACAAAATCACCGTTGAAACTGCCGAAACATCAGCTACGGTTACATTCTCTGCCTTCACATCAAAAGCAGTTTCTTCACCAGAGTACTATGTATTCGAGGTAAGCAAGGACTCTCTTTACGAAGGTGTTGAGAATGCCAACATCATCAAGTTCGGTGAAGATAAGTCGTTGACTTCATCTCCAGTAGTTCTCTCTGGTCTCGATGGCGACAGCAAGTACTATATGCGTGTAAAGGCTATGTCTTCTACTGTCAACGAGTCTAAATGGGTTTACTACAAGGATGGTTCATCTTTCAAGACAAAGGCTGAGCAAATCTTCAACAATGTAGAGGCAACCGACCTCTTCGAGGATCACGTGAACTTGAGCTGGACTCCAGGTGCTGAGGTTACTCACATCACTTATGCTAACGCTAACGATGCAGAGAACATCCAGACTATCAATCTGACAGATGCGGAAAAGGCAGCTGGTAAATATACTCTTGCTGGCTTACAGCCAACAAGCACTTATACCATCACTATCTATAAGAATGACGTAAAGCGCGGCCAGTTGCAGATTACAACTCCTGCTGCCATGCCAGCAGCTAACTATAAGTATTCTCTTTCCAGCGATGTAACAGTCATCTCACAGACTCTCATCGAGGAGATAGCAGAAAAGGCTAAGGCTGCTGCAGGTAACGAGACAAACTATAGCGCAACCATCGGTATCCCAGCCGGTGCCAAGGTAGCTCTCTACGGCACAAATGATACAGACGGTGGCAAGACCAACGTAACCATCCCAGACGGAATGTCTGTTACATTCTTCGGTTTGGCAGGAGGCGAGACGCCAACCGTCACCCTCGACAAGAACTTCGATATTGCAGGTTCTCATGCATTCATCAAGTTCCAAAACGTGAAATTGGAAGAGAATGGTGCTGGCTACTTCATCAACCAGAGCAAGGCTTGTACCGTAAGCGAGTTCACTTTGGAGGATTGCGAGGTTAGCAATATCAAAAATTCATTCTTCCGTTTCCAGAAAAGTGATGCGAAGTCTGTCGGCAAACTTACCTTGAAGAATAGTATCTTCACCAACCTCTGTGCAGGTTATGGTTTCATCAACATTGATGCAGGCAGCGGTGCAGGTCATCTCGACAACGTAAAGATTGACGGCTGTACATTCAACAGCATCTGTGTAACGGGTAAGGTATTCATATACAGCAATAATACAGATATGCAGGATATCACCATCAAGAACAGCACATTCTACAACTGTAATGGTAACGGTCAGTTCTTCGTTGACTTCGGCAAAGATGCCAAATTTGGACCAAACACATTCACAATTGAAGGCTGTATCTTCGGTAAAAGCGCAGATGAGGCAACCAACAAAAACATCAGAAGCAAGACTCCAGCTACTGTATCCAACAGCTTCAGAACAACAGACTTCTTCAAGGTGATTAAGGGCGTAACTGAAACAGAATTCAGCTCTGAGCAGTTATTCACTGACCCAGCCAATGGCAACTTCACCATCAAGGCTGGTACTTTGAAGGAAAAGGCTGGTGACCCACGTTGGTATGTAGTAGAGGATTAATCCATAAGGATTAACATCTCATATAAAATCGAGTAGGAGGTAAACACTAATCATAGGTGTTTATCTCCTACTTTCGTGTTTACCGACCTCTCACACCACCGTACGTGCCGTTCGGCATACGGCGGTTCCTATTTGGGATACCATTCGAGATACGCCCCCATTAAAGTAGCATACCCAGCCCTACATAGATTCTCATTTGTTATAGCTCTATGCAGTATGTGGCTATCAGCTATTCGCCAATAGCCCTTGCGAGTATTACCCCATTCGTATGCTTTGTATTTATTAATACCACATTTAATGAGGTTTGCCACTTTTGTCTTGGGTTTCTTCCAAGCTTTCCATATACACATGCGGATTCTACGTCTTAACCATTCGTCTGTTTTACGTAAAAGACTTTTCATATCGGCAAGATGATAATAACCAACCCATCCTCTTATGTATTCTTTCAGTTTTTGCTTTCTCTTGGCATATTTATCCACGGTCATATGCCTTGTATGAAGTTTCTGTTCGTTAGGTCAGATATTTGTCGCCGGCTTCCTTCAGATTCCACCTCGCGATGGACACCCTTGCCTTTGACTATGCAATTCCCGCTATTAGGGCTTGCTCGGGACTTTCACCCGTTAGACAATGCTCATACCGAGCGTACTAAATGAAGTGCAATGCCCCATCGGGCGTTGCACTTTTTTTGTTTATCTCCCTCTCTCCTACCACACACAAAAACTTTTTTAGCTAATTTCTTGGAAGTTACGAAAGAAAAGCGTATCTTTGCAGCGAGAGTAGATAAGGAAGAGTGTACTACGTTTTTAGATTGTTGGATTGTATAACTTCAATCAAACTATATTTAAAAGAAGTGCAACGCCCAGTGTGGGCATTGCACTTTTTTATTCTGTTCAATCATGACACTATGTCAAATAGTATTGAACAACATAAAATATTGAACAAAAAGTTCGTTCGTTTAAGTTTTGTTCATTATCTTTGCTGTGTTCAATAAAATTGAACATAACTGATATGTTGAACAAATAATAAAAATAGGTGTTGCCACTAGGCTCGGCAGGTCTGCTGACTGCAGTCGGCAGACCTGCCGAGCCTAGTGGCAACCTTCGAGAAGCTGTCTCCTTCAACCTAAGAAACTATCTCTTTAAACTAAAAGAGACGTCTCCTTGAACCCAAAGAAACGTCTCCTTGAACCCAAAGAAACGTCTCCTTGAACCCAAAGAAACGTCTCCTTTTGCTTATTTAATCACATTCTTTCGTATGAACTTGCGCTATGAAGTGTATGAACTTGCGCAATGACGTACATGGTTTCATAAGCTTACTTCAAAGGCCGAATTTATTGAAAGAAAAGTTTTTTTCTTCAAATTTAATACCACAATTACCACGCTTGCTATAACACCCTGATTATGAGTGAATAACGCGTGGTAATAAGGGGTATTTCCATTACCACTTATTACCACCTATTACCACGCCCCTATGTAAGCGGCTCTGCGTTTATACCTTGCCCTTTATCGTAAAAGTTCTTACCTTTGC
>OGWZ01002100.1_pt1 | contig 16489 bp, 8 predicted proteins | sample 1576141 | NCBI WGS metagenome assembly OGWZ01 (sample SAMEA3541512, study PRJEB24748) | human gut metagenome | biome: human gut; feature: human-associated habitat; material: faeces | place: China | collected 2012
CATGATGGTCAAGGTGCAGACTCCCTGCCTGCTGACCTGCATCAAGGAGCTGAACCAGCCCCGTTACATGAGCGTGAACGGCATCTTCACCTGCTACGACAAGCCGATGGAAGTGTTCGATTACAACGCACTGAAGGACGATCCGCTGATCGAGGTTGATACCATCGGTCTGAAGGGTTCTCCGACGAACGTCTTTAAGTCCTTCACTCCTCCGCAGAAGGGCGCAGGCACCATGCTCAAGGGCGACGATACTGCCGCACAGCTGGCTGGTATCCTGGCCAAGAAGCACCTGATCTGATGAAAGGAGCATAGGATTACAATGGCTGATTTTAACGAATACAAGGGCGTATGGGTCTTCTGCGAGCAGCGCCAGGGCGCATTGATGCCCACTGATTTCGAGCTGGTGAGCGAGGCCCGCAAGCTGGCTGATGAGCTGGGCTGCGAGGTCACCGGCCTGCTGCTGGGCGACAACGTGGACGGCATTGCCAAGGAGCTGGGCGGCTATGGCGCTGATAAGGTCATGGTCTGCGACAGCCCCCTGCTGAAGGATTACACCACCGATGCATACGCTAAGGTCGTGTGCGACATGGTCAACGAGTACAAGCCCGAAGTCCTGCTGATCGGTGCAACCAACATCGGCCGCGATCTGGGCCCCCGCTGCGCAGCTCGTCTGCACACCGGCCTGACCGCTGATGCTACCCATCTGGACATCGACACTGCAAAGTACATCGATTTCCTGAAGGAGAGCTCCACCATCGACCTGTCCAAGCAGAAGTTCGATATGGAAGACCGCAACCTGAAGATGACCCGTCCCGCATTCGGCGGCCATCTGATGGCTACCATCATCTGCCCCCGCTTCCGTCCCCAGATGTCCACCGTGCGTCCCGGCGTTATGAAGAAGGCTCCCTTCGATCAGGCCAAGGCTGATGCCTGCCAGATCGTGAAGCCCGCATTCGCTCTGGCTGCTGAGGACATCAAGACCGAAGTGCTGAGCGTTGAGAAGGCCGCTGAAAAGCTGGTCGATCTGATCGGCGCAGACGTGATCGTCTCTGTCGGCCGCGGCATCAGCAAGGATGTCAACAAGGGCATTGAGCTGGCTGAGCAGCTGGCAGCTGCTCTGGGCGGCGGCGTTGTGGGTGCTTCCCGTGCCGTCACCGATGCAGGCTGGATGACCGCTGACCATCAGGTTGGTCAGACCGGCAAGACCGTGCACCCTAAGATCTATGTTGCTCTGGGCATCTCCGGCGCTATCCAGCACACCGCTGGTATGCAGGACTCCGAGTGCATCATCGCTGTCAACAAGAATGAGGGCGCACCCATCTTCGGTGTTGCCGACTACGGCATCGTGGGCGACCTGTTCAAGGTCGTGCCCGAACTGATCAAGCAGATCGAGGCAGCAAAGGCTGCTCAGTGATCGACTGACGCGAGATCTTTTTATAGCATAGCCTGAATTGTGGGAGGGCGGCTCTTCGGAGCCGCTCTTCTTTTTATGTAAGGAATACGGCACAGCACAGATGGCCCTGAAAAGGCTGCCTGTGCTGTTTTTTGTTGCAGAAAGTACGGCCAAAGGCCGGCTGCAGCCCAGAAAAGGGCTGCGGGATGGGAGGGAAGTGGAACGGAAAAGCGCACGCAAAAGTCTGTTACACTTTGAAATATGCATATAAGAGAATAAACATACAGAAAAATGCATGAAAAGCGCTGCAGAAAAGGTGTAGAAAAACAAAATGCAACACGTTAAGTGTGACGAAACAATCCTGAAAACGGTGAAGTGCAACACGTACGTAACAAATTCACGGTATCTTGGATGAACTTGTTGCGCTTGTGAAACGTTTTCGGAACGGGAAATTTTGATTTCTTTTGCATTTCCTCTCAAAAAATCGACAGAAACCCCTTGACGATGAGATACTATTGTAATACTTTTGTTGCACAAAAGCAACACATTTGAAACGGAAGAGTTGCAAATGCGTTGCAGTACGCATTCACATGAATGCAAAAAAGCTTTTATATACAAAAGCTTACGGAGGATGTCTTATGAAACTCGAGATGCGAACCCTGAAAAATATCGCAGCAGCAGCTATGACTCTGGCTGTGGTTTTTGGTGCTGCATCTCTCAAGCCCGTTACTGCAAACGCAGCTGAGGCTTCGGTTTCTGCCTCCATCGAAGAAGAAAATTCCTACATCAGCTTTCAGGACGAAGCTTATCAGAACGAGTTCCTGCGCCGCGTAAACAACGAGCGCGCAAAGGCTGGCCTGAAGCCGGTTCAGCTGGGCGACAGCAGCCACAACAGTGCCGCTCAGGAGCGCGCTAAGGAACTGGCCTCTTCTTATTCCTACGTTCGTCCCAATGGCCAGCGCGATTTTACCATCTTCGCAGAGAATGGCATCGAAGATGTGTCGATTGGCGAGGACTACATGGCGGGCGTTTCCACCCCCGATGCAGCGGTAGATCAGTGGATGAACATTGATTTTACCCGTGAGCGCATCCTGAACGCAGACGCGACCACCATGAGCGTGGGCCACTACGAAGGCGGCGTTTACAACAACTACTGGGTGCTGATCTTCTCTTGCCCCGAAAACTCTTACACCAGCAACTACCGTCAGGAAGTTCTGAATCTGGTCAATGCCGAGCGTGCAAAGTACGGCCTGCAGCCCCTGGTCATGGGCGATGCAAAGCTCACCGCAGCTGCTCAGCAGCGCGCCGAAGAAATCGCAACCGTCAATTCTCACGTTCGTCCCAATGGTACCAAGTGGTACACTGTTCTCAGCGAGTACGGCGTGACGGATGCCGCTGCTGGCGAGAATGCCGCATGGGGCAGCGTTTCTCCTGAAGAAGTCGTGAATGCCTGTATGAACTCCGAAGGCCATCGCGCAAACATTCTGGATCCCGAAGCTCGTGCAATGGGTGTTGGCTACTACTACAACAGCTCCAGCACTTGGGGCCATCAGTGGATCCAGCTCTTTACGAAGTGATCATCTGCTTTCTTCTAACAAAAGATCGGCTGAGCTGCAAGGCTTGGCCGATTTTTTGCTGCGCTTTTTTCTGGCAGAGGACATGCGGGCAGCGGTACCGGGAGCTGGCCTTGACACAAAAACGTATGCGGCAGTGGTTGCACAACGGACGATTTATGTTATACTTGATTTGAATAACATGCAGGAGGAACCACAGTGGAGGATTACCGCACCATCCATGGCACGGCCACAGGAGAATACGAAGAAAAGAAGAGCCGCTTCATTGCGGCGCTGTCATTTGCGGACAGCGAGGAAGCTGCCGTTGCATTTCTGGAACAGGTGCGTGCGGCCAACCGCACCGCCCGCCACAATGTGTATGCCTACCGCCTGCGGGAAGGCAACCGGGAACGCTATTCAGATGATGGTGAACCGGCCAAGACGGCGGGCACACCAGCGCTGGAGGTGCTGCAGCACAGCGGCCTGACGGATCTGATCGTGGTGGTGACCCGTTACTTTGGCGGCGTGCTGCTGGGCACCGGCGGCTTGGTGCGTGCATACACCACGGCTACGGCCCGTGCACTGGAAAATGCCGAGGTGGTCACGGTGCGCAGCGTGGTGGAGCTGAGCGTGACGGTGGATTACTCCCTTTATGAGCGTGCATCGCTGCTGATCGATGCGGCGGGAGCAAAACAGGCTGCGCCGCAGTTCACGGATCGCGTGACCCTGTGCTGGCAGATGCCGGAACACACCGAAGGCCCGCTGCTGGAACAGCTGCGGGAGCTGACGCGCGGCAGCGCGCAGGTGACGGTATCCGACCCGTTCTACGCACCGTTCTGAACCCGGCAGCAGCAAAAATAAAAAAGCAAGCATTATTTTGCGAACCGACAGGCTTTTTCCCCCTTCGACAAAGCGGGTGTGCTACAATTGCCGCAGACGCAGCAATTGGGATCGGCTGTGCCGAAACAGAGAGGGGGAATGGCGACAAAAAGGGAGGGCGACTTTGTATGGATGTACGTCAGCGCACAGAAGAGATCGAACATATGACCTTCGCGCCGTGGGCTACCTTCAGCGACCAGAGCCGCGGCCGCATGCTGCCGGAAGAGCAGGACCCGATCCGGCCGGTGTTCCAGCGTGACCGTGACCGGGTGCTGCACTGCAAGGCGTTCCGACGGCTCAAACAAAAGACGCAGGTGTTCCTCTCGCCGGAGGGAGATCTGTACCGCACCCGACTGACCCATACGCTGGAGGTCTCGCAGATCGCGCGGACCATTGCCCGCGCCCTGCGGCTGAACGAAGATCTGACCGAAGCGATCAGCCTTGCCCATGATCTGGGCCACACGCCGTTTGGCCATGCCGGGGAGCGCGCGCTGAATGAGCTGTGCCCGGACGGCTTCAAGCACTACATGCAGAGCCTGCGTGTGGTGGACAAGCTGGAAAAGGACGGCCGGGGCCTGAACCTGACGTGGGAGGTGCGCAACGGCATCGTGACCCACACAAAGGGCACCTGGGCGGCAACGCCGGAAGGGCGCATCGTGCGCATGGCGGATCAGATCGCCTATGTGAACCATGACATTGAGGACGCGGTGCGCGCCGGTGTGCTGGACCCAGCCACCCTGCCGAAAGAATGCACCGCCGTGCTGGGCCAGACAAAATCTGCCCGCATCACCACCATGATCAACAGTATCCTTGCCAACAGCGATGGGGATGTGAAGGTGGGCGCAGAGGAAAACGAAGCCTTCCTTGCGCTGCGGGATTTCATGTACGCCACCGTGTACGTGGACAAGACCGCCAAGCGGGAAGAGCAGAAGGTGGACAAGGTGATCGGGGAACTGTACGATTACTACCTGAACCATGTGGACCGGATGTCCAACTTCTACATCCAGCTGGCTTATCAGGAGGGCAGAGAACGTGCAGTGACTGATTATATCAGTGGCATGAGCGATGAATTTGCCATCCGCACTTTTGAGGAATTGTTTGTGCCCCGGAAGTGGCATGTCCTATAAATCCGAAAGGTCGTTTGAAAGATCCATGATCCCACACGAATACATTGAAGAACTGACCCGCCGCACCGACATTGTGGAGCTGGTGGGCAGCTATGTGCAGCTCAAGCGCAAGGGACGTTTGTATGGCGGCCTGTGCCCCTTTCACAGCGAAAAAACGCCCTCATTCTACGTCTACCCGGACACCCAGAGCTTTTACTGCTTTGGCTGCGGCGCAGGCGGCGATGCCATTACCTTTACGAAAAAGATCAACAGCATCGATTACCCGGAGGCCGTTAAGCTGCTGGCAGCGCGGGCCGGTATGCCGGAGCCGCAGGAGGACGACAAAACAGGCCGGATGCGCAGCCGCATCCTCTCCATGAACAAGGAGGCGGCACGGTTTTTCCACGCCTGCCTGAACTCCACCGTGGAGGAAGCCCGGCAGGCCCGTGCCTACTGGCGGCGGCGCGGTCTGGACGACAAGACGATCGTCCGGTTCGGGCTGGGCTATGCGCCCAACGACGGACAGGCGCTGTATCAGTTCCTGCGCGATAAGGGCTACAATCAGCAGGAGCTGGATGCCAGCGGCCTGTTCAAGCGCAGTGCGTCCGGCCGCATCTACTGCCTGTTCTGGAAGCGGGTGATGACCCCCATCTTTGACCTGCGCGGCAACATCATTGCGTTTGGTGGGCGCGTGCTGGACGATTCCAAACCGAAATATGTCAACAGCCCGGAAACGCTGGTGTACCACAAATCAGAGACGGTGTTTGCGCTGCAGATCGCAAAGCGCAGCGCGGTGCGCCGGTTCGTGCTGTGCGAGGGCTACATGGACGTGATCAGTATGCATCAGGCAGGCATCGACACAGCAGTGTGCGCCTGCGGCACGGCCCTGACCCCGGAGCAGGTGCGGCTCATCAGCGAGTATGCTGACGAGGTGATCCTGAGCTACGATTCGGACGAAGCAGGCCAGAAGGCCACGCTGCGCTCGCTGGAACTGTTCCGCAACAGCCCGGTAAAGGTGGGCGTGCTGCAGATCCCCGGTGCAAAGGACCCGGACGAGTACATCAAAAAGTATGGCGCAGAGCGATTCAAAGCCCTGCTGGACGGTGTGGGCAATGCACTGGACTTCCGGCTGGGCCGTCTGCGCAGCCAGTACGATCTGGCACAGGATGCCCAGCGGCTGGAATACGTGAAGGAAGCTGTGAATATGCTGGCAGAGCGCTCCAACCCTACCGAGCAGGAAGTGTATGCGGGGCGTCTGGCTGAGGAGACCAACATCTCCAAAACAGCTATCATGACCCAGCTGGAGACCGCCGTGAAGAGGGCGGGCAGCAAGCACCGCTGGGAGAAAAAGCAGCAGGCGCTCAAGTCCGGTGAGATGAATCAGATCAACGTGCCGTACAGTGCAGGCGGCAGTCAGGCGCTGGGCATTGCCAGCGCACAGCAGCGGCTGCTGGCGGCCATGCTGCGGGAGCCGCACTATATCGATCTGGTGCAGGGGCAGCTGACCGCAGAACAGTTCGTGCTGCCGCAGCAGAAGGAGCTGTTTGAAGCCATGCTGCGCTGCCGACAGGAGGGCATTGAGATCAGCCTGACCACGCTGCGCGCTTTTGTAAGCGAAGAAGCGCTGAATGAACTGAGCCATCTTGCGGCACAATACAGCGATGTGAATTGTACGCCGGATGATATCCGGCTGTATCTGGACCGCATTGCCCGGGGGATGCCCATGGCAGGCAAGGCGGCGCATATGTCCAATGAGGAACTGAGCGATTACCTCCAGTCGATGCGCGAAAAGAAGCAGGGAAATGTGCCTGTAGAAGAATGATCCCCCGCTTTCCCCTCCGGCTGGAGCAGGAGAGGAAAGGAGCAGGAACCATGCAGAAATTGTCGCAAACGGAGGAATTGGCCAGAACACTGGCCGCGCGGGCACGCCACCATGCCCTGACACCGGAGCAGATCAGCCGTGCCATGGACGAACAGGATTACGATGTGGCGCAGCTGGACGAGCTGTATACGGCACTGGAGGACCGCGGCGTGCACCTGACCGAAGAGGAAGAGGATCTGCCTGCGTTGGATGAAACGCAGATCGGCAGGCTGGAACATGAGCTTTCGGCAGAGGGGGTGGCGCTGGACGACCCGGTAAAGGCCTATTTGAAGGAGATCGGCCGGGTGCCGCTGCTGACGGCAGAACAGGAAACGGAGCTTGCCCGTGCCGCGCAGGCCGGGGACGAGGATGCCCGGCGGAAGCTCAGCGAAGCGAACCTGCGGCTGGTGGTGTCGGTGGCAAAGCGCTATGCAGGGCGGGGCCTGCCGTTTCTGGATCTCATTCAGGAAGGCAATCTCGGTCTGATGAAGGCGGCGGAAAAGTTTGAACCGGAGCGCGGCTTCAAATTTTCCACCTATGCCACGTGGTGGATCCGTCAGTCCATCACCCGCGCCATTGCGGATCAGGGGAGGACCATCCGCATCCCGGTGCACCTTGTGGAGAGCATCAACCGGGTCAAAAAGACGACGGGTGACCTGCTGCGGAAAAATGGCCGGGAGCCTACCGCGGAAGAGATCGCTGTTCAGCTGGACATGGAGCCGGACCGTGTGCGGGAATTGCTGCAGCTGGCGCAGGACCCCATCAGCTTGGAAACGCCGGTGGGCGAGGAAGAGGATGCCCACCTTGAAGATTTTATTCAGGACGAGGATGCAGGCGTCCCGGTGGATGAAGCAGGGCGGCAGCTGCTGCGGCGGGAACTGTTCAGCGTGCTCAAAAGCCTGACACCGAGGGAAGAGCGGGTGATCGCACTGCGCTTCGGGCTGGAGGATGGCCGGGCGCACACGCTGGAAGAGCTGGGTAAGGAGTTCAATGTAACCCGGGAGCGGGTGCGGCAGATCGAAGCCAAGGCCCTGCGCAAGCTGCGGCATCCCAGCCGTGCAAAACGCCTGCGGGATTATCTGGATGAGTGAACGATTATAATTGCCGCCGCTTGCGCTCTGGCAATATTAGAGGAAACATTATTTTTATATTTGCAGCTCAGAAAAGCCTGCGAGCTTTTCTGAGCTGCTTTTTCACAAAAAAGGGCCGCAAGGGAAAACAGGCATATCCGACTGTAAAAGTAATACGCCAAAACACAAGGGCAAAGATAGACAAATTGCACAAGGGGATTATGAACAGGAACGTGCAAAATAAAAAAATCAAGCCCTAAAACAGCAAAACGCAACACGCTGCCGGGCGTGCGAAAATGAAAGAAAAAATAAATTTGTTTTGGCAAAAATCTGAAAAATGGCTTGACAGCAAGGCTTTTAGGGTGTATACTGCATTAGTATCACATAATGGACTAGTGCGCCAAAAAGAGGAATACGCAGGCGGCGGCTGGACGGGTCAAACCGAAAAGTTTGTGAAAAACGCCGAAAGGTTCCCTTCGACGCGGGTCGAATTATGTGTGTCTGCTCAAATTTGACCCGTGTATACGACATCCCGTAGAGTATAAAAGTAAGGAGTGGTTGATTTTATGATGAAAGTCAAGCCCGTAAAGCTCGGCAAAACCGAGCGCATGAGCTTCTCCCACATCGACGAAGTCATCAGTATGCCGAACCTGATCGAGGTCCAGAAGAACTCTTATCAGTGGTTCCTGGACGAGGGCCTGAAAGAGGTCTTCCACGATATCGGCACCATTGAGGACTACACCGGCAATCTGGCACTGAGCTTTGTGGACTTCCGGCTGGATAAGGAGCCGAAGTACAGCATCAAGGAGTGCAAGGAGCGCGACGTGACCTATGCAGCACCCCTGCGCGTCACCGCCCGTCTGCTGAACAAGGAGACCGGCGAAGTGAAGGATCAGGAGATCTTCATGGGCGATTTCCCGCTGATGACCGATGCCGGCACCTTTGTGATCAACGGTGCAGAGCGTGCGATCGTCAGCCAGCTGGTGCGTTCTCCCGGCGTGTTCTACGGCGATGCCAAGGATAAGGTGGGCAACGACCTGTACAGCGCCACCATGAACCCCAACCGCGGTGCATGGCTGGAGTACGAGACCGATGCTTCCGATGTGTTCTATGTCCGTATCGATAAGAACCGCAAGCTGCCTGTCACCGTGCTGTGCCGTGCACTGGGCCTGTCCACCAACGAGGACATCCTGAACTTCTTTGGCGACGATGAGCGCATCCTCGCTACTCTGGAAAAGGATACCACCAAGAATCAGGAAGAGGGCCTGCTGGAAGTCTACCGCAAGCTGCGCCCCGGCGAGCCTCCCACGGTGGAGTCTGCTACCAGCCAGATCAACATGCTGTTCTTCGACCCGCGCCGTTATGACCTGTCTCGTTTCGGCCGTTATAAGATGAACAAGAAGCTGTCTCTGGCCCGCCGCATCACCGGTCAGGTGGCTGCTGAGAATGTGGTCGCTCCGCTGACCGGCGAGATCCTGATCGAGGCTGGTGCCAAGATCACCCGCGAGCTGGCTGAGAAGGCTGACAATGCCGGTGTGAATCTGGTCGTGCTGAAGCTCGACGATCCCATGAAGGAAGAGAGCCGGAAGATCAAGGTCATCACCAACGGCTGTGTGGATGCACAGGGCTTCTTCTCCTTCGACGTGAAGGAGTGCGGCATCAACGAGCGCTGCTCCTTCGATGAGATCAAGAAGATCCTCGACACCACCTCTGATGTGGAAGAGCAGAAGGAGATGCTGCGCCGCAACCACGACCAGCTGATCGGCCGCACCGTTACGGTCGCCGATATTCTGGCTTCCATCAACTACCTGAACGGTCTGGGCCACAATATTGGTACCACCGATGATATCGACCATCTGGGCAACCGCCGCATCCGCAGCGTGGGCGAGCTGCTGCAGAACCAGTTCCGCATCGGCTTCTCCCGCATGGAGCGCGTCATCCGTGAGCGCATGACCCTGCAGAGCCAGGATCAGAGCGTCATCACTCCGCAGGCCCTCATCAACATCCGTCCGGTGGTGGCAGCCATCAAGGAGTTCTTCGGTTCTTCTCCGCTGTCCCAGTTCATGGATCAGAACAACCCGCTGGCTGAGCTGACCCACAAGCGCCGCCTGTCTGCTCTGGGCCCCGGCGGTCTGAGCCGTGACCGCGCAGGTTTCGAGGTCCGCGACGTTCACTACAGCCACTACGGCCGTATGTGCCCCATCGAGACTCCTGAAGGCCCCAACATCGGTCTGATCTCCTATCTGGCATCTTACGCCAAGATCAACGAGTACGGCTTCGTGGAAGCTCCGTACCGCAAGGTCAAGAAGATCTATGACGAGAACGGCAACCTGAAGGAACAGGTCGTCACCGACGAGGTCGAGTATATGACCGCTGACGTCGAGGACGAGTACGTTGTGGCACAGGCCAACGAGCCGCTGGATGAGGGCAAGCACTTCATCCGTCCCCGTGTGTCTGCCCGCCGCCGCGACGAGATCCTTGAAATTGATGCAGAGAAAGTCGATTACATGGACGTTTCTCCGCGAATGATGGTCTCTGTTGCTACCGCCTGCATCCCCTTCCTGGAGAACGATGACTGTAACCGTGCTCTGATGGGTTCCAACATGCAGCGTCAGGCAGTGCCTCTGATGGTCACCCAGCAGCCCATCGTTGCTACCGGTATGGAGTACAAGGCTGCTACCGACTCCGGCACCGCTGTTCTGGCAAAGAATGACGGTATCGTTGAGAAGATGGATGCCGACCATGTTGTTGTGCGCAACAACAAGGGCGAGCTGGAGGATTATCCTCTGGTCAAGTTCGCACGCTCCAACGCAGGCACCTGCATCAACCAGCGTCCCATCGTGGAGGTCGGCGAGAGCGTCAAGGCCGGTCAGGTGCTGGCCGACGGCCCTGCAATGCGCAACGGCGAAATTTCTCTGGGTAAGAACGCTCTGATCGGCTTCATGACCTGGGAAGGCTACAACTACGAGGATGCCGTTCTGCTGAACGAGAAGATCGTGCGCGAGGACGTGTACACCTCCATTCATATTGAAGAGTACGAGACCGAGAGCCGCGACACCAAGCTGGGACCCGAAGAGATCACCCGTGATATCCCCAACGTTTCTGAGGATGCACTGAAGGATCTGGACGAGCGCGGCATCATCCGCATCGGTGCCGAGGTCAAGAGCGGCGACATTCTGGTCGGTAAGGTCACCCCGAAGGGCGAGACCGAGCTGACCGCTGAAGAGCGCCTGCTGCGCGCCATCTTCGGCGAGAAGGCACGCGAAGTGCGTGATACTTCTCTGCGCGTGCCCCATGGTGCATACGGCATCATCGTGGATGTCAAGGTGTTCACCCCGGAGAACAGCGACGAACTGCAGCCCGGCGTGCGCGAGGTCGTCCGCTGCTATATTGCCCAGAAGCGCAAGATCAGCGTTGGCGATAAGATGGCAGGCCGTCACGGCAACAAGGGTGTCGTTTCCCGCATTCTGCCGCAGGAGGACATGCCCTACCTGCCCGACGGCACTCCGCTGGACATCGTGCTGAACCCTCTGGGCGTGCCTTCCCGTATGAACATCGGTCAGGTGCTGGAAGTCAACCTGGGCTACGCTGCCAAGGCATGCGGCATCAAGGTCATGACTCCCGTCTTCGATTCCGCTCGTGAGAACGACATCGGCGATACCTTTGATACCGCCCGCGAGATGTGGCATGGTGAGAATGCTCCTGCATATCCCACCAAGCTCCCCAAGATCATGGGCGAGAAGGGTCACATCATCGACTTCTCCAAGATCGAGCTGGACCGCGATGGCAAGACCACCGTTTACGATGGCCGCACCGGCGAAAAGTTCGATAACCGCGTTACCGTTGGTTATATGTACTACCTGAAGCTGCATCACCTGGTCGATGATAAGATCCATGCACGTTCTACCGGCCCCTACTCTCTGGTCACTCAGCAGCCTCTGGGCGGCAAGGCCCAGTTCGGCGGCCAGCGCTTTGGCGAAATGGAAGTCTGGGCACTGGAAGCTTACGGCGCTGCTTACACTCTGCAGGAGATCCTGACCGTCAAGTCCGACGACGTGGAGGGCCGTGTGAAGACCTACGAGGCCATCGTTAAGGGTGAGCCGATCCCGCAGCCCGGCATCCCCGAGTCCTTCCGCGTTATGCTGAAGGAACTGCAGTCTCTGGGTCTGGACGTTGTTGTTCAGGACAAGGACGGCAACGAGATCGACATGCGTCAGAACTTCGACGACGAAGAGACCGGCTTTGATATGCGCGATGTTGCCGGCACTGAGAACGTCGTGCAGGAGAGCGAACTGCTCAACGATTATAATATTAAGGATGCCGATGCCGGTTTCGATGATCCTTCTGTGCTGGAGGACAATAACTCCGGTGCCGAAGCTCCCGCTTCTTCTGACGAAGTAGATTTCTGATCAGACAAAGAACACAAGCCTCAAGCCCCCTGTTCCGCGTGCTGCGGCAGGGGAGAGGGGCCTGTGGTCTGAACAAGAAAGCCGCCTGTATCATCGAGACAACTAGAGATTAAGAAAGGGTTCGTTTCATGGAAAACAACGTTTTCGATTCCATCAAGATCGGCCTTGCCTCCCCGGAGCAGATCCGCAACTGGAGCTACGGCGAGGTCAAAAAGCCTGAGACCATCAACTACCGTACCCTGAAGCCGGAGCGCGACGGCTTGTACTGTGAGCGCATTTTTGGACCTACCAAGGACTGGGAGTGCCACTGCGGTAAGTACAAGCGCATCCGCTACAAGGGCAAGGTGTGTGATCGCTGCGGCGTCGAGGTCACCAAGGCCAAGGTCCGCCGTGAGCGTATGGGTCACATCGAGCTGGCCGCTCCTGTGAGCCACATCTGGTACTTCAAGGGCATCCCCAGCCGCATCGGCCTGATGCTGGACATCAGCCCCCGCCTGCTGGAGAAGGTGCTGTACTTTGCAAGCTATATCGTCACTGATCCGGGCGCTACCCGTCTGGAAAAGAAGCAGCTGCTCACCGAGAGCGAGTATCGTGAGATGCGCGACCACTACGGTGATGAGTTCGAGGCTGCTATGGGCGCTGAGGCCATTCAGGATCTGCTGAAGGAGATCGATCTGGATCAGCTGAGTGAAGAGCTGACTGCCGAGGTGGAAAAGTCCTCCGGCCAGAAGCGCGTGCGCATCCTCAAGCGTCTGGAAGTAGTTGAGGCATTCCGCATTTCCGGCAACCGTCCTGAATGGATGGTCATGGATGTGCTGCCTGTTCTGCCGCCTGACCTGCGCCCCATGGTCCAGCTGGACGGCGGCCGTTTTGCCACCTCCGACCTGAACGACCTGTACCGCCGCGTCATCAACCGCAACAACCGTCTGCGCCGCCTGCTGGAGCTGGGCGCTCCCGACATCATCGTGCGCAACGAGAAGCGGATGCTGCAGGAGGCTGTGGACAGCCTGATCGACAACGGCCGCCGCGGCCGTCCGGTCACCGGCCCCAACAACCGCGCACTGAAGAGCCTTTCCGATATGCTGAAGGGCAAGCAGGGCCGCTTCCGTCAGAACCTGCTGGGCAAGCGTGTTGACTACTCCGGTCGTTCTGTTATCGTCGTCGGCCCTGAGCTGAAGATGGATCAGTGCGGTCTGCCCAAGGAAATGGCTCTGGAGCTGTTCAAGCCCTTTGTCATGAAGGATCTGGTGGAGAAGGGTATTGCCAACAACATCAAGTCCGCCCGCAAGATGGTGGAGCGCGCTAAGCCCGAAGTGTGGGACAGCCTGGAGACCGTGATCAAGGGCCACCCCGTTCTGCTGAACCGTGCACCTACCCTGCACCGTCTGGGCATTCAGGCTTTCAACCCGGTGCTGGTGGAGGGCCGTGCAATCAAGCTGCACCCGCTGGCATGTACCGCATTCAACGCCGACTTCGACGGTGACCAGATGGCAGTGCATCTGCCTCTGGGCGAGGATGCCTGCCGTGAGGCCAAGATGCTGATGCTGGCTTCCGGCAACCTGCTGAAGCCCTCTGACGGCGCACCTGTTACCGTGCCTACGCAGGATATGATCCTGGGCAGCTACTACCTGACCACCGTCCGCGAGAACGACGAGGGCGCAGGCAAGGTGTTCCGTGATGAGAACGAGGTTCTGATGGCTTACGCCGAGCACGTCATCACCCTGCACGCGCCCATCAAGGTGCGCCGCACCATGACCATTGACGGCGTGGAGCGCACCGGTCTGGTGGAAGCCACCGTCGGCCGCATCATCTTCAATAATCCTGTTCCTCAGAATCTGGGTTATATCGACCGTACTGATCCCGAGCACTGGCTGGAGTACGAGGTCAGCTTCCGCGTGACCAAGAAGACTCTGCCCGACATCATTTCCCGCTGCATGACCCGCAACGGCACCCGCAAGTGTGCAAAGATGCTGGATGCCATCAAGGCGCAGGGCTACAAGTACTCCACTCTGTCTGCAATCTCCGTCGCTGTGTGCGACGCTGTGATCCCGCCGCAGAAGCAGGAACTGATCGCTGAGGCTGACCAGCAGATCGCAAAGGTCGGCAGGCTGTTCAACCGCGGCCTGATCTCCGACAACGAGCGTTACAACCAGACCATCGCCATCTGGCAGGCTACCACCGATAAGGTCTCCAAGGCTCTGGCAGACAACCTGCCCAAGGATAATGAGATCTATATGATGGCAGACTCCGGTGCTCGTGGTTCTATGAACCAGATCAAGCAGCTGGCCGGCATGCGCGGCCTGCTGGCAAACACCGCCGGCCACACCATCGAGATGCCCATTCGTGCCAACTACCGTGAAGGTCTGAATATTCTGGAATATTTCGTTTCTGCTCGTGGCGCCCGTAAGGGTCTGGCCGATACCGCTCTGCGTACTGCTGACTCCGGTTACCTGACCCGCCGCATGGTTGATGTCTCTCAGGATGTCATCGTGCGCGAGATCGACTGCGGCACCACCGACGGCCTGTGGGTGTCTGAGATCCACGAGGGCAAGGAGAAGATCGAGAGCTTCCGTGAGCGTTTGATCGGCCGCTTTGCTGTGGGCGATGTGGTCAACCCCGTCACCGGCGAGGTGATCGTGCCGGAAGGCAAGATGATCGACCTGTACGATGCAAACGAGATCGAGGCTGCTGGCATTACCAAGCTGAAGATCCGCAGCCTGCTGACCTGCCGTGCAAAGACCGGTGTCTGCGCACGCTGCTACGGTTCCGATATGGCAAACGGCGAGCCGGTCCGTCTGGGCGAGTCTGTCGGCGTTATCGCCGCAGAGTCCATCGGCGAGCCTGGTACTCAGCTGACCATGCGTACCTTCCATACCGGCGGTATCGCATCTGCTGAAGATATCACGCAGGGTCTTCCCCGTGTTGAAGAGCTGTTCGAGAGCCGCCGTCCCAAGAGCATGGCCATCATGAGCGAGATCTCTGGTGTCGTTTCTCAGGACGATACCAAGAAGAATGTCGTTATCAAGGTGACCGGCAAGGACGAGAACGGTGCCGAGGTCGTAAAGAGCTACTCCATCCCGTTCACCCAGCATTCCCGCGTGATGCCGGGTGACCGTGTGGAGAAGGGCGACATCATCACCCGTGAAGGTGTTCTGTATCCGCAGGATATTCTGGCAATCAAGGGTCTGGAGGATGTCCAGAACTACCTGATCAACGAAGTTCAGAAGGTCTACCGTCTGCAGGGCGTTGAGATCAACGATAAGCATATCGAAGTCATCGTCCGTCAGATGTGCCGCAAGGTGCGCGTGACTGATTCCGGTTCTTCCAACCTGATCGGCGGTGCACTGGCAAGCCGTCTGGAAGTGGAGAGCATCAACGCCGATCTGCAGCAGCGCATCGACGCTGGTGAAGAGGGCCTGAAGCTGGTCGAGTACCAGCAGGTGCTGCTGGGCATCACCAAGGCTGCTCTGGCAAACGACTCCTTCCTGTCCGCTGCATCCTTCCAGGAGACCACCCGCGTGCTGACCGAAGCTGCCATCAAGGGCAAGGTCGACCCGCTGGCCGGTCTGAAGGAGAACGTCATCATTGGTAAGCTGATCCCCGCAGGTACCGGTCTGCCGGAAGTCCGTGAGGATCTGAAGAACCGTGAGGCTGAGCGCGATGCTGAGGTCGCTGCTGAACTGGCAGCTGCTGTACAGTAAGCAAAGCTCCTTCTTCTGAAATAAAACAATGGACCGCTCTGTGGGCATCCGCCTGCAGGGCGGTTTTTATATGCCCGGAAAAGCGGAAACAGGGGAGAAAACCGTGCGTTTTGCGTCGAAAAAATGTTGAAAGAAAAAATCTGGAATAAATGCAAAAAACTTTGCAAAAACTGTTGACATCCGCCTGTAAAGCGAGTATTATATAACTGTTGCGCATCCCTCATGGGGATAGTGCGGCAAAAAAGTCGGAAAAAGTCCGATGTGCATTATTAAGAAAGGAGAAACAAAATGCCTACTTTTAACCAGCTTGTACGCAAGGGCCGTCAGGTTCTGGCTACTAAGAGCACCGCTCCCGCACTGCTGAAGAGCTACAATTCTCAGAAGAAACAGTATTCTGATCTGAACAGCCCCCAGAAGCGTGGCGTCTGCACTGCTGTTCGTACCATGACCCCCAAGAAGCCCAACTCTGCTCTGCGTAAGGTTGCTCGTGTCCGCCTCACGAATGGTATCGAGGTCA
>OGWZ01002104.1_pt1 | contig 16472 bp, 14 predicted proteins | sample 1576141 | NCBI WGS metagenome assembly OGWZ01 (sample SAMEA3541512, study PRJEB24748) | human gut metagenome | biome: human gut; feature: human-associated habitat; material: faeces | place: China | collected 2012
AGATTTTGTAGTTTTTTGCATTTCTTTATGGAATATTTTTCTACAAAATCTGAGTAAAAATAAAGGGTAGCCTAGGCTACCCTTAATTATCTTTAAAAACGCACTTTTAGTCGATAAAGCGCATGGAGAGATCCATAGCGCGAACGTGCTTAGTTAAAGCACCGACCGAGATGAAATCAACGCCGGTCTCAGCAAAGCGAGCGATGGTATTGATATCGACGTTACCGGAGATTTCAAGCTGTACGCGGTGATTGTTAAGCTTGACGGCATCAAGCATCATCTGATAATCGAAGTTATCGAGCATTACGATATCAGCACCGGCCTGAATGGCAGTCTCTAATTCCTCTAAATTCTCAACCTCAACTTCAACCTTGATGCCAGGATTTAATTCCTGAGCCTTCTTTACGGCCTGAGGAATACCGCCACAGGCGATAATGTGGTTTTCCTTAATGAGGTACATGTCAAAAAGACCCATACGGTGATTGTGACCACCGCCGCAGGTGACGGCATACTTTAAGGCAGTACGCAGGCAAGGGAGAGTCTTACGGGTGTCTAAGAGACGGCAGGAGGTGTGGGCAATAGCCTTAGCATAGGCATTAACAGCAGTAGCAACACCAGATAAGGTCTGCACAAAGTTTAAGGTGGTGCGCTCAGCGGTGAGCATGATCTGAGCTGGGCCTTCAAGCTCAAAGAGCTCCTGATTTTTAACTACAGCGTCGCCATCGTTTACTAAGAAGGTGATCTTAACATCAGCGTTAAGCTGCTTGTAGACTTCCTCAACCCAAGCTTTACCGCAGAAAATGCCATCTTCACGAGTGATGACACGGGCTTTGGACATGGTTTTAGGATCGATAAGCTGAGCGGTGACATCACGCTTAGCATCAGCAATACCACCTAAATCCTCTTTTAATGCCATGGCCACAGTGGCCTTAATATCTTCAACATTCATCATTTTTTTTAAACCTCGCACAAAAGATGTACCATTTTAGCAAAATAGGCCATGAGAACGGCAAAAGAATGGCAATTATCTTTTATTTATGCCGGATTGCTTCTGCATTTTGCTATAATCTTAAATTCACATCATCACCATTTTATGGATAAAGAAAAAGTGCTCGAGACAATTTCATTAAAAGAACGCCTGTCGCAATTGCGCCAACGTGCCGATGCGCTTAGGGGGTATCTTTGACCTTCAGGAGAAGACTGAGCGTTTAGAGGAGGTAAATGGCCTTCTTGAAGATCCTGCTTTGTGGAATGATCCTGATAAGGCCTCACAATTAGGTAAGGAGCGACAAGCTCTCACCACTATTGTAGATAGCTTTAAAAAGATCTATTCGCTCTTTGATGACATTTTAACTTTAGAGGAAATGTCTAAAGAGGATAATGATCTTGATGCTCATAATGAAGCTTTAGCTGAAACTGATGCCCTAGAACAGACCTTAGAGCGTTTAGAGCTCGAGCGTATGTTCTCAGGTGAGCATGACAATAGCCCCTGCTATATGGATATTCAGTCAGGTTCCGGTGGTACTGAGGCTCAGGATTGGGCGGAAATGATCATGCGTATGTACGTCAAATTTGGCGAAAAGCATGGCTTTAGTGTTACTGTTACTGAATGCTCTGAAGGTGAGGTTGCTGGTATTAAATCTGCAACTATAAAATTTGAAGGCGAGCATGCGTATGGTTGGTTGCGTACGGAAACTGGCGTCCATCGTCTCGTCCGTAAATCACCTTTTGATTCTAACAATCGCCGTCATACTTCATTTTGTTCAGCCTTCGTCTATCCAGAGGTTGATGACAATATTGAGATTGAAATCAATCCCGCAGATTTACGTGTAGATGTCTATCGCTCTTCAGGAGCTGGTGGACAGCATGTTAATAAAACTGAATCGGCAGTGCGTATTACCCATATTCCTACAGGTATTGTGGTGTCCTGCCAAAACGAACGTTCACAATTCCAAAACCGTGATCAGGCCATGAAGCAATTGCGTGCGCGTTTGTACAATTTAGAGTTGCAAAAGCGTATGAGTGCACAGCAGGCTTTAGAGGATAGTAAGGCAGATATTGGCTGGGGCAGTCAAATCCGTTCTTATGTTCTCGATGATGCCCGGGTTAAGGATTTGCGTACCGGCGTTGAAAACCGTGATACCCAAAAGGTTTTAAACGGCGATTTAGATAAGTTTATTGAAGCGAGCTTAAAGTCAGGTCTTTAGCTCAGATTATAGGAAGATTGTAAATGACACAAGAAACTTTAGGCACTACTGAAAATCTAAACAATGTAATGGCTGATCGCCGTGTAAAGCTCGACGCTTTACGCGAAAAGGGTCAGGCTTATCCTAACGATTTTCGTCGTGATGCCATTTCCTCTGATATTTTTGCCGCCTGCAAGGATTTAGACAACGAAACCTTAGAGGCTCAAAAGCACGTTTATACCATCGCCGGTCGTGTAATGACCCGTCGTATCATGGGTAAGGCCTCCTTTGCTACTCTGCAGGATATGGGTGGCAAGATCCAGATCTACGTAGCTCGCGATAATTTACCTGAGGGTGTTTATCAGGACGTCTTCAAGAAGTTAGATTTAGGCGACATTATCGGTGTTACCGGTTTTGCCTTTAAGACTAAGACTGGTGAGTTATCCTTACACGTCTCTGCCTTACGTCTTTTAGTTAAGTCTCTGCGTCCGTTACCTGAGAAGTACAAGGGCTTAACCGATCAGGAAGCTCGTTGCCGTCAGCGTTATTTAGATCTCATCGCTAACGAAGATTCCCGTCGTACCTTCCAGATCCGCACTAAGATTGTCTCCTTCATCAGAAAGTACATGGACAGCCATATGTTCATGGAAGTTGAGACCCCGATGATGCACGTCATCCCAGGTGGTGCTAATGCTAAGCCGTTCGTAACTCACCACAATGCCTTAGATATCGATATGTATCTGCGTATTGCTCCTGAGCTTTACTTAAAGCGTTTAGTTGTCGGTGGTTTTGAGCGCGTTTATGAGATCAACCGTAATTTCCGTAACGAGGGTATCGACGTTCGTCACAATCCTGAGTTCACCATGATGGAGTTCTATATGGCCTATCATGATTACCACGATCTCATCGATTTCACCGAGGATCTCTTCAAGCAGATGGCTTTAGAGGTTTTAGGCGATACTAAGATCCATTATGGCCGTGAGGGTGAAGAGGGCTTAGATCTCGACTTCTCCAAGCCTTTTGATCGCCTCACCATGAAGGAGTCCATCGTCAAGTACGGCAATGGCATCACCATGGAAGACTTAGAGGATGAGGAAAAGTGCCGCAACCTCTGCAAGAAGTTACACGTTGAACTCATGGAAGGCTGGACCTTAGGTCACTACATCACCGCCTTATTTGATGAATTAGTTGAGGCCAACCTTCAGCAGCCGACCTTCATCACCAGCTATCCTGCTGAGGTTTCTCCTTTAGCACGTCGTAACGATGAGGATCCGCGCTTTACCGATCGCTTTGAGTTCTTCATCGGTGGTCGTGAGATGGGTAACGGCTTCTCTGAGTTAAATGATCCTGATGATCAGGCCGGTCGTTTCCGTCAGCAGGCTGAGGCTAAGAAGCACGGTGACGATGAGGCTATGTATTATGATGATGACTATATCACCGCTTTACAGCACGGCTTACCGCCGACTGCAGGTGAGGGTATTGGTATTGATCGTACTGTCATGTTATTTGCCAACTGCCACACCATCCGTGATGTCATCTTATTCCCGACTTTAAGACCTAATAATTAAAAAGCCTGAAGTCCACCACAAGGTGGACTTCATTTAATAGATTTGACCTAAAGCCTTAGGGCTTTAAATTTAAAATCCATAGGATTTAGTCAATCTTCGGAGATTAAAAATGCATAAATTTCATGGCTCCTTAGTAGCATTGATTACCCCGTTTAAGAACGGTCGCTTAGATGAAGAAGCCTTAGCTAAGATGACCCAGTGGCACATCGATAATGGCACTGATGCAATTGTTCCGGCTGGTACTACCGGTGAGTGCCCGACCTTAACTCATGAAGAGCACATCCGTGTTATTGAGATCGTCGCTTCCGTAGCTCACGGCAAGGTTCCGGTAATGGCTGGTGCTGGTTCTAATAATCCAGTTGAGGCTGTTTATTTATCTCAGGCCGCACAAAAGGCTGGTGCTGATGGTTTATTACACGTAGCTGGCTATTATAACCGTCCTAATCAGGAAGGCTTATATGCCCACTTTAAGATGGTTCACGACGAGACTGATTTACCTATTTTCGTCTACAATATCCCCGGCCGCGCTGTTGTCAATGTCTTACCTGAGACTTTAGCTCGTTTAGCTGAGTTACCGCGCATTGCAGGTATTAAAGATGCTACCGGTAATTTAGAGCGCCCGTGGCTTGAAAGACAGTTAATCAAGAAGCCTGATTTCACTTGGTTATCCGGTGAAGACTCTACTGCCGTAAGCTTCAACGTTGCCGGTGGTTGCGGTGTTATTTCTGTAACTGCCAATATTGCCCCGCGTTTAGTCGCTAAGGTTCAGTCTTTATGTGCTGAGAACAAGTGGTTAGAGGCACGTGAGCTTCAGGATAAGCTGATGAAGCTTCACAAGCTTATGTTCAAGGAGCCGTCTCCGGGTCCGGCTAAGTATGCAGCTTCCCTTTTAGTCTTATGCTCTGAGGAGACCCGTCTGCCGATTCTGCCTATCAGCGAGTCCTTACGTGCTGAGATTAAGGCCCAGATGCAGGAGTTAGAGCTCATCTAATGGAAAACGAGAATTTACAGGACCGTCACATCAAATCCTACGTCGTGCGTGCTGGCCGTATTACAGCCGCACAAACCCGTGCTTTGGCGGAACTTGGCCCTAAATACCTCGTCACAGTTGAAGAAGGCAAATATTTAGAGCCTTCAGAGCTTTTTGGCCGCGATGCTCCCTTAGTAGTTGAGATCGGCTTTGGTATGGGCAAGTCTTTTACCGAGATGGCACAACAAGATCCTGAGCGTAACTATTTAGGTATTGAAGTTCATCCTCCTGGGGTGGGTTCATGCTTAATGCTTACCGAGGAATTAGGTCTTAAGAATGTCCGTATCATTCAGTATGATGCCTTTGAAATTTTCAAGCATCATTTAAGGGAGCAGAGTATTGATATTCTGCAAATTTTCTTTCCTGACCCTTGGCCTAAGAAGCGTCATTTTAAGCGTCGCCTTATCAATGACGATTTTATCGCTATGGTAGCTCCGCTGCTTAAGCATGGTGGCAATGTCCGTCTGGCAACAGATTGGGAAGATTACGCTATGCAAATGTTAGAGGTTATGACTAAAGCTGAAGGCTTTAGCAATACTGCAGCTGATGGTCGCTTTATTGAAAGACCGCAGTGGCGTCCTTTAACTAAGTTCGAGTTACGCGGTGAGCGTTTAGGTCACGGAGTTTGGGATCTGGTATTCAGACGTGACTGATCAAAGAAAGGCCGCCTTAGCGGCCTATATTGAAAGCCTTTATGGTAAATGTGAGCTTGCCTCTCTCAATGGAGATGCAAGCTTTCGTCGTTATTTTAGAACCCCTTTTGGCATCGCTGTCGATGCCCCACCTGCAAGTCAAAAAAATCGTGAATTTGTCGCTATCGATAAGGCCTTATTAGCTATAGGGCTAAAGGCACCACAAATTTTTAATTACGATTTAGAACAGGGCTTTTTAGTACAAGAAGATTTAGGGGATAGAAGTTTCTATAGTGCTCTAAATGCAGACAATTTAGAGCCTATGTATCTAAAAGCCGCTTCTTTATTGCCTAAGCTCTCTAAACTTTGTTTAGATTTACCTGAATTTGATGGTGCTTTTATCGACATGGAACTGGGTATTTTTACCGAGTGGATGCTCGATAAGACTTTAAATTTAAAGCTAAGTTCTAGCGAACAACAAGCCTTAGATAAGTGCTTTGCTTATATTAAGGATGTCTGTCTTTCCTGTGAGCAATTGCCGATGCATCGCGACTTTCACTGTCGCAATTTGATGCTCTATCAAGACGATCTCTATCTTATCGATTTTCAGGATATGGTCAAAGGTCCCTTAGGCTATGATTTGGCCTCCTTAGTTTATGACTGCTATCTCAATTTACCTAATGAGCTTATTGATATAATTATTAGACATAGCTTTGAGGCTTATCAAGCACAGGGATATTTACAAAATCAAAGCCTAGAGAGTTTTACACTGCAAGTGAAGATCATCAGCTTGCAACGTCATCTCAAAGTTCTGGGAATTTTCCGACGTTTATATCTGCGTGATGGTAAGAGCGGGTATCTTAAAGATCTACCGCGAGTTTTAGCCTATGCTCAAACAGAAGCTCAAAGCTCTCCTAAACTTGCATTCTTAGCGCAATTTTTAGCAAAGTATCTTGAAGGAAAAATAGCTTGAAGGCGATGATTTTAGCTGCCGGACGTGGAGAGCGTCTGCGGCCTTTGACAGATAGCTGTCCTAAGCCCCTCATTAAGGTCAAAGGACAGCCTTTGATTTTTTGGCATCTAGCTAAGCTTAAAGCTTGTGGTATTACTGAGGTCGTGGTCAATAGTGCTCATCTCAGTGCCATGCTTGTTAAAGCTCTAGGTGATGGGCAGCAATTTGGCCTTAAGATTACCCATAAGGTTGAAGCTGTTCCCGGTCTTGAAACTGCCGGGGGCATTATCAACGCTCTTAAAGATTTAGGCGATGAGCCGTTTTTAGTTATAAACGGCGATACCTTTATCGATGCTGATTATGCGCAATTTTTAAAACCTATGCCTACAGAGGCTCAGGCTTTATTATTTATGGTGGCTAATCCTCAAGAGCATCCACAGGGTGATTTTAGTCTTCAAGAGGGCAAGGTCGTAAGTGGTGGAGACTATACCTTTTCAGGTGTTGCTCTATATAGACCTGAGGCTTTTTTTAATTTAAAGGTCGAGCGTCTGCCGTTAAAGCCATTTTTCCTCAAATGGATGGAGGAGCAAAGACTCTATGGTGCAAAGCTACAGGGAGCATGGTTTGATGCGGGTACTGTAGAGCGCTTAGAGCGAATTGAGAACTATCTGAAGTCAAAGGAATAATTATGGGCTTAAGCATAGGCTATTTATTATTCCTCATAGTCGTAGCTGTCATTTTAGTTGCTTCTCTATCAGGCTCAGATTCAAAATCAAGCTCGAGCAAAGATTCACAATCGCATCTAAGTTCTGACTCACAATTAAGTTCAGATGTGAGTTTTCATTCTAGCTCTGATTCAGAACAGAATTTTTCTAAGAATGCCAGTCACAGCTGTAATCTCATCTATTATACCTTTACCCTTATGGGTTATGTAGCCCGGGGTGCCGGTCGCGTCAATCAAGATCATATTGCTACTGCTGAGCATTATATGCATTTGATGCAGTTAGATACTGCTTTAAAGAAAATGGCTATTGATGCCTTTAATTGTGGTAAACGTGCTGATTTTGATGTCAAAGCCTTAGCTTCAAGTGGGCATGATTTATGTAAAGGCAATGATAGTCTGATTGCTTATTTATTAGAAATTCAGGTACAGATGGCACTGTCAGATGGTATTTTAGAGGATTTAGAGCATCAGCGTCTGTTAGAAATCGCCTCTTTATTAGGGAGTAGCTCTAAAGATTTAGAAGAGAGTATCCGTCAGCAGATAGCGGAGATGAATCTTTATAGAAATTTCCGCAATCAGCACAAGAAGTCACAGCGCGAAAGGGGGCAACAAAGCTTACACAAGGATAATAAGCGCAGTAAGTCTGATGGTCGTCAAAGCAATAGCGATTATCAACGTAAGATGCAATATTCTTGGAGCGGTTCTTATTATTCGCTTTTAGATCAAGCTTATGAGGTTTTAGGTGTCAGTTAGGATGCGATTTTAGAGGAGAGCAATCGCGCTTATAAGCGTTTGATGTTTAAATATCATCCAGAGCGGTTGAAGGCATAAAATCTAGCGCCTGAATTAGTTAAAATCTATGAGGAAAAAGCTAAAAATATTCAAGTAGCTTACAATATTATTAAAAAGGTTAAGCGCGAAGACTAATTGAGTGTCATTCATCTTTTAAGATGAGTGTTGCCGGTGTTTTTAGCTAAAGCTCAGAAATTTTACCGTCCTTATGTCTTAAAAAGACATAAGCAAGCCTCTAGGGACAATTTTGTTCGTAATCTGTTTTAAGCTAGTAGTGCAGATCCTAGAGGGTATTGAGAATTATTTAATCAAAAGGAGTAAGTATGACTTCGTGGACAGGCCGTATTATCGGCTTTTTAATCGGCATGTTTTTTATAGGTCCACTAGCCGGCGTTATCGGTGCCGTTTTAGGTTATATTTTTATCGATAAGCCGCGTCAATTTCGCCGTTTTAACGATGCTGCGGCGCAAAGGGCTTTTACTACCGATGCCAATTATAATCGCAATCTCATCCACCATACTTTTGCCCTTATGGGTTATGTAGCTCGCGGTGCCGGTCGCGTCAATCAGCAGCATATTGCAACAGCTGAGCGCCTGATGCGTCTGATGCAATTAGATGCAAGCTCTAAGCAAATGGCGATTGAGGCCTTTAATTATGGTAAGAGCCCTGAATTTGATGTTAGAGCTCTTACTTCTAATCTGCGCAATTTATGCCAAGGTAATTTAAGTCTGATTTCTTATTTATTAGAAATTCAGGTACAGATGGCGCTGTCAGATGGTACTTTAGAGAATTTAGAGCATCAGCGTCTATTAGAGATTGCTTCTTTATTAGGGATTAGATCCGAGGCTATGGAGAGACTTATTCGTCAGCGTATAGCTGAGATGTATTTCTCTCAAAACTTCAACCGTCAATATCAGAATAATTCACAGGGTGGTTATCAGCAAAGCTCTGATGGCTATCAGCAAGGACAGGGTGGTTATAATCAGGGCAATGGCGGCTATAATCAGGCTGCCTCTCAGACTGCTTTAAATCATGCTTATGAGGTTTTAGGCGTCAGTCGTGATGCTCCTTTAGCCGATATCAATCGTGCCTATAAGCGTTTGATGTTGAAATATCATCCGGATCGCTTAAAGGCACAGAATTTATCACCTGAATTAGTTAAGGTCTATGAAGAAAAGGCTAAGGATATTCAGGCCGCTTACGATCTGATTAAAAGGTCCAAGCGTGAGGACTAATATTTAAAGCAAAGGGCGCGGCGGTCTCAAAACGCAGGCGCTCTTTAGTTAGCGGGTGCTTGAATTCTAAAACCGCTGCATGCAGGCACAAGCGTGATGATAATGCTTGTGCCTTTTCATTGCCATAAAATCTATCGCCTAAGATTGGGCAGGCTAAATAGGCCATATGTACTCGCAACTGATGTGAGCGTCCGGTCTGTGGCAAGAGTTTGACTGTACTGATACCCTCGTTAAAGTCTAAACGCTCATAGAAAGTCAGAGCGCTTTTACCCTGAATAAAATCCACAATCTGTAAAGGGCGATGTTCAAGATCACAGCGCAGTGGTACAGCTACTGAGCCTTTAGGAGCTATTTCACCTAAAAGCTTAGCAATATAGGCTTTATTGACACTTTTATCGATAAATTGCTTGCCTAAAATGCCGGCAATTTGCGGGTCTTTGGCAACTACCATGATGCCAGAGGTATCCATATCTAAACGATGCACGGCCTGTGCTTGCGGGTTTTGTTCACGAATTCTCAGGACAATACTGTCAAAGTTTTGAGGAAGGCGGCCTGGAACTGATAAAAGACCTGAGGGCTTATCGACAACTATGATCGCCTCGTCTTCATAGAGTACAGTTAGAAAAGGCTCTTTTGGTGGGTTATAGACAAAGGCGCTCACAGAATCTCCTAAAAAAATACTGCCATATGCGGCAGTATTTTAAGAGTTTTTAGCGCTTTTATAAACCGGAGGCGGAAATGACCTTGGCGGTATTATCAGCCGGTAAATTTAAACCGAGTTTTTTGTAGCAATCATGCATGAGGTTTAAAGCGTCACCGATATAGGCAGTATCGCGATAGGAGTAGAGAATGCTCTGGCAGTGACGGATGGCAGATAACCAAGCTCCACGCTCATTGTAGTATTGAGCGATATGCCACTCACGCTCAGCTAATTGCTCTTTAATATAGATCATGCGCTGACGAGCATCGCTTACATACGGGCTTTGCGGATAGGTCTTGATCAGATCGCTAAAACTCTTAAAAGCGTCGTAATAATAGGTAGGATCTTTTTCGGCTCTATCTAATCTTAAGAAATCCTGAATCATGTCAGAATGCTTTTGAATGTTATTAAGACCCTGCATATACATGACATAATCGGTATACATCGAGCCTGGATTTAATCTTAAGTAGCGATTGATGGTAGCTGAAGTAAGATCGCTTTCACGGCTCTTATAATATACATAGATGAGATCAAGCTGTACTTGATCGGTAAGCTCACCGAAAGGATAGCGAGAATCGAGAGCTTCTAAATATTTACGGGCCTGATCATAATCACCAGAGGCCATGGATGCTAAGGCGGTATTGTATAAAGCTTCCTGTGAAATATCCGGTACATCTTTACGCTGCGCATCGGTGCTAGAGCAACCCATTAAACCTATAGCTAAAGCAGCAATCACCGGGATTACAGACTTGAACATCTATTTGACTCCGTTATCTATGTATAATTTTTCCTCTGTATAGTGTATCTTATAAGTTATGATCTTCAACCGAAATTTTTATTAAAAATGTCAGATAAAATCACTTATATAGTCAATGATGAGCTTCATGGTAAGCGTTTAGATGCCGTGATTGCCGCTTTAAATAAGGAATATTCCCGTAGCGTTTTGCAAGACTTTATCGAGAAGGGTAAGGTCAGTGTTGACGGTGAGGTTAAGACTAAGGGTAATTTAAAGGTAAGCTCAGGTCAGAGCATTGAGCTTGAAGTTCCGGAGATGGAAAGTCTGGACGCTCAGCCTCAGGATATACCCTTAGATATTATCTATGATGATGACGATATTGTGGTGATCAATAAGCCGGCAGGTTTAGTGGTGCATCCAGGTGCTGGTTGTAAGGATGGCACCGTCATGAATGCTATGCTCTATCATTATCCACAAACTGCAGTTTTACCGCGTGCCGGTATTGTGCACCGCTTAGATAAAGAAACTTCTGGCCTTATGGTTATAGCTAAGAGCAATGTGGCGCAAAAGCGTTTAGTGCGTGCAATCAGCAAGCATGACGTTGTGCGTGAGTATGAGGCTATAGCATGGGGCTTAATTTCCTCAGGCGGTACCATTGAGACTGATATTGCCCGCGATCCCTACAATCGCGTCAAGATGGCCGTAGTGCCTGAGGGCATGGGCCGCGATGCTATTACTCACTATCGTGTTAAAGAGCAGTTCCGTGCTCATACCCTCTTACGTCTGCGTTTAGAGACCGGTCGTACCCATCAGATCCGTGTTCACATGGCAAGTCTTGATCATCCGCTATTAGGCGATCCGGTCTATGGGGGAAGATTGCGTACCATTAAGGGGGCCATTCCTGAATTAAATGAGGAATTACATACCTTCAGACGTCAGGCTCTGCACGCAGCTCACATCGAGTTTTTTCATCCGGTAACTAAGGAAAATATGAGTTTTGATGCTCCCATCCCTGGAGATATGGTCAAACTTATTACAATTCTGCGTGAGGATTTAAGGGTTAATGGACCTGATCTATAAATTTAAAGAGCTGCCGGCAAATATTGAAGCTGGCTTTACTTTAAAGGGTGAGGGCCATAGTGTTGGCCCTTATGCAAGCTTCAATCTAGGAGATCATGTCGGTGACGATCCTAAGGCTGTAGCTAAAAATCGTACCTTGCTCTCTCAAACTTTAGAAGCGCCGATAGCATGGATGCAGCAGACTCACTCAAATCAGGTACTCTGTGTCGATAAGCTGAGATCTCAAAGCTTTAATGCTGATGGCTTGGTGACAGCACAAAAAAATCTAGCCTTAGCGGTTATGACCGCCGATTGTCTGCCTCTTTTATTATTTGATCAGGAAGCAAAGTCAGTCGCAGCCGTGCATTGTGGCTGGCGAGGGCTACACTCAGATATTGTCAAAAATGCGGTGACTTTAATGCGCACGCAGACACAAGCGCCAATTTGTGCCTTATTAGGGCCTTGCATCGGTAAAAACTCCTATGAGGTCAGTGCCGACTTTTTAAATAATTTTCCTAAATTGTCTCAATGTTTTAAAAAAACACAGAATAACAAATACTTGTGTGATCTAGTAGGTATTTGTCGCTTAAAGCTTCAAGATTTGGGCATTGAGAATATTTATGCTTGTGAGGCTGACACTTATCAAGATCAAGAGCACTTCTACTCCTATAGGCGTGAGCCTACCACCGGCCGTATGGCTTCTTTTATCGTCATTAAAAATTAGTCTTAGGCTTTAATGCATTTTTAAGAATAATATTGTGACGGGTCTTTAATTTTTTGAAAATGCCCCCATTTGATAAATCAGTAAATGATGAATAAACAATGGAGGCATGAATGCGTTTAGACAAATTTACTGCTAAGTTTCAAGAAGCCTTAGCAGATGCGCAATCACTTGCTGTAGGTCACGACAATCAGTTTATCGAACCTGAGCATGTCATGTCAGCTTTGCTTGCGCAAGAGGATGGCACTATCAGACCGCTTGTTACTCTAGCTGCTTCTGATCCTAAAGCCTTAAAGATCCTCATTGATCAACAAATAGATAAATTACCTAAGGTTAAGGGTGCCGGTGGCGATATTCAGTTATCGTCGCAAACTGCGCGTATGCTTAATCTCTGCGATGCTTTGTCACAAAAATCAGGGGATGCTTATATTTCCTCAGAGATGTTTGTGCTAGCTGTATTTGAGGCAGGCGGCAGTCTTAAGGATATTTTTGAGCGTTGCAATTTAAAGAAAGATAAGCTTAAAGCGGCGTTAGAGAGCATGCGTCAAGGTCAAAATGTCAACGATCCTAATGCTGAAAGCAATCGTGGTGCTTTAAAGAAATATTGCACTGATTTAACTGAAAGAGCTGAGAAAGGTAAGCTTGATCCGGTTATCGGCCGTGATGAAGAGATCCGCCGTACCATGCAGGTTTTACAGCGTCGTACTAAGAATAATCCGGTACTTATCGGTGAACCTGGTGTCGGTAAAACTGCTATTGTCGAAGGCTTAGCTCAGCGTATTGTTAAAGGTGAGGTCCCCGAGGGCTTACGCAATAAGCGTGTTTTAGCTTTAGACTTAGGTGCTTTGATAGCTGGTGCTAAATATCGCGGTGAGTTTGAGGAGCGTTTAAAGAGCGTTCTTAATGAATTAGCTAAGGAAGAGGGTAAGGTAATTCTCTTTATCGATGAATTACATACCATGGTCGGTGCCGGTAAGACCGATGGTGCTATGGATGCAGGCAATATGTTAAAGCCGGCCTTAGCCCGTGGTGAGTTACATTGCGTTGGTGCCACTACTTTAGATGAGTATCGTCAGTACATTGAAAAAGATGCGGCCTTAGAGAGACGTTTCCAAAAGGTCTTTGTAGATGAGCCTTCAGTTGAAAATACTATCGCTATTTTAAGAGGTCTTAAAGAGCGCTATGAGATCCATCACCATGTACAGATTACCGATCCGGCTATTGTAGCTGCCGCGACATTGTCAAATCGTTATATTACCGACAGACAGTTACCGGATAAGGCTATCGATCTTATCGATGAGGCTGCAGCTAGCATTAGATTGCAGATCGACTCAAAGCCTGAGCCTTTAGACAGATTAGATCGCCATCTCATTCAGTTGAAGATGGAGCGTGAAGCTATCGCTAAAGAAAGCGATGAAGCTAGCCGCAAGCGCTTAGCTGCTATTGACGAGGATATTGCTAACGATGAGAAGGAATATTCACGTTTAAATGAAGTGTGGAAGCGCGAGAAGTTAGTTTTAGAGGGAACGCAGAAGTTTAAAGAGCAATTAGATGCTGCCCGTCATGAATTTGATGTGGCTAAGCGTCAGGGTGATTTAGGCCGTATGAGTGAACTTCAGTACGGTAAGATCCCGGCTTTAGAGAAGCAGATTGCTGATGCCGATAAGGTTAAAACTCAGCAGACTGAGCTTGTGCGCAATAAGGTTACTGACGCTGAGATCGCTGAAGTAGTCTCTAAAGCTACCGGTATTCCGGTCTCTAAGATGCTTGAAGGTGAGAGAGCTAAGCTTCTGCATATGGAAGAGCAGTTGCATAAGCGTGTTATTGGACAGGACGAAGCAGTGGAAGCTATCGCTAATGCCATAAGACGTAGCCGTGCCGGTCTTTCTGATCCTAATCGTCCTATAGGTTCCTTTATGTTCTTAGGACCTACAGGTGTGGGTAAGACGGAGCTGTGCAAGGCTGTAGCTGAGTTTATGTTCGATACCGAAAAAGCCATGGTCCGTATCGATATGTCTGAGTTTATGGAGAAATTCTCAGTCTCAAGACTTGTCGGTGCGCCTCCGGGATATGTAGGTTATGAGCAAGGCGGTTATCTGACTGAGGCCGTAAGACGTCGTCCTTACTCAGTAATTTTACTTGATGAGATTGAGAAGGCCCATCCGGATGTTTTCAATATTCTCTTGCAAGTTTTAGATGACGGCCGTCTTACCGATGGTCAAGGCCGTACGGTAGACTTTAAGAACACCATTATCATTATGACCTCTAACTTAGGTTCGCAGATGATCCAGGAGGAAAGTGGTAAGGCTTCTTATGATGAAATTAAGGCTAAGCTTTTAGATATTTTAGAGCAGCACTTTAAGCCCGAGTTCTTAAATCGTGTGGATGAGACCGTAGTCTTCCATCCGCTCTCACATGAGAATATTAAGAGAATCGCTAAGATTCAGCTTGATATTTTAAGCGAGAGATTGAAGAGCACTGGTATTGAAATACAGCTTGATGATTCGATCTTAGAGCATGTAGCTTCTGTAGGCTTTGATCCGGTATTTGGTGCTCGTCCTTTACGTCGTGTAATTCAAAACGAGGTAGCCGATCCTTTATCTAAGCTCTTATTAGCTGGTGCTATTGAGCCTTCAGCTAAATATAAGATCTTCTTTGATAACGACAAAAAGCTACAATGTCTCAGAGAATAAGCTGTAATTTAGCTTAAAATAAACAGATGTCGACTTGGAGTTGACATCTGTTTTTTTATATTTCACGCAAATGGCTTGTATAAGCCATTGGTGTGAAGCATTACAGAAAAATTAACAAAAAAATTAAAAAAATTTAAAAAAAAGCTTGCAAAGAAAATAAAAGTCTCTATAATGCATTTCCGTTGTCACGCAAGACAACGCCAAATAAAAACCTCCAAGCGAGGTTGAAAGTTCTTTAAAAATAAGTACGGACAATCTGTGTGGGCCCTCTGAAAAGAGGGAATATACAAGAGAGAGAAGATTAGGTCATAAAGACCTAAACGAAGAACTCTCAAAAAAGACCTAAGTTTATTTGAAAATAAATTGAAGTCACATCAAAATCTTTGAATATCGAAGAGTTTGATCATGGCTCAGATTGAACGCTGGCGGCAGGCCTAATACATGCAAGTCGAACGGTAACATGACAAAAGCTTGCTTTTGTTGATGACGAGTGGCGGACGGGTGAGTAAGATCTGGGAAACTGCCTGACAGAGGGGGACAACAATTGGAAACGATTGCTAATACCGCATACACCCTGAGGGGGAAAGTCGCAAGACGCTGTCAGATGTGCCCAGATGGGATTAGCTAGTAGGTGAGGTAAAGGCTCACCTAGGCGACGATCTCTAGCTGGTCTGAGAGGATGATCAGCCACATTGGGACTGAGACACGGCCCAGACTCCTACGGGAGGCAGCAGTAGGGAATATTGCACAATGGGGGGAACCCTGATGCAGCCATGCCGCGTGTGTGAAGAAGGCCTTCGGGTTGTAAAGCACTTTCAGAGGGGAGGAGAATGACGTTACCCTCAGAAGAAGCACCGGCTAACTCCGTGCCAGCAGCCGCGGTAATACGGAGGGTGCAAGCGTTAATCGGAATAACTGGGCGTAAAGGGCATGCAGGCGGTTAATCAAGTAGGATGTGAAAGCCCGGGGCTCAACCTCGGAATTGCATTCTAAACTGGTAAACTAGAGTATTGCAGGGGGAGACGGAATTCCAGGTGTAGCGGTGGAATGCGTAGAGATCTGGAAGAACACCAAAGGCGAAGGCAGTCTCCTGGGCAAATACTGACGCTCATATGCGAAAGCGTGGGTAGCAAACAGGATTAGATACCCTGGTAGTCCACGCCGTAAACGATGTTGATTAGAAGCTTGGGCGTAAGTCTGGGTTTCGCAGCTAACGCAGTAAATCAACCGCCTGGGGAGTACGGCCGCAAGGTTAAAACTCAAATGAATTGACGGGGGCCCGCACAAGCGGTGGAGCATGTGGTTTAATTCGACGCAACGCGAAGAACCTTACCTGATCTTGACATCGCGAGAATTTCTTGTAATGAGGAAGTGCCTTCGGGAACTCGCAGACAGGTGCTGCATGGCTGTCGTCAGCTCGTGTCGTGAGATGTTGGGTTAAGTC
>OGWZ01002116.1_pt1 | contig 16428 bp, 23 predicted proteins | sample 1576141 | NCBI WGS metagenome assembly OGWZ01 (sample SAMEA3541512, study PRJEB24748) | human gut metagenome | biome: human gut; feature: human-associated habitat; material: faeces | place: China | collected 2012
AGCAAGAGCTGCGGCTTAGGGGAATCGTTGCACCCCTGAATGCTGTGGAGTGTTATACAAACCCAAGTAGCTAAGGCGAAAGGGGACACGGTGAAGCAGTGATTGGAATTACCAAACGCAACGGGAAGCTCGATGTGTACTGGAATGAGAAAATTTGGGATATCGTGGTCAAATCAAGTTCTGCTGGCACTCGTGTGTCGGCCTATATCACCAAAAGTAACCTTCAGCAATACAACGGCAAGACCTTTGACGACACCCTTGATGAGGAATTCGCGGCTCGTCTGACAGCGAGTGGCGGTACTTATATGGTAAAGAAGGAGGCAGAGGGTAACTTTGCGGAGGGCGGCAATGAGGACGGGACCGTCGAGGAAGACGATTTCGTCCTCACCCAGGACATCATTGATTTTTGGGGCGGGGGGCTAGATCCGCTGTTCTACCGGGAACTGGAACACAGACGTCATTACTGGTGTGGTAACCGGGAGGAAGAAATGGACCTGGGTGAGTTGGCGGTGATCAAACAGATCTGTGTGCTGGAGGTGACCATCAACCGGGACGTGGCAGAAGGCAAGGCGGTGGACCGAAACGTAAACACCTTGAATACGCTTTTAGGGAGCGCTAATTTAAAGCCTGTCCAGAAGAAGGACGCAGCAGACGGCGTGTCCGAGAACACGCCATTTGGGGTGTGGATCCGAAAAATTGAAAATGACCGCCCCATTTCTGATCCGGATCCGGAATTCCAGGATGTGGACGGCATCATCAAGTACGTCACCGTTTGGTTTTTGGGGCATCTTTGTAAGATGCTCAAGATCCAGAATAAGTATGCCGCCCTCTATGAGGAAGAGATGGCACGCCTCCGCGTGGAGCGGCCAGAATATGAGGGCGAAGACGAGGAAGAGGTCTTCGAGGATATCTTTGATCGGGCGAATGCTGCCAGCGAGGAAGGGGGTGATGCGCTTGATCAGCTCCAGGGAAGCTAATGTTCTGGACGGTGTGGAAGTGTGGGCTGGTTATTACAGGGCCAATCCGCAAAGGTTCGCGAAGGACTACCTTAATGTGAACCTACGATTGTTCCAGAAGATTTTGCTTTTTATGATGAACATATCCAACTTTTTTTGTTACATCGCTGCAAGAGGTTGGCAGACTTATAGAGTTAGCAAATTTGGAATAAAAGATTAAAAATATGGGATATAAAACATATACTAGTATGGGGAATTAGAAAGCTATGTACCGAATGGAGTCATGACCTATGGGAAAGAATTTTCGTGAAACCCTAAATAAACAGATGAAGTCCCCCGAGTTCCGCACTAAATGGAAGGCTCTGGAGCCCGAATTTCAGGTTATACGGACTATCATTGAGGGCAGGATGACGCAGGAACAGCTTTCTAAAGTTACTGGAGTAGCTCAGCCAGACAATAGCAGGCTTGAGAATGAAATAAATCCATTTGTGTGATTCCATATAATTTTGGAACCGCCCATTCAGGGCGGTTTTCTTATGTCTAAATTTGTTATCATTGGCCTCGCCGCATAGTAATATGCGGGCAATAAGCGGGCAAAATCGGAGAACGCTGAGAGGCCAACTCCGAGGTAAGCACATCATCGTGTGCCACCGTAACGCATAGGCGCTGAGCGCGATTGAGAGCAATAATGCGCCCAAGAGTGTCCGCCGGCCTAGTTGTAGGTCGAAGAAGTATGCTGAACTTGCGGGAAATGAACTGCAAGAGCTGCGGGATAAAAAGCCTGCAGGGTAACAAACTGCAAGGCAAGTCATGGCTTCTGGCTGTGTTTTGCTGCGTGCGATGTATCCTGTACCCTGGCACCAAGGTCTGTATTGCCTCGGGGACGCGGGGACAGAGTATCAATGTGCTGGAAAAAATCAAAATGGAACTGATGCCGATGTCGCCCCTACTCAGAAATGAGATAGTGACGATTCTCATTTCTACAACGGCTGCCACCGTTGAGTTCAAAAATGGCTCATCTATTAAGGTGGTCACGGCGTCTGACTCCGCCAGAAGTAATCGAGCGAACATTCTGCTGGTGGATGAGTTCCGTATGGTCAGTAAGGATACTATTGATACCGTTCTCCGGCGGTTCCTTACGGCACCGAGAATGCCGGGGTATTTGCACAAGAAGGAGTATGCTCACCTAAAAGAACGTAACAAAGAAATTTACCTGTCCAGTGCTTATTTCAAATCTCATTGGTCCTATGAGAAAGTCAAGGACTATGCGAGAAATATGCTGGATAGTACAAAGCGGTATTTCGTCTGCGGGCTTCCGTACCAGCTCTCCATTGCGGAGAATTTGTTGGACAACGAGGCAGTGGCGGACGAGATGAGTGAGGCTGGTTTTAACGAAACCAAGTGGAGCATGGAGATGGAATGTGTTTGGTTCGGTGATATGGACGGTACCTTTTTCGATTTCGACACAGTTTCGAAGAACCGGAAAATCAAGTATCCCATGCTACCGGACGACTTATCAGTCAGGGTGTCTGACGCGAAGAAGGTAAAGATCCCACCCAAGCAGAACGGAGAGAAGCGGCTTTTGTCCGTGGACTTAGCTCTGATGGCAGGGTCCAGGAGAAACAAAAACGATGCCTCGGCGATTTTCGTGGACCAACTGATCCCGACAAAGACGGGGCGGTACATCAACAATATCGTCTACACGGAATCCTCCGAGGGCGAACACACGGCAGACCAGGCGCTGCGGGTCCGCGAACTCTATGATATGTATAATTGCGATTTCATTGTCATCGACGTGCGCGGCGTTGGCATCGGTGTGGCGGACTGCCTGATTCGGGACATCACAAACCCGGAGACGGGGGAGGTGTACCCGGCGCTGTCCTGTTACAATGACGCCAACTGGGCAGCGCGATGTACGACCCCGGGTGCGGAGAAAGCGCTTTGGGTCATCAACGCTACAGACAAATTCAATTCAGAGTGCGCCATCCTTTTGCGGGATGGCTTTCGCTCTGGGAAGATTCGGCTGTTGGACACGGAGTACGACGGGGAGGTTAGTCTCGGTTCTATGAAGGGGTATAAAAGTTTGGATCCCGAATGGAAGCTTGCCATGCAGGTGCCGTACATCAACACGACGCTGCTGATCAACGAGCTGATCAACCTGCGCCATGAGGAGAGTGCCGGCATGGTCCGGCTGTTCCGGAGCCATGGTGTTCGGAAGGACCGGTATTCCAGCCTGAGTTATGCCTACTGGGTGGCTTGTCAGCTGGAGAGCAAAATCCGGCGGCGGAGAGAATCTGAGGGGCAAAAGAACATGTTCCTATTCCGTGCGCCGAAAATCAAGTAAAGGAGGTGAGGGCTGATGGAAAGGAAAATCACAGAAGTGAAGGAAAATCCCAAACGGGACAGTCTAACTTTTGATACCAATGGTGTGATTAGGCTGCCACAGCGGTTTGCGGTTTTGAACCGCCTGATCACCAGGGATCTGAATGGGACGAACACATCACCTACCTTTTATCGATATTCGAAGGACGACATCAACAGCTTCTTGCAGAATCCATATACGAACCAGAAGAATCTGCGGAATGCAGCCATCTATATTTATGGAGCTAGTTCCCACTTTCGAAGGTTGGTACAATATTTTGTGGGTCTGACAGATCTGGCCTATGTGGTGTCGCCATACAAGATCGACACCAGCAAAGCGAAAGCAACGTCGGTGGCCAGGCAGTACCGCCAGACGTTGAATCTGCTGTCCGCTATGGACATCAAAAATCAGTTCCCTAAAATTCTGACGGTATGCCTTCGGGAGGACACATTCTATGGAACCATGTGGGTGACCAATGACAACGTGACGATCCAGCAGTTGCCGTCCGATTACTGTGACATCGCGGTGATTGAAGGGAATGTTCTGAACGTGAGCTTTGATTTCTCCTACTTCGATGTAAACACAGCTTATCTGGATCTGTATCCAGAAGAGTTCCGGAGGAAGTACACGATTTATCAGAATGACCGAACAGGATCACGGTGGCAGGAATTAGATTCCCCGACCTCCTTTGCCGTGAAGTGCAACAACGATATACTGAACTATTCTATCCCGCCTTTTGCGGGAATTTTTCGTGAGATTTATGATTTGGAGGACTTAAATATTAGGTCGGCGCATTGGAAACGGTGCGTATAAACAAGCCCTTGAATTGCTGGGAAGCCCCTAAGCCATATGAACCACAGCGTGAGGATGAGAGAAGCCTGGGTGCGATGGTGAAAGAATTATATGGATGTGGGTGATCAGCAGCCAAGCCCTGAAGAGGGGAAGGTTCAACGACTACTGCGGAGCAGGTAGGGACAAGCGTCCCGAAGTGGGGGCCCCTAAACCGCATAAGTGCGGCATGGTGAAGATATAGTCTGTACTTTGGTGAGAGCCAAAGAAGCGCAAAAGCGCTGGTCTGGCTTAGCGAGCCAGACATAACACATGAGATAAAAATTTGAAGCTCACGAAAACAGAACTTGAAAACTACGCCATTCTGGTCATGACCCTTGGAATCAATGACGATGGCGAGTGGGAAATGGATGAGAAGAAGGCGCGAGATTTCTATTCCAACTTGGCCAACGTGCTGCCGGAGGAGATTGGCGCAGTTCTGAGCCCGATGCCCATCAACAAGATTTCCTTTGAGAAGAGCAATGTAGGGGACACGGACACCATTGCTGCGGCGGAGCAAAAATTGTACACCGCTGCAGGTGTTTCCTCCTTGCTTTTTAACAATGAGAAGGCCAGCAGCAACGCTTTGCTGCTTTCCATTAAGGCAGACCAGGCGATTACGTATGGAATCGTCAAGAGTATCGAAGGTGTGGTGAACCGATTTGTCCAGAGCCAGTCCTACGGGAAGAACTTTAAGGTTACTTTTTTGGACTGCAGTCCATACAACCGGAAGGAGCTGGGCGATATGTATCTAAAGGCCTGCCAATATGGATTGCCGATGGTCTCCTATTATTGTGCAAGCCAGGGACTGTCCCAGGCGGAGATGGACTGCATGAACTTCCTGGAGGACGATGTGCTTCAGGTGAAGGATCGGTTCGTTCCTCTTCTGAGTTCTTCTACGCAGAGTTCGAATGCAGCTACCGCTGATGGAGGTGGACGACCGCAGTCCGATGTTGGGGACCTGACGGACAGCGGAGAGGCTTCCAGAGAGACAGAAGACGGGGACGACGGTGGAGTATGAGGAGGATTTCCATGAAATTCATTTATGTCATGCGAGAGGCGGACCGGGATAAGATGATGGAGCTCGGCTATCACTTAATTAAAGGAGACGACAGAAATTCCATTTGGGCGTTTGACAATGACGGGCAAATGAATTTCTCTTCTGGAGATGAGGTGAGTAAAGCTGGGATCTCTTATGTTTTATCTGATGTTCTTACTTTTTGAGGTAAGGTATCCGCGTCTCCTGATGTGTAAAGTTAGGGGGCGAAGATGAAGTTGGAAAATCAGCTAAAGCTGACATACAGCTCTTCAGTGGAGAAGCTGCGTGAGGTGAACAGTTCCTTTGATTCAGGTGTGCTGAAGGTGGCCTATGCCGGAAAGAACCGGAACGGCTCCAGCATCTCAAAGGACGCCTTTGAGCGCAGCATCCACACGATTTACAACTGCCCCATCGTTTGCAATTACAACCGGGAAGAGGACTCGATTGGAAGCCACGACATGGAAGCGGTATCCAAGAACGGCGAAATGCAGCTGGTTAACTTAACGCAGCCTGTGGGTGTGATTCCGGAATCCGCCAATTATTGGTGGGAGATTCATGAGGACCCGACGGGTTCCCATGAATATCTCTGTGTTGATGCGCTGATTTGGAAGCGGCAGGAGGCCTACCAGAAGATCAAGGACAACGTGGTGACCGACGAATCCATGGAGATTAAAGTCATGGATGGCCGGATGAATGACGGGGTCTATGAGATCGACGCCTTTGAATTTCTGGCCTTTTGCCTGCTGGAATCTGCGGAGCCGTGTTATGAGTCCGCCAGCCTGAAGATGTTCGAGGTGGATGAATTCCGGGCGGAATTCACGCAAATGATGGAGGAGTTCAAGGAGAGTTTCTCTTTGGTCAGTTCCCCTGAGGGGGTTGACATAAATCAAAAGAATCACTCTGGGAAAGGAGGAGAAGAGACGTTGGACAAGAAGACGGAAGTACTTGCTGAGTTTGGTCTGACAGAGGAGCAGCTGGACTTTGACATCCAGGAGATGTCGGAGGAGGAGCTGCGGGCCGAGCTGGAGAAGCGGTATAAGCGGTATAAGGAAGAGGATCCGGAGGGCAAGCAGGACTTTACCCTGTCCGGGGAACAGTTCCGGGAAGAACTTTTCCGCGCACTGGGTGAGGAGAAGGTTACCGCCGACTGGGGTGAATACAACCGATACAGCTATTTCGACTACGATGCCGAGAAGAGCGAGGTGTATTGCTATGACACCCAGGACTGGATCCTGTATGGGTTTGCCTATTCTGTGAGTGGCGATGCCCTGAGTGTGGACTTTGCCAGCAAGAAGCGGAAGCGGATTTCCGTGGTTGACTTCGACGGCGGAGAAGCTGAGCCTGCTTCCCAGTTTACGCTGGAAGAGGTGGGCAAGGTGTTTGCCGCCAAGAAGGAGGCCGAAATGACCGCGCAGTTTGCCCAGGAGAAGGGTGAGCTGGAGGAAAAATTCCGGGTTGCCTCTGAGAAAATTGCTTCCCAGGATGCCGAGCTTAATGAGCTGCGGGCATTTAAGGAGGAGCGGATTGAGATGGACCGTGAGGAGCGGGAGCAGGAAGTATTTGCCATGTTCCCCGACTTGGATGGTGTGGAGGCGTTCACAAATCTAAAAGCTGAATGCGGCGACATGACTATCGAGGAGCTGGAGAACGCCTGCTACGCGATCCGAGGTCGAACCATGAGCGTGAAGAACTTCTCAATGCAAAAGAAGAAGCCGCCCCGCCTGCCTGTAGAGAAGACTCATGGCGGCGATGATGAGCCCTATGGAGGGCTGTTCCTGGAGTTTAAGCCAGGGCGGTAAGAGTGTTGGTGGGTAGTGTCCCACCAGAAGCGAGCGCTTACACGCTCGCTATTTTTATATCTAAAAATAGGAGGAATGGAAATGAGCTATTGCGTGTTCAGATCTGATCTGATGTCCGGCACTGATGTTGCTGCAGATCTGGTCTCTTGCCGGGTTTATGACACCGACGAAGAGACTCCCATTGCCGTGGAAAACGGCACCATTGTTGAGCTGAAAGGCTATGAGGAAGGTCAGAGAGAGGTTAGAAAAGCTGTGCTGGCTACCGCCGACAGCGACCTGAATAACTGTGTTGTGATCGGCTCTGTGGAGGTCATGTATGACGAGCGCAAGAAGAACCTGGACGAGTTCATTAACGAGGCTGGCGTCATCTGCCGTGGCTATGTGCTGCGTAGCCGCAACATGTTCTCTGTCACTAAGGAGGGCTTCGTGTCCGGTTCTGTCCCCTCTGCTGATGCAGAGGTTGGCGTGGGTACCGGTGGCAAGCTGGATTCTTCTGGGACTGGCTTTGGCACTTGCATGGCCGTCGAGATTGCAGGCCGCTACACCTACTATGTGATCATGATCGGCAAGACCGAAGCCGCCGCCGCTGCTGGCGTTGGCGGCTAATCAAAATTTGAGAGAGGAGAGTGAAGAACAATGGCAGAAATGAATGAGATTGTCAGACTGGCAGTGGACGCCTATCATGGCACCCAGACTAAGTACTCTGTCGGTGAGTCTATGGACACACTGCATCAGGCTCTGGTGGCCGCAAATAACGGTTCTACTATCCTGAACTACAAGGATATCCGCGATGGCAAGTGCGTTGGTCTGTTTACTCTAATTGAGGAGATCCTGTCCCGCACTGTGGTGGAGGGCCTGCAGGCTTCCGATTATTTTAATTCCCTTGTGGAGTACCGGAATGTCGCCCTCGGCGATAAGAACCTGTTCTATGTGGAGGACAGCAATCTGTTTACTGTTGCCGATGCTGCAGATGGCACCCAGGGCATTCGTAGACAGCGCCTTGGCGGGATGAGTGAGACCTCTATTCCCACCAGCTTCAAGGTGGTCAAGATTTACGAGGAGCTCAACCGCGTGCTTTCTGGCCAGGTTGATTTCAACCGGTTCATCCAGAAGGTGTCTGAGTCCTTCCAGAAGAAGATTCTGGATGACATCTATTCCCTGTGGATTTCCGCAACTGCGGACGATTTCGGTGGCACCACCTATTTCCCTGCTGCTGGTGCCTACGATGAGGATACTCTGCTGGATCTGATTTCCCATGTGGAAGCTGCTGCCAATGGTAGACCTGCTACCATCATTGGTACCAAGAAGGCTATTCGGAACCTGGCTCCTGCCATTCAGGGCAATGATTCTGAGAGCGACATTTACAACCTGGGTTATTATGGCAAGTTCTATGGTACCCCGGTTGTTGCCCTTCCTCAGCGGCATAAGGACAACTCTACAGACTTTGTCTTCTCCGACAACCTGCTGACTGTTATTGCCGGCGATGACCGTCCCATCAAGTTCATCTATGAGGGTCAGTCTACCGTTCTGATGGGCGATCCTATGCAGAATATGGACCTCACCCAAACTTACATGTACGGTGAGAAATATGGACTCGGCATCGTTCTGGCTGGTGGTAATGCTGGCATCGGTCGGTATGAGATGACCTGATGGTCCTGATACATTATATGTAATATGCAATTATGACACGGCAGCCCACATTCCGGGCTGCCGTTTTTCAAAGAAGGAAAGGATGAGAACATGGCAACGACAACAAAGCGGGTGAGAAAGACGGCTGTCGAGCCCACCACCACCCAGGTTGAGGAGAAAGAGACCGAGTCTATTACCCAGGAATTAGAAGAGAAGGAAACGGAGGTCGTCACCCAAGAAGTGGAGGCTGTTAAGGTTCCTGTTCAGCCGAAGGAAGCGGAGAAGGTTACCTATAGGGCAAAGCGGGAGATGGACCCACAGTCCTATGTTACGGTGCGGAACGGCTTCAATGGTGTACTGGTGTACAAGAGCCGGCGCACTGGGGAGAAGTTTGTTTGGCGGGAGTTTGGCGACGAGCAGGACATGGAGCTGATGGAGTTGAAGGCCGCCAGGAATGCCAGCAAGGACTACTTCATCAACAACTGGTTCCTGTTTGACGACCCGGCTGTAATTGAATGGCTTGGCATGGAGCGGTACTACAAACATGCCCTAAACGCCAAGTCTTTTGATGAGATGTTCTTCAAGGATCCGGAGGAGATCAAGCAGACAGTTTCTGAACTGTCCAAGGGGCAGAAGCGGTCTGTGGTGTTCCGGGCGAAGCAACTGATTGATGAGGGTGCCATCGACTCCATTAAGACCATTAACGCACTGGAGTCCTGCCTGGGTGTGGAACTGATTGAGCGGTAAAGGAGGTGTCTGATGAGCGTCTCCTACGACATTTTTACCAATGCTTTTTTAAGCAAAGTGACAGAGTACGATTTTATCCCAATGGACCCCTATGAGCGGAACACTGTGATTGACGGTTACATGAAGCGGGCCTGTGCGCAGTTTAACCGGCTGTGCGAATACGACCTGACTGATTATGACGATGTGGTACGGGAGTTCAATGTGGACATTCCAGAGGAGGACATCGACGAAATTGCGGACATCGTTTCAGAGGGAATGCTGGCACAATGGATGCGGCCTTATTTTTACCGGGCAGAAAATTTGGAGAACCGGCTGAGCACATCTGATCTTTCGACCTATTCTCCTGCAGAGTTGCTGTACCGGATTACGGAAGCTTACAAAACGGTAAAGAGAGACTTTTCCAATATGATGAAGGAGTACTCCTATAACCATGGCGACCTGACGGAGTTGTGGCTATGAGGACGCGGTATGGGACAGAGCTGCCGGACCAGCTTTTATGCCACTACTTGGACACGTTGGTTGCTCAGTTTTATAAGATCCTTCCTATGAGAGAGAGCGAAGAGCCAACCGTGAAGGAATTCATGAGCAGCTTACAGGTGGAACTGATTGGAGTAAAGGGAGTGATAGAATCCCTAGACTATGACGAACGCTACCTGAAGCTTATTGCGATCCTTCAGTATTTGATTGACTCAGACTGTGACGTTGGGATCGTGAAGAGAGAGGTTTTCAAATCTATCTCACTTTGCAAAAAGCTGCAGGATCTTTATTGCCGGAATGAATCGGAGGTGTGACGGCTTGGATGTGTGGGGGTTGTACGAAGCCCGTCTTGGTGCGGCTGGAATTACTGAAACAGAGCAGCGGCGAGGAGAGGCACTGAACCGGCTCCAAGCCAGATTGCGTCGGGAGATGGCGGCTTCCATTTCTTATAAGTCGGTAACCATTGAAGGCAAGGAAAGCCATGCTGTGATTACTGACACGGAGGAATTCAATGTCAAGAATATCATTGCTGTGCCTGGAGAGCGGCTTCCTCATGGAGGAATCGTGAAGTGGGCAGACACGGTCTGGCTGATCACAGAGGTGGACCCCAACCGTGATGTCTATGAGAAAGGGAGTATCCAGCGGTGCAACTATATCCTGAAGTGGATTGACGATGCTGGGAGTATCATCCAGCGCTGGTGTATCGTGGAGGACGGCACCAAGTACCTGATCGGTGAGAAGGCGGAGTCCATTATTTCCATTGGCGACGCTAGAATTGCCGTGACCATTGGCAAGGACAAGGACACCAACAAGCTCCGTCGGGGGCAACGGTTTCTGATTGATGACATGGACTCCGACGATGTGCTGGCTTATCAGATCACGAAGCCAAACAAGCTCTACAGCGTGTTTGACGGAGAAGGAGTTTTCCGGTTTATCCTCAACGAGGTGAACTCGACAGACGCAGACAATAAGGAGCTTCGGATTGCGGACTACTACAACTGGAGGCCGGAGAAAGAGCGACTGCCGTCAGACATCCAGGTGGACAAGCCCCTGGAGGAGATTGTTGAGGATGCTAAGGAGGATGCGGCCAAAGAGCCGGAGAAAGTGGAAGAGGAACAGAGGTGGATCTAAATGCTGTTGGATGAATTTTTTGACTATAAAAATGAGCTGATGAAAACGCTGTGCAGCAATGAACGGGTGGTTCGGCTGGTCACAGACAGCAAAGAGGCTCCGGTTCCCAATTATGATCTCCGGTACACGCAGATTTTCCCCTTTGAGTTCATCCCGGAGACAGTAGAGGAAGGGCAGACCTTTATCTGCTTTGATGTAGACATTGCCGAGGTGCAGGACAAGACATTTTACACCCCGGCTTTGTATATTTGGGTGTTCACCCACAAGAGCAAGCTCCGTCTGGAGGAAGGTGGCGTCCGGACGGACCAGCTTGCGGTAGAAATCGACAAGGAGCTTAACGGGAGCAGGTACTTTGGCCTCGGCACTCTGGAACTGGCATCGGTGGGGCGGTTTGCCCCGATTACCGACTACCAGGGCAGGGTGCTGACTTATTCTGCGCGGGACTTTAACCGCGCTGGGATATCTAAAAAGCCGCCTGCAAACCGGAAGCGGTATGGGTAAGAGCCTGCTTTATGCTAGGTCTTATCCTGTGAACGATAAAATTTCCATCAGGATCCCGACAGTAGGGGAAATTCTGGAGGACGAGGCACGGTATAACTCCATTGTGTCTTGTGTTATCTCCACCCCCTATGACTTTATGGTGTACCTGGATGACATGGGGATCGACTTTGAGGAGCTAACTGAATACGATTTGTTCCTTCTTTTATTTCCATCCCTTCAGGCGACAGACACCGGGATTCTGTTTGGAGATCTTGATTTGTCGAAATTCTCACCAGCCATCAATGAAGAAAACGGACAAGTTGTTCTTCTCAATTCGGAAGACAACATTGTTATAGATCGCGGGGTCCACGACAGGATCTGTCAAGCGATTCGTAAGATCAACCACCTAGAAAAAGTGATTCGCCGTCCTGGTAACAGTGAGGCGAAGAAGTACATGATTGAAAGGGCGAGAATTAAGCTCCAGCGTGCCGCCCGCAGAAAGAAGCCATCATCTGAGTTGGAAAATCTGATTGTTGCTTTGGTTAACACAGAGGAATTCAAGTATGGGTACGAGGATGTTTTAGATCTGACCATTTACCAATTCCGTGCCAGTGCAGACCAGATCATCCGAAAGATTCACTTTAACAACACGATGATTGGGGTATTTGCGGGGACGGTGAAGGCGAAGGAGCTTCCACAGGAAGATTTAACCTGGATACCAATCAATAAAAAATAGGAGGAGAGAAAATATGAGCGTGAATTATAGCGACCTGGCAATTACCAGCCTGGAGACTATCACCGCATTTGATGTCACTACCGGTGCATTTATGTGGGTGCTGGATGAACTCCAGTCTGCCACCATTTCTCACAGTGAGGATACCACTGACATCACTGGTAAGCAGGGGCGTCTGCTGAACACCCTGAAGCGCAACAAGGCTGTTACCGTGAGTGGCAACAACGGCCTGATCTCCGGTGGTCTGCTGGCCACCCAGGTTGGTAGCGAGTTCGAGGAAAAGACTACCACTGTTATGTGGCCTGACTACATCGTTGTGACTGGCAACTCTGCCACCACTACCTACAAGGCTGTCGGCACTGCAGGCAATGAGATTGGCACTGTGTACGTCCATAACGATGATGGTTCTCTGGGCAAGTCCTTTACTCAGAATGCCACTGCGGATGCCACTGGCAATTTTGCCTATACCCCTGATACCAAGGAGCTGACCTTCTTTGAGGGTGACATCGAAGATGGCACTGAAATCGTTGTGTATTACAAGCGCCAGATTCAGGGTCAGGTGGTTGAGAACCACTCCGATGTCCATGGCAAGAAGGCATCCCTGTACATCGACGCTTTTGCTGAGGACCGCTGCAACAATGTGTATCGGATCCAGTTCTACATCCCTACCGCCGATTTCAACGGTACTTTCGATGTGGAGATGGGCGAGAACCAGGCTGTCCATGCCTTCGAGGCTCGTTCTCTGGCAGGCACTTGCGGTAAGGGCGGTGTGCTCTGGACCTACACCGTGTTTGGTGAGGACACCCCCGACGAACCCTGATCGGCGGTGATGCTGAATGCCTAAGCAGGTAGGAGTGTGCCGTGTTTGCGGCAAGGAATATTCCGTTTGCCGTAGCTCCCGTCTGGAAGCGAATGCTTTCAACTGGCGGGAGGTGGCCTGCTCTCCGGAGTGCGGAATGAAGTACTTCCAGATGGTGGAGGAAGCTCGGCATGGGAAGAAGGTGGCCGCCAAGAAAGTGCGGCATGTGGAACTTCCCAAGAAGGAACCTATCACAGAGGAGCCTGTTGCAGTCGAACAGGCAGAACTGAAGTTTGAGGAGACTTCTGGAGCAGAGGAATAAGAAGGGGGAGGGGTTTCCTCCCCCTTTTCTAAAATTAAAAGGTGGTGATGGTTTGAACATTCTGGCAATCGACCAAGCACGGAATGGGGCTTGGTCTGTTTTTGACTACGAGGACGGTCGTTTATTAGACTATGGCGTGTTTTCTTATGATGCATCCCACTATACATATTCCCAGGCCATTTTGGCGATTGAAGAACTGATGGATGGCCTGATTAAAGACCACAACGTGGATGCGGTTTTTATTGAGGACATTCAGTTCCGCACAAACATCAACACACTAAAGAAGTTGGCGCATCTGCAGGGGGTTCTGATTAACTTATGTGAGAGGAACCATTATTTATATGGTTTGGTGGCTCCATCCCAGTGGCAGAATTTCTGCAAGTCATATGATGCTGGGATGGATTCCAGGCCAGTACGTGGGAGTGAAGACCGGAAAAAGTCCAAGCAGATGTCCATCCAATTTGTGTCGGACGTATTCAACATTGAAACAGGAAATGACAATCTGGCAGATGCGATCTGCATTGGATGGTATGTAGTGAAAGCCGTGGAGATTGATCCGTCGAAAGGGATTGTCAAAAAGAAAGCAATTTAAGAGCAAAAGGAGGAGCCACTATGGCGAAGAAAGAAAAGAAGATCCCAGTGAGCGCACTGAAGGGAACTATGAGTCAGGAGACGGTTACTATCCCTCTGGACGGGGCGGACGGTGTTGACGTCGTGGTACAGAAGACCATCCCACTCCAGGAGGTTATGCAGTTTGTAGCAGATGTAGTGGCCTCCTGTGTGGATGAGGCAGACGGGAGATATATGCCGGAGGTGCTACCGTTTGCGATCAAGGCACACGTTTTGACCAGCTACACCAACCTTACGCTGCCGTCAGATGTTAAGAAGCAATATGACTTGATTTACAATACGAAGGTAGTGGATCAGGTCGTGGATCAGATTAACCAGGTGCAGTATTTTGAGATCCTGGATTCTATTCAGGCCAGAGTCAAATACGCTACACGGAAGATGAGCAATCTGGCGACAGAGAAAGTCAATGAACTATTGGTCAGAATGGAGGCCTTTGCAGACAATGCGGAACAGATGTTTGCAGGCGTGGATGGGCAGGACATTGCTGCTCTGATGCAGAATCTGGCAGGAGCAGGCAGTGTGGACGAAGCCAAGCTGGTAGAAGCAGTGTTTTCAGCGCAGAAGTCTGAAGTAGAGGGCTCTGGTAGTAGGATGGACAACGTGGTGGAGCTGCGTAAGACGGAAGAATAAGAGAATTTTCTATTGCGATAAGCGATTCCGTGTGCAATAATGTTTTTATAAAGGGGGAATCAAGTATGTTAGCAGCGGCAACGACATTGAGCAATAATATATTACTTCGTGCTAGACGTGAAGACATAGACGTTACCCCGATGAAATTGCAGAAGCTGTTGTACTATGTGTGTGTGAAGTATTTACAAGAAACCGGAATGTCCCCAATCTCGGAAAGGTTTGAGGTCTGGAAGTATGGGCCGGTTCTGCCATCTGTGTATGCAGAGTTCAAGCCGTTTGGCGCTAAAAAGATCAACGGATTCTCACTAAATGCAAAAGGGAAAGCAGTGGTTGTCGGAGAGGATAGAGCTCCGATTCTGCAAAAATGTATAGATTATGTTTGGAATAAGTTAAAGCGATATTCTGCCATTGAGTTGTCTGAACGGACACACCAAAGGGGTTCTGGGTGGTACTCTGCATTCCAAGAGGATCGTACTACGATAACCGAGGAGGACATGAAGCATGATACGACCCTCTGATGAACAATGTTTTAGTGGTGATGTTATTGAAAAAACTCCTCCAGAGGTTGTTATGGAAGAAGACGTCCCTTTTCAAAAAGAAAACGGGGGACCAGATCATGCTATGGAAGATTTATCTACGGAAGAAAATATTAACGATAAATTCAACTGGAAAAAGTTGTCGATAGGATCCTCTGCGCTTGGATGGTGTATGTTCCTTATGCTGTTTTGTGTAGTCCTGTCAATGATATCCCCGGAAAACGATCTCATAAGAGATGCTTTCGAAGCATTCAAACTGATCGCGTTAACTGTGATGGGATTTATTTTTGGGTCAAATGTAAAAAAGTAAATAAATAAAGGCGGGGCTCATAGAGCCCCGCCCAGTTGTGCAACATCATCTCTTGATGATACGACGCTTCACAGTGTATGTCACTGTTACTTCGAACTTTACCTTAGCCTTTTTAGACATCAGGCATCCCTCCTCTCTTTGTTTCCTTCCGTATGGAAGGCTCAGCAGATCTTCTGCTCGCCCTTTTTAGCAGTTAATCTGCATTTTCAAGGAGGTGCCAAAGCTCACAACGTGGAGTCTTGTATCAGAAAGTAATGCTGCTGTCAAATAGGGCGCGTACCGATTGGTACGCGCCTTTCTAGCATCATTCGTAATGACCCCACATAGTTAGAATTTTCACAGTTAGCTCTTCTTTGTAAACTTGATAGACGATTCTATGCTGTATGTTGATTCTTCTGGAGTAGAATCCAGACAGGTCGCCTACGAGCTTTTCATAGGGCGGAGGGGTCTTGAATGGGTTTTCGGCGATCACAGATAGAAGTGCCTTCGCTCGCCGTTCAAATCCAGCCTGCTTCAATAATTTCCTGTCTTTGGCGGCCCGGCTAGAGAACACAATCCTATACATTACCATTCCTCATTTGGATCGTACTCTATGCACTGATCCATCGGTTCCTCAGATGCGGAATGAATTCTGTCGGTCATCCCTGGAATGGATGTCAAAGCCAGGGTCTCTATCATGTTGTTATAATCTGCTTCAGAGAGCATTATGGCGTTTCCGTTCTTTGTGGAGATATTGACTACGTCCCCATATGTGACGGCCTGGTCAACGAACTCAAACAAATTTTTCCTGAAGTTCGTGATATTAGTGTTAGTCATGGGAATCAACTCCTTTACGTACATTATAGCGTACATATCATAGGATGTCAAGGATTTCTATAAAATATTTGGCTATGTCACAACAAACAGTTGATAAATAGCCATTTTTATAGGGGAGTATCAGAACTCCCCTACAAACTGTTATTTGCAGTTATCTATACTCATTTGGAATTTCGATATGAAATGTCTCACACAATAACTTCA
>OGWZ01002117.1_pt1 | contig 16424 bp, 14 predicted proteins | sample 1576141 | NCBI WGS metagenome assembly OGWZ01 (sample SAMEA3541512, study PRJEB24748) | human gut metagenome | biome: human gut; feature: human-associated habitat; material: faeces | place: China | collected 2012
ACTTCTCCCATCGGGCCAGCCTCTACCTCACCTCTGCCATCTCCGGCGGCTCCCTTCGCCGGCGGCTGGAGGAGGTCATCGCCCAATACGGCGCCCGCCGGCTGGTCCTCTGCCTGCGCCGGGCCCGGGAGGACTTCTTCCTTCCCGCCACCAAGGGGGTGGGGCACCCCATCTCCCAGGAGGAACTCAATCGGCTGCGGCGGCGGTTGGAGCCGTCGGTCTTTTTCTCCCCCCACCTCTGCGCCCGGTACTTCACCTACATGAGCCGGGAGACCGGCGCCCACTTCGTCCTCTTCGACGACCGGGAGACCCTGGAAAAGAAACGAACCCTGGCCCTGGAGCTGGGGATCCGGCGGTTCTTTCTCCTCTACCCGGAGATCGCCGACCTCTGGGAAGTTCCTTCCCAGGAGGGCTGACAGAACGGGCCCCTGACATAGGCTGCTTTCCACGGAAAAACCCTGTCCGACTTGGGTCGGACAGGGTTTTTGAACAATCAATAATACTTTTTACGGTTCTTCCGGGCCGCCTCAGACTTCTTGCGGCGCTTCACGCTGGGGCTCTCATAGTGCTCTCTTCTCCGCACTTCCGCCAGGACGCCAGACTTGGCGCAGCTGCGCTTGAACCGTTTCAGAGCGCTTTCCAGAGACTCATTCTCCCGCACATGGATTTCAGACATTCGTTTTCCCTCCCTCCGAAGTGGTGGACTGGAATTCCACGCACCAAAGGGCCATCGTAAAATATGGCTTTAACAGTGGTATTATATGCAATTTCCCAAGGCTTGTCAAGGGATATCCCCAAAAAAGTCTGGCCTTTTGTCCCCTCTCCAAGGAGCAGGGCATCCCAGAACATTTCAAAGGCAGCGGGCCGGTCCCGGCGAATCCTCCGCCGGCTCGTCCCCAAAAACGGAACGACCCCCGCTCTGCCTGGACCGTACCAGGCAGAGCAGGGACCTCTTCCCTTGCCGGGAAGCCTTATTTCAGAATCAAATTCATCAGCTTGTTGGGCACATGGATCACCTTCACCAGGTTCTTGCCCTCCATGAGCTTGGCAATCTTGGGCTCGGCCTTCACCACTTCCAGCACGGCCTCCTGGTCGCTGTTCATGGGGACGGTGACGGTGGCCTTCAGCTTGCCGCCCACCTGGACGGCGATGGTGACCTCCGAGGCGATGGTCTTGCTCTCGTCATAGGCAGGCCAGGAGGAGGTGCAGGCCATCCCCTCCAGCCCGAACCGCTCCCACAGTTCCTCCACAATGTGGGGGGCGAAGGGAGACAGGAGGAGCAGCAGGGTCTGGAACTCCGCCCGGTTCACGCCCTTGTCGTAGAACTGGTTGGTGAGGGTCATAAGGGCCGCGATGGCAGTGTTGAACTTCATGTTCTCAATGTCATCGGAGACCTTCTTGATGGTCTTGTGGACCAGGGCCTCGTTGTCTTTGGAGTAGGTGTCCCCCTCCTTCACCTGGTCGGCCAGGTTCCAGATCCGGTCCAGGAAGCGCTTGCAGCCCTTCACAGCGTTGTCCGACCAAGCGGCGGCCTTTTCGAAGTCGCCGATGAACATAATGTACATGCGCATGGTGTCCGCCCCGTACTGGGCCACCACGTCATTGGGGTTGACCACGTTCCCCCGGGACTTGGACATCTTTTCCCCGCCCTCGCCCAGGATCATGCCATGGCTGGTGCGCTTGTGGTAGGGCTCCGGGAAGGGGACCACCCCCAGGTCATAGAGGAACTTGTGCCAGAACCGGGAGTAGAGCAGGTGGAGGGTGGTGTGCTCCATGCCGCCGTTGTACCAGTCCACCTGGCCCCAGTAGTTTAACGCCTCAGGGGAGGCCAGTGCCTTGTCGTTGTGGGGGTCCATGTACCGCAGGAAGTACCAGGAGGACCCAGCCCACTGGGGCATGGTGTCGGTCTCCCGCTGGGCGGGGCCGCCGCAGCAGGGGCAGGTGGTGTTCACCCAGTCGGTCATGGCTGCCAGGGGGGACTCGCCGTTGTCGGTGGGCTCATAGCTCTCCACCTCCGGCAGGAGGAGGGGGAGCTGGTCCTCCGGCAGGGGGACCCAGCCGCACTTGTCACAGTGGACCAGGGGAATGGGCTCCCCCCAATACCGCTGGCGGGAGAAGACCCAGTCCCGCAGCTTATAGTTGACCTTCTCGTGGCCGATGCCCTTTTCCTCCAGCCACTTCTTCATGGCGGGGATGGCATCCTTCACGGTCATGCCGTTGAGGAAGTCGGAGTTGACCATGATGCCGGTGTCGTCCTTCAGGGTGAAGGCTTCCTTCTCAATGTCGCCCCCCTGGACCACCTCGATGATCTCGCAGCCGAACTTCTTGGCAAACGCCCAGTCCCGGTCGTCGTGGGCGGGCACGGCCATGATGGCCCCGGTGCCGTAGGACACCAGGACGTAGTCGGAGATGAAGATGGGGATCTCCTTGCCGTTGACGGGGTTGACCCCTCGGACCCCTTCCAGCTTTACGCCGGTCTTCTCCTTCACCAGCTCGGTGCGCTCAAAGTCCGACTTATGGGCAGCGGCCTCTACATAGGCGGTGACCGCATCCCAGTTGGCGATGGCGTCCTTCCACTTCTCGATGTAGGGGTGCTCCGGGGCCAGGACCATGTAGGTGGCGCCGAAGAGGGTATCCGGCCGGGTGGTGTAGACCACCAGATTATCCCCCTGGGTGGTGGGGAAGGTGACCTCGGCGCCGGTGGAGCGGCCGATCCAGTTCTTCTGCTGGATCTTGACCCGCTCGATGAAGTCCAGGTCGTCCAGGTCGTCGATGAGGCGCTGGGCATACTGGGTGATCTTCAGCATCCACTGGCTCTTCTCCTTGCGGACCACCTCGGAGCCGCAGCGCTCGCAGACGCCGTTGACCACTTCCTCGTTGGCCAGCACGCACTTACAGGAGGTGCACCAGTTGACGGGCATGGAGGTCTTGTAGGCCAGCCCCTTCTTAAACAGCTGGAGGAAGATCCACTGGGTCCACTTGTAGTAGTTGGGGTCCGTGGTGTCCACCACCCGGTCCCAGTCAAAGGAGTAGCCCAGCATCTTCAGCTGGTTGGTGAAGTTCTGGATGTTATCGTGGGTCACCTTGGCGGGGTGAATGTGGTTCTTAATGGCGTAGTTCTCCGTGGGCAGGCCGAAGGCGTCGTACCCCATGGGGAAGAGAACGTTGTACCCGTCCATCCGGCGCTTCCGGGCCACCACGTCCATGGCGGTGTAGGGCCGGGCGTGGCCCACGTGGAGGCCCTGGCCGGAGGGATAGGGGAACTCCACCAGGGCATAGAACTTGGGCTTGCTGTCCCCGGTGACGGCGTGGTAGCAGTTTTCCTTAGCCCAGCGGTCCTGCCATTTGCGTTCAATGCGGTTAAACTCGTATTTCAATCTGATCACACTTCCTGTTTCTCGAAATCAAAAGGATTGCAAAAGGGGTGAGGGAAGGCCGGAGGCCCTCCCAGTTCAGCCTTCCGGCTGGAGAATGGCAGCCAGGTCCACCTCCACAGCGTCCTGCCACAGCCGGTCCAGGTCGTAAAAGACCCGGGCTTCGGTGTCAAACAGGTGGACCACCACGTCACCGTAGTCCTGCAGGATCCAGGTGCCGCCCCGGTGGCCTTCGATGTGGTGGGGGAGGATCCCCGCCTCCTTCATGGCCTTCTCCCCTGCGTCGGCCAGGGCCTTGAGCTGGGGCGCGGAGGTCCCGGTGCACAGAACGAAGTAGTCTGCTAGGGTGGTAACGTTGTTGATTTCCAGTACCCGAATGTTTTTCCCCTTCTTGCTGTCCAGGGCGCGGGCCAGCGTCAGGGCCATCTCTCTCGGTGTCATAGCTGTTTCCTTTCTTGCCGCCGGGCCCTTGGCCCGGGCAGGTTATTCTGTTGTGCCCCCGCTCTGCGTTTCAGCAGAGCTCTCCTCCGTCGTTCCCTCTACGGGGAGGTTGTTGACGGTGGTGTCATAGATCACATGCTGCATATCCGAAGTGATCTCCGCCTGATACGGGTTCAGATAGGTGTTCACCAGTTCCAGCAGGGCACTGGAGTTGACGAAGACGTAGGACTGGTAGTTCTGATAGGTCTGGCTCCACAAGGTGCCGGTATAGTCCCCAGGCAGGTTGTGGAAACGGATCTCCGTGTCCCCTGCCAGCAGGAACTGCTCCCCAAACCAGATCATCTCGCCGTAGTTCAGGTTGCTCTCCAAGTTGCGGTTCATGATGTCCACAATGTCCCCGATCTTGGTGATGGTGCCCAGGCTGAGCATCTCCTGGGCCAAAGCCTGGAGGAAGGAATGCTGGACCGAAACCCGGCCCACATCGCCCACAGAGAGGTTTTCCCCGCTGTTGTTCTTCCGCCAGCGGAGCACCTTCACTGCATCCTCCCCACTCAGGTGCTGCATCCCCGCCTGGAAGTGGATGGACAGGTCCTGGGAGGGGTCATCGTAATCCATGTTGTAGGGGACATTATAGTCCACGCCGCCGATGGCATCTACCAGTTCCGCCACAGCATCCAATTCCACGACAAAGTAGTAGTCCGGGACGTATCCGATGAGGTTCTTCACCTGCTGCTGGACCCCTTCCATCCCTTGGTTGTTGTAGACGGAATTGATTTTCTTGATCTCCCATGGCACGTCCACCAGGGTGTCCCGGTAGATGCTCAGCACGTCTAGGGTGGCATTCTTCACGTCGTAGCAGCCTACCATGATGGTGTCGGTGTTGCCGCCGCCGCCATCGTCCCGGCCCACCAGGAGGAAGGTGTACACCCCATCTCTCCGGCCGGCGCCTAGGACGCCGGGGTCGGTACCCTGAGAGGTCTCCTGGGAAGGGATCTCCGGGGGGCGCACATAGATCTGGTGGATGATCACCCCTGCGGCCACCAGGGCCAGCAGAACGATGAGTACAATGAGGAGAACCTTCCTCCGCCGGCGCTTTCGGGGGGGCTGGCCGCCCCCTGGGTCCAGGCTGTCCCCCTTTCGTCCTCTGCGGGGGGGCTGGGCGCCCCGCTTCCGGGGGGCGCCCTCTTCGCCTGCACTCTGGCGGGAGACAATGGGCTGCCAGGCATCCTCTTCCTCCTCCCGGTACCGGTGGTTCTGGAGGGGTTCCTCTGGGTCCTCTGCCCAGTCGGTCTCTTCGGGGTAGGCCTCCGGCGGGGGCGCTGCCCGCCGCCGGGTGGAGGGAGGCTTGGGCCAGGGATCGTCCCACAGGTCCTCCTGGACCTGCTGGCGGGTTTTCTCCTCCCAGTCCTCTTCCTGGGCGGGTTCCGGCCGGCCGGGGTGGTCCCGGTCGTACAGCCGGTCTCGGGGGTCCTCCCAAAAGGCCTGGCGGTAATCCTCTGGCATGGCGTTTTGCTCTTCATAGATCCGGGAATAGACCCCTCTCTGGGCCTCCCGGTAGGCTTGTTCCTGTTTGCGCTGGCGGGAGCGGGCTTCCTTTTCTCTCTGCATTCTCTCTTCCTGGGAAAAGGATCGATCTCTCACCGCGTTTTCCTCCTTAGTTCTTCCAGAATGCCCAGGGTATCGGGATGGACGGGGACCCCTCTCTCTTCCAGGTCCTCGACGCTCATCTCCAGCCCTAGGATCATGGCCCGGTCCAGGTCCTCCCAGACCAGGCGGCGGAGCTCTTCCACCCCGTCAAAGTCCCGGGTGGGCTCCATGTAGTCGGCTAGGTAAAGGATCTTGTCAAAGGCCGTCATCCCTGGGCGGCCGGTGGTGTGGGAGAAGATGGCCTGGCACTCCTCCTCCGGCTCCCCAAATACATGGCGGGCCAGGGCGGCGGCAGACTTGGCGTGGAGGAGTTTGACCGAAACACACTCCAGCTCATCCAGGGCCACCCCGTATTTCGTGCAGGTCTCCAGGTGCTGCTCCAAGGTCCAGTACTTGGTGCAGTCGTGGAGGATGGCTGCCCGGCGGGCTTTCTCCGGGGACAGGCCCCAGAAGGCGGCCAGGGCAGCGGCCGTCTCCTCCGTCCCTTTGATATGGGGCAGGCGCTTGGCCTGCACCATGGAGAAGGAGATGGCTCGGAGGTGCTTGTCGCTCAAGTGCTTTAGGTCGGCCTGGGTGCCGAAAAGTCCCTCTTTCAGGATGTATCCGTACACCGGCTCCCACAGATATTGGGCCGGGTCCACGTTACCCCCCGTCCACTCTGAGGCCAGCATTCGCCGCAGGTCCCGGGAGGCGATCTCCCGCACCTCTGGCAGGGGGACCACCGTGGTGCGGGCGTGGTAGGTCTCCTCCAAGTACTGGCTCTGCTGGGCGAAGATCTCTTGGGTATCCTCCTGGCTGCGGGAGAAGGCCGCCACCCCGGCGTACTGGAAGATCCGCTCCGGCTGGTACCAGTTCTGGATGGTGAGGAACATATCGGTTCCCATAAGCAGCCAGAGTTCATCCTCTGGAAAGGCCTCGTGGATGGCCTCCACCGTGTCGGCGGTGTAACTCTTCCCCTCCCGGCGCAGTTCCAGGTCAGAGGCCTCTGCCCGGGGGCCCAAGCCGTCGGCCATCAGGGCGGCCATGGCCAGCCGCTGCTGGGGGGAGGCAGCCTCCTCCGCCAGGTCCTTGTGAGGGGGCTCCCGGTCGGGAATGATGAGAAGGCGGTCCAGGTTCATCTGCGCCAGGGCGGCCCGGGCAGCCTCCATGTGCCCCAAGTGGGGCGGGTCAAAGGTTCCGCCATAGATTCCGATTTTCATGACGTGATTCCACCTGCTTTCCCCGTTAGTTTGGGTTGGGTTTCTTCCGGTCTTTTACCAATACAATCTTGTCTTTCTTCTCTTTGCTGTGGCTTTCGCGATAGAGCACGAATTTGGTGCCGATCACCTGGACCGGCTCACTGCGGGTCAGCCGGGCCAGGGTCTGGCAGGCCTCCCGGGGGGTGAGCATGGCGCTCTCCAGCACCCGGCCTTTGATGAGTTCCCGGGCCTCCAGGGCCTCGTTGGCCTGCTGGACCAGGTTATCTCCAATGCCCTCCTTGCCGATTTGGAGGATGGTGTCCAGCCCGTTGGCCAGGCCCCGGAGCTGGGCTCTCTGCTTACTGGTCAGTTCCATGGCGTTGTCTCTCCCATTCCTTTTGAAATCCCGCCAGGGCACGGGCCCGGTGGGAGATCTGATTTTTCTCCGCAGGGGTCAGCTGGGCCATGGTCTTGCCCAGCTGGGGCAGGTAGAAGATGGGGTCATAGCCAAAGCCCCCGTCCCCGCTGGGCCCCTGGGCCAGGATGCCGGGGCACTCCCCCCGGGCCATCACCTCGCCCCCGTCGGGGAAGGCGCAGCAGATGACGCTGACGAACTTGCAGGCCCGGTTGCTCTCCCCTGCCATGTTTTTCAGCAGGAGCTGCCACCGGCCCGTGTCGTCCAGCCCCGGGCCGCCGTACCGGGCGGAGTAGACCCCAGGGTCGCCCCCCAGGGCGTCCACCATGAGGCCGGAGTCATCGGCGATGGCGGGCAGGCCGGTGGCCTGCATCACCGCCTGGGCCTTGATGCGGGCGTTCTCCTCAAAGGTGGTGCCCGTCTCTTCGGGCTCCAAGTCCACCCCCACCTCGGCCTGGGAGAGGACCTCCACCCCCATCTGGGAGAGGATGGCCTTCATCTCCACCATCTTCTTCTGGTTATGGCTGGCTAAAACGACTTTCATGCGTCCCCTCCTTCCAACACGGCTTTCTGGATGGCCTGGATCTCCCGGATGCCCTTGGCGCACAGGTCTACCAGCTGCCGCTGCTCGGCAATGGTGAAGGCCCGGCCCTCGCCGGTGCCCTGGAGCTCGATGATCTCCCCTTCGTGGTTCATCACGCAGTTGAGGTCCACCATGGCGGAGGAATCCTCCTCATAGCACAGGTCCAGCATGGGCACATCGTCCACAATCCCCGCGGACACGGCAGCCACGCAGGTGGTGATGGGCATCTCAGGGATCACCCCCTCCTCCACCAGCTTCCAGCAAGCGTAGGACAGGGCCACAAAGCCCCCGGTCACCGAGGCGGTGCGGGTGCCTCCGTCCCCCTGGAGGACGTCACAGTCGATGGTGATGGTGCGCTCCCCCAGCTTTTTCAGGTCCACTGCCGCCCGGAGGGCCCGGCCCACCAGGCGCTGGATCTCCGCCTCCCGGCCGATCACCGGGTCCAGCTTGTTCTGCCGGGCCCGCTCCACCAGGTCGGTGCCGTACTTTTTCAGGGCGCCGTAGGTCTCCTCGGGGTTGTCCGAGGTCACCCGCTGGTTGCCCCGCACGGAGGTGAGGGCCTGGAGGGCCTTCTCCTTGGTGATCTGGTAGTCGGAGAACACCCGGCCCAGGTCCCGGCCGGCGGTGTCCAGCAGGCCCAGGAAGAGGTGCTCCACGGAGGTGTACTCGTCCTTCATCTCTCCGGCGATCTTCTCGGCCCGGTTCAGGGCCTTTTCGGTGTCGGCGGAGATGTAGATCCGGCCGGGCTCATGGCCGGAGGAGGACACCCGGGGCTGCCGCTCCACCAGGTCCTTCACCGCTGCCTGGAAGGAGGGGACGGTGATCCCCATCCCTGCCAGCAGCTGGGGGATGAGTCCTTCGGCATCCTGGAGGAGGGCCCACAGCAGGTGGGCCTGCTCAATCTGGGGGTTGCCGTACTCCTGGGCGATGGTCTGGGCCGCGCGAATGGCCTCGGCGGATTTTTGGGTCAATTTTTCTGCATTCATCAAAAATCACTCCTTTCCGGGGTGGGTCGATGGAAAATGGGTTTTCAGAAATGGGGCCAAGGCCCCGGATGGTGCGGCCCCCTTCACGGCAAAGGGGCGCCGGCGACTGCACCGGCGCCCTTGTGCCATGGGGGGGTACAAAGACTTGAGAGAGAAGAGAGAGGAGGATATGGTCATTAGAGGATGGCGATCTGCCGGCTTTCCGGCACCACCGGTGCCTGCTTGGGCAGGGTGACCTCTAAGATCCCGTTGTTGTAGGCGGCGGTGATGCCGCTCTCGTTGATGCCGGAGACATCAAAGGTCCGGGCGAAGGAGCCGTACCGGCGCTCCCGGCGGATATACTCACCCTTGTCGTTCTTCTGGTCCTGGCTGTCCTTGTGCTCGGCCTTGATGGTGAGGATGCCCTCCTTCAGGTCCAGGGAGATGTCCTCCTTGTGGAAGCCGGGCAGCTCAGCCTCCAGCAGGAACTTGTCGCCCTGGTCCCGGATGTCGGTCCGGAAGGCGGGCAGGGAGGCGTTGGTGTTGTTGAAGAACTGCTTTTCGAAGTTGTCAAAGAGATCGAAGATGTTGTTGTCACTGCGGTCAAAGGGAATCATGCCGAACATAGTGTTACGCTCCTTTTTACATCATTTATTGTGGGCCGTGCCCGGCGGGAGCCGGGCCGGCAGGGTTTATAAAATTTGCAATCTCGAGGCGGGAGTGCTGGCTGTTTCCCCGAATGTTTCCGGGAACCTCCTGTCTACGGTGGATATCCTACTGCGATTTTATGAATAATCTTAGTGAATTTTATGTCTAAATTGTAAACATTAGCACTCTTGTGATTTGAGTGCTAAAAAACGGGCGGGGCACCTCTCACTGGTCCAGGGAAAACCCACCCATTGTTCCCGCCGGGGATCTGTGGTATACTGGGCCCGAAAAAATACTGCCCCAAAGACAGGAGGTTCGAACCCATATGACCCAATTATCCCAACGCATGGTGGAGCTTGGCACCGCCAAGTCAGAGATCCGGGAGGCCTTTGCCTTTGCCCAGGCCCGGGCAGCGGAGATCGGCCCGGAGAACGTGGACGACTTCTCCATCGGAAACCCCAGCGTCCCCGCGCCGGACACCGTGGCCCAGATGGTCCATCAGCTGGTGGACACAGTGGACCCCATCCTTCTCCACGGCTACACCCCCGCCCAGGGGGACGCCGCCGTCCGCCAGGATTTAAACCGCCGCTACGGCACAGCCTATGACCCCGACTGCTTCTACCTCACCGCCGGGGCGGCGGGGGCTTTGTGCTGCGTCCTGTCCGCCCTGGGCTGCCCGGGGGATGTGTTCCTGACCTTTGCCCCCTACTTCCCGGAGTATAAGGTGTTCGTGGAGAGTGCCGGCGGCACCCTCACCGCCGTGCCCGCCAACCTGGAGGACTTCCAGATCGACTTTGCCGCCCTGGAGGCCGCCCTCTCCCCCCAGGTGAAGGGGATTATCATCAACAGCCCCAACAACCCCACCGGGGTGGTCTACTCGGAGGCGACCATCCGGAAGCTGGCCCAGATGCTCACCGCCAAGTCCCAGGAATACGGCCACCCCATCTGGCTGATCTCCGACGAGCCCTACCGGGAGATCGTCTACCAGGCGGATCCCCTGCCCTGGGTCCCCTCCTATTATACCAATACCTTGGTGTGTTATTCCTACAGCAAGTCCCTCTCCCTGCCCGGGCAGCGGATCGGCTATGTGCTGGTGCCCCGGACGGCAGAGGACTTTGACCTGGTCTACGCCGCCGTGTGCGGGGCAGGCCGGGCCCTGGGCTATGTGTGCGCCCCCAGCCTCTTCCAGCTGGTGGTGGCCAACTGCACCGGGCAGACGGCGGACATCGCCGTGTACCGGAAGAACCGGGACCTCTTCCTCACCGCCCTGCGGGAGATGGGGTACACCTGCGCCCAGCCGGAGGGGGCCTTCTACCTCTTCCCCCGGTCGTTGGAGCCCGATGCCAAGGCCTTCTGCCGGCGGGCCCAGAAGTACGACCTGGTGCTGGTCCCCGGGGACAGCTTCGGCTGCCCGGGCCACGTGCGGATCTCCTACTGCGTACCCACGGAGCAGATTCAGCGGGCGCTGCCCAAGTTCCGGAAGCTGGCGGAGGAGTACCGGCGATAACCGTTGGAACCCGTTGCCCTGTGCGCCCACACACAGCACAGCCGTTGGGTGCACAGACGGCTAAAATCAATGCTTCACCCAACAGGGCCTCTGTGTTTTGCAGAGGCCCTGCGCTGCCCTTAAGAAAATCTTAAACCTTCCCCACCTTGTTTCTTAATCCCCGGTTCGCTATGATACCCATAGGAGGTGACGGGTATGTACAATATCTTAGTGTGTGACGATGAGAAAGACATCGTCTCTGCCCTGACCATTTACCTCACCACGGGTGGGTACCAGGTCTTTCCCGCCTATGACGGGACGGAGGCCTTGGCCATCCTGGCCAAGGAGGATCCACCTGGTGCTGCTGGACATTATGATGCCCAAGCTGGACGGCATCGCCACCATGACCAAGATTCGGGAGGTGTCCAACGTGCCGGTGATCCTCCTCACCGCCAAGTCTGAGGACACGGACAAGATCCTGGGCCTCAACGTGGGGGCGGACGACTACGTCACCAAGCCCTTCAACCCCGTGGAGGTGCTGGCCCGGGTGAAGTCCCAGCTGCGGCGGTACCTCCAGCTGGGGGGCGGCGTGGTGAAGCCCACCCTCCTCCAGGCCGGGGGCATCGCCCTGGACGACCGCACCAAGTCCGTCACCCTGGATGGGGAACCTGTCTCCCTCACCCCCCGGGAGTATGAGATCCTGCGGCTGCTCCTGCAGCACCCGGGCACCGTCTTTTCCCCCAAGCGGATCTACCGCACCGTGTGGGGGGAGGAGCCCTACGGGGTGGAGAATGCCGTGGCCGTCCACATCCGCCACCTCCGGGAAAAGTTGGAGATTAACCCCTCGGACCCCCGCTACATCAAGGTGGTCTGGGGCCAGGGGTACAAACTGGAAGGAGGGAAACCATGAAACGCCTTTCTGCCCTTTCGGAAAAACCCAAAGTCCGGGCTCTGGCCTGGGTGGTGTGCGTGGTGGGGCTGGCCTTCTGCGTGGTCTGCGGGCAGCAGGTGAAGTGGCTCAGCGACCAGGGCGGGTACCAAGCCAATGCGGAAGAAAATGTGTTGAACGCCACAGCGGGTGAGCTCCTTCGAGATTACACGAACATAGTGGCGGAAGAGTATGTGACGGCCCGGGAAGTGGGCAGATCCACATCCGATGTCAGAGACGCGGTGGAGGACGAAGGGTTCGTCTTCACCATCACGGACGAACAGGGGACGACGTTACTCACCACCTATGACGACGCAATGGGGAAGGCCCAGTATGACTACACCCTGCACACGCAGTTTTTTCCTATAGAGGAAGAGGAGACCTTTTATCGAACCTACAACACCATAGAGGAGCGGGAAGAGGCGCTGCAAACCCTGATGGACACCTATGGGGATGTTTCCTACACCTACGAGGATCATGTCTACGAGGGGGACGGCAACGATAGTTATATCCTCTCGGCCACATACCGCTCCGATGGGGAAACGGTCCCAATCACGGTCACCGGATATGCCATGGCCACCTCTGGTGCGTTGTCCTCGCTGCATTCGTGGGCCTTTAGCATGAGCTATCGCGCCGACGCATTGGCACTGATCACGCTGGTAAGTGGGGTGCTGGGCGTCCTCGCCCTGGCCTTGCTGCTCCGTGGGGCTGGCTACCGCCGGGAGGAGAATGGCGACATCGCGCTCTCTTGGATGGATCGGAGGGTTCCCACAGATATCCTGGTGCTGGGGATGGTGGTCCTCTTTGTCCTCTGGATGGCGATGGGAGGCACTGCGGTCACGATGCATAGCCGTAGCGTCGGCTCGGTTCTTCCCCTGTATCCTTTGATCCTGACAGGGGTGGCGGTGGCGTTGCTGGTAGCAGGCGCTGTCTCCCTGGTCCGGCGGCACCGGGCGGGGGTCCTGCGAGAAAACCTCATCTTCTACCGCTACCGAGGAAAGCTCCCCCGTCCCCGGGACCTGTGGCACCGTTTTTTGCACTTCTTCCTCCAATTTTGGGCGGCAGGCCTGTGCTTTGTGGGGCTGTGTATCCTAGAGTTTATCTGCCTCTACATGTATCAAGCGACGATGGACGGGAGTGCGGTGTTGGTTTGGAGCGTCCTCAAGGTCCTGGAGGGCATCCTGGTGATCTATGTCATCCTGGCCATGAAGGAGATCCGGGCCGGCGGGGACCAGCTGGCCGCCGGCAACCTGGACTACCAGGTGCCCACCAACCGCCTCTACGGCGAGTTCCGGAAACACGGCGAAAACCTCAACAACCTCCGCGGGGGCATCCAGCACGCCGTGGAGGAGCAGATGAAGTCCGAGCGGATGAAGACCGAACTCATCACCAACGTCTCCCACGACATCAAGACCCCCCTGACCTCCATCGTCAGCTACGTGGACCTTCTGAAGAAGGAGCCCATGCCCACCGACCAGGCCAAGGAGTACCTGGACGTGCTGGACCGCCAGGCCGCCCGGCTGAAAAAGCTCATCGAGGACCTGGTGGAGGCCTCCAAGGCCTCCACGGGGAGCCTGACGGTGAACTTCCAACCCACGGACGTCAACGTCCTGCTGTCCCAGAGCGCCGGGGAGTACCAGGAGAAGCTGGCTGCCCGGGACCTCACCCTGATCCTCACCCCGGCGGAGGAGGCCCCCATGATCTCCGCCGACGGGCAGCTGCTGTGGCGGGTGTTTGAAAACCTCTTGAGCAACGCCCTGAAGTACGCCATGCCCGGCACCCGGGTCTACCTCTCCTGCGAGACCACGGACCAGGCGGTGGTCATCGCCTTCCGGAACATTTCGGCCTCCCCCCTGAACATCTCCGCCGAGGAGCTTATGGACCGGTTCGTCCGGGGGGATGCCTCCCGGAACACCGAGGGCAGCGGCTTGGGCCTGGCCATTGCCCGGGATCTCACCCAGCTCCAGCGGGGCACCTTTGCCCTCACCATCGACGGGGACCTGTTCAAGGCCACCCTCACCTTCCCCCGCTGCCAAAAGACCCAGGACCCAGCGGGAAAATAAGGTGGAAAATCCCTTCCCCCTATGGTATGATGATGCCGTGATTCCAGCCATGGAATCACGGCATCCTTGCGTTACGCCGCGGAAATCCCCGCGGTTTTTCCCAAAGGAGGAATGAACCTATGAAAAAAGTCGTCGGCGTGGCTTTGCTATTGGTGGTGGCGGTGTTCCTGCTGCCCTTCCTCATCCACCGGGGCATGGAGCAGGAACAGGCGGCGGACCCCGCCGCCCAGGAGGAGATCGCCCTGCCCGACAGCGGTTATACCCTGCGCATCCTGGGCAGCGACGGCCAGGTCACCGAGATGGACATGAACCAGTACCTCTGGGGGGTGGTGGCAGCGGAGATGCCCGCCTCCTTTGAGGAGGAGGCCTTGAAGGCCCAGGCGGTGGCCGCCCGCACCTACGCCCTGAACAAGGGCCCCACCTCCAACCACCCCGACGCGGACCTGTGCACCGACTACAACTGCTGCCAGGCCTGGATCGCCCGGGCGGACGCCCAGAGCAACTGGGGGGACCGTGCCGTGACCTACACCAACAAGATCACCGCCGCCGTGGCGGAGACGGGCAACCAGGTCATCCTCTACGAGGGCCAGCTCATTGACGCGGTCTTCCACTCCTCCTCCGCCTCGGCCACCCAGGACGCGGTGGAGGTGTGGGGCAACGACGTGCCCTATCTCCAGAGCGTCCCCTCCCCTGAGGGGAGCGACGTGCCCAACTACGAGAGCCAGGTGACCCTCTCCGCCCAGGAGTTCCAGGAGGCCTTCCTGGCCGCCCGGCCGGAGGCCGACCTCTCCGGGGAGCCCTCCACCTGGGTGGGGGAGGTCCAGACCACGGAGGGGGGCAGCGTCCACGCCGTGACCATCGGGGGCGTCACTGTCACCGGGGCCCAGGCCCGGCAGATCTTCGGCCTGCGGTCGGCCTCCTTCACCCTAACCTATGACGGCAGCCAGTTTGTCTTTGACGTGACGGGCTTCGGCCACGGGGTGGGGATGAGCCAGTACGGCGCCGACGCCATGGCCCTGGAGGGGAGCACCTATACGGAGATCCTCCAGCACTACTACACCGGGGTGACGGTGGAGGAGTGCCCGGCGGAGTTCTATCCCAACTGAGCTGCGCCGCCATGGGAAGGGCCTTCGGGACGGGTCTATCGGCCCCCCTCTTCGGCCCAGCCCTGCCCCGGACCCTGTAGTCCGACTTTTCTGCAGAAAATTATCCCATATTGAGGAGGCCCCCTATGATCAAAACCCTGCTTTGGGACCTGGACAACACTTTGCTGGACTTCCCCGCGGCCGAGCGACAGGCCATCCAGCAGGCCTTCGCCGCCTTCCGCCTGGGCCCCTGCCCGGAGGACCGGGTCGCCCGCTACGCTGCCCTCAACGACCGCTACTGGAAGCGGCTGGAGCGGGGGGAGATCACCAAGGCCCAGCTGCTCACCCAGCGGTTCGTGGAGTTCTTCCAGGCCGAGGGCATCGCCGGGCCGGACCCCGCCGCCTTCAACCGCACCTACCAGGACTACCTGGGGGAGACGGTGGTCTTTCTCGACCACAGCGACGCCCTCCTCCGGGACCTCCACGGCCAGGTGCGGCAGTACCTGGTCACCAACGGGGCCCGGCGGGTCCAGGAGAAAAAGCTGGCCCGCTCCGGCCTGGGGGCCTTTCTGGACGGGCTGTTCATCTCTGAGGACATCGGGGCGGAGAAGCCCAGCCTGGACTTCTTCCGGCCGGTGCTCCAGGCCCTGGGGGACCCGCCCCGGGAGGAGCTCCTCCTGGTGGGGGACTCCCTCACCAGCGACATGGCCGGGGGACTCCGGGCGGGGATTCCCTGCTGCTGGTACAACCCCAAAGGGGCCCCCCTCCCTCCGGACATGGCCATCCGGTACGACATCCGGGACCTGAACGAAGTGCGGGCCATCGTGGCCAACACTCCATAAGACAAGCAACCCGGGAACGCCAAAGGGGCGTTCCCGGGTTTTTCGTGGGGCGGGTTACCCCGCCAGGGGATAGGTCTGGTCGCCGATCTGGATGGCGGTGACTTGGGCGGGGTCCAGGATCTCCGCAAACTGGACATAGATCCGGACGTCGTAGTTTGTGCCGTTGAAGGCCCCGCCGGTGAGATAGGTTGTTGCGCTGCTGGGGTCGCTGTTCAGGGATTGCTGGCTCCCATCCTGGAAGTGCAGTGTAATGGGCGGATATGTGAAATTCCAGGGGAGTTCCTCCACCGGGCCTGTGCCATAGCTGCCGGAGACCGACAGGGACAGCGGCGTCAAGTTGAGCCGGTCGAAGGGATAGGTCATTCCCTCCCAGACGATGGGCTCAGTCAGATCCAGGTTTCGCCCCTCTTCCACGGTGGTCAGCGCCCAGGAAAGATTCCAAGTGCCACTTAGGACAGGGACGAAGCGTGGCGCTTCGGTGTCCTCGGCATAGTACCCCAGATCCTGGAATTCCAACTCCAAGGTTCCCGGTGCAATGGCCTGGCGATCACTCTGTATGGCTACCAGGAAAAGCGCATGGTGGTCATCGATTACCTCCAACTGCCCACCGGTTGTGGAGTGATCGATGGCGGTGCCGTCTATGGTCAGGTCTAGAGAGGGGCCGTTTCTCCATTGCAGAGTGTGCTCTGTGCGCAAAGAGACGTCCTCTGGGGTCTCCAATTCGTAGAGGACATAGACGGTGTTGGCATCGGCCACGGTTTGACGGATG
>OGWZ01002153.1_pt1 | contig 16202 bp, 17 predicted proteins | sample 1576141 | NCBI WGS metagenome assembly OGWZ01 (sample SAMEA3541512, study PRJEB24748) | human gut metagenome | biome: human gut; feature: human-associated habitat; material: faeces | place: China | collected 2012
GGAAGTGTGGAGATGACACTATTTTTGCTCGCTGTGATCCGAATCCTGCTGCCGAAGGTACTTCTTCCGGCAACGACAGCACTTGGGACGATGGATCCGCTTGGAAGAGAGAAAGGGCTACAGGCAGGAGCCAATGTCGTGATGCCGAATCTTTCACCGGTAAAGAACCGGAAGCAGTATGAGCTGTATGACAACAAGATCTGTACCGGTGAAGAGGCAGCAGAATGTCGCGGATGTATGGGGAGACGAGTAGCAAGTGTTGGATATGAGCTGGTGACAGAGCGTGGGGATGCAGTGTAGAATCGAACGGATTTTCTGTAAAAAATCACTAAAATCATGTTTCTGATTTTAAACAGATATTACAAAGAAGAAAATTTATTTTGAAAAATTAAAAGGAATTCGGAGAAAGAAAACATTTTTCGATACATTTCGGTGGATTTCGCAAGCTGTCAAACTGGTATTTTTAGTAGCAAAAGAATCTCCCTTTTTACCACTAGGAAAGTACACCGCAGATATGCTACTATATAGAAGTCGACAATACTTATACGCGTAAGAACAGGAGGAACTTGATTTAGCCGTTTCTAATAAAAGACCGCAAGCCTTTCTTGTAACATGCGGTATCAGAAATAGAATATTTTATTTTGAAGCATATGGAAATTGTATATAGATAACCATATATACAAACCGGACACCGGGGAATGGAACCGTAAAAGGTTTCGTTCCCCGGTGTTTGGTTGGAGAATGAAAGGTATCGTTTGAATTTATGGGTGAATTTTTGTTTTAGGCTTCTGTTTCAGGCTTCTGAATTTTATCCCTACCGAAATTTTCAGTTTTATGGTATGATGAAAAAGTATGTAATCATTGCAGAAAAAGTCGTTTATGATAAAAATATGAGGATTACATGAAAGAGGAAGCTAGCCTGGAAAAGGTCTTGTTTCCGATTCCGAATTTTGGGAGGAATATAATTTGAGTAAGAAAAATGAGTATCAGGGACATCTGATCCGTGAGGTTTACCCGGATTCAATTGCCGAGGCGATGGGGATCGAGCCGGGAGATGTCCTTCTACGAATAAACAACCAGAAAATAGAGGACGTTTTTGATTATCGTTACATGATCAAGGATGAGTATGTAGAAGTGCTGATCCGCAAGCCGGACGGGGAAGAATGGCTTCTGGAGATCGAGAAAGAGTATGATGATGACCTTGGCGTAGAATTTGAAAATGGTCTGATGAGCGACTACCGTTCCTGCAGCAACAAGTGTATTTTCTGTTTTATCGACCAGATGCCGCCGGGAATGCGTGAGACCTTGTATTTTAAAGATGATGATTCCCGTCTGTCTTTCCTGCAGGGCAATTATATTACCCTGACGAATATGAAGCAGAAAGATGTGGACCGTATTATCGAGATGCAGCTTGAGCCGATCAATATTTCTGTGCAGACAACGAACCCGGAGCTGCGCTGCAAGATGCTCCACAATCGTTTCGCCGGAGAAAAGCTGAAATTCCTGGATGATCTGTATGCCGGACATGTGGAGATGAATGGGCAGATCGTACTGTGCAAGGGAGTTAATGATAAGGATGAGCTGAAGCGTTCTATCGAAGATCTGATGAAGTATCTGCCGTTTATGCGGAGTGTGTCAGTGGTTCCGGCAGGACTTTCCAAATACAGGGAGGGACTTTATCCACTGGAGCTTTTTGATAAAGAAGAAGCGGAAGAGGTCATTGATCTGATCGAGAGCTATCAGAAGAAGGCGTATGACGAGTTTGGACTTCATTTTATCCATGCAAGTGACGAGTGGTATATCCTTGCAGAGCGGGATTTCCCAGAGGAAGGACGTTATGACGGATATATCCAGCTGGAAAATGGTGTTGGCATGATGCGGCTTCTACGGGATGAATTTTACCATGCCTTTGAAGAGCTTCAGGAAAGTGAAGAATATCCAAAGTTAAAAGAAGGGATCGCACGGACATTTACCATTGCGACTGCAAAGCTTGCGTATCCGACAATTCAGGAATTTGCAGACAGGATCACGGAAGCATTTCCAAAAGTAAAGATCACGGTTGCCTGCATCCGTAATGATTTCTTTGGTGAGACGATCACCGTATCCGGTCTGATTACCGGACAGGATCTGGTGGCACAGTTAAAAGAGAGAAAAGAAGCAGGAGAGGATCTGGGAGATACTCTGCAGATTCCAATCAATATGCTGCGAAGCGGAGAAGAGGTCTTTCTGGATGATCTGACGGTGCAGGACGTGGAAGCGGCACTTGGCATGACGGTGAAGGCAGTGGAGTCCGGTGGTAAGGATTTTCTTGACGCGGCACTGAATTTGGATTATCATACAGAACGAAACAATGAGAATTTTGTATACATCAAAGCATACGATAGGGAGGATGAGTAACTTGAAATTTTCAAAACAGATGTCAGAATCAATTAAACTTGGTGTGATCCTTGCGATTGCCGGTGGATTTATGGATGCCTATTCCTATATGTGCAGAGGAAAAGTATTTGCCAATGCACAAACCGGAAATATTCTGCTTCTTGGAATCAATATTTCAGAGAGAAACTGGCATATGGCACTCCACTATCTGGTTCCGGTGCTGGCATTTGCCATTGGAATCGCCCTTGCGGATCTGGTGAAAATACGGACGAAAGATCTGACACTTCTGCACTGGAGACAGATTTCGGTATTCTGTGAGGCAGTGATCCTACTGAGTGTCAGCTTTATCCCACAGGATTTTAATCTGGTGGCGAATGCACTCACATCCCTTGCGTGTGGGATTCAGGTGGAAAGCTTCCGCAAAATCCATGGAAACGGAATTGCAACCACCATGTGCATCGGAAACTTACGAAGTGCGACCCAGCATATGTGCAGTTATGCGAACACGAAGGATAAAGAGTATATCAAGAAAGGACTTTTGTACTATGGAATCATCTTCTTCTTTGTGATCGGTGCAGTTATCGGAAATGCCTGTGTGGAAATGTTTGCTGAAAAGGCACTTCTGATCGCTTCTGCAATTCTGGCAGTTGCTTTTGTGATGATGTTTGTTGATGGAGAAAAAGAACAATGCAAATAAAGCAGATCGCGTATATAAGATCTGATTTTGTGGAGAAATTCGGGGTTCCGCGACAGAGTAATCTTGCGGATACCCGGGCAGAAATCCATTTTCTGCCGGAATATCAGAATGCGGACGCACTGCGGGAAATCGAGGCGTATGATTATCTGTGGCTGATTTGGGAATTTTCGGAATCTATCCGGGATACCTGGAGCCCGACGGTACGTCCACCGCGGCTTGGTGGTAACAGACGGGTGGGAGTTTTTGCCACCCGTTCTCCATTTCGCCCGAATCCGATCGGACTTTCTTCCGTAAAGCTTATTGAGGTGGAATTCCGGGAAAAAGAAGGTCCGGTGCTGATCGTGGGAGGTGCGGATCTTCTGGATATGACGCCGATCTACGATATCAAGCCCTACCTTCCATACGTGGATAGCCACCCGGAGGCAAAAGGCGGTTTCGCGGAAGAAAAGAAAGATTATAAATTGGATGTGAATTTCCCGGAAATGTATTTGGAACAGATTCCGGCTGAAAAAAGAGCAGCACTGATTCAGATCCTGGAGCAGGATCCGAGACCTTCTTATCAAAAGGACCCAGTCCGGATTTACGGCATGTCTTACGCGGGAATGGAAATTCATTTCCGGGTAGACAAAGAAACACTTTATGTGACGGGGGTGGAAAGGTCATGAAAATCTATCTGGCGCCAATGGAGGGCATTACAGGTGAGGTATACCGCAGGGCGTATCACACCTTTTTTGAACCAATGGATAAATATTTTACACCATTTTTAAATCCAAACCCGAAAGGCAAATTCAGCAGACAGGAATGGAATGAGATCCTTCCGGAAAATAATGAGGGCATGTATACCGTTCCGCAGATCCTGACCAACCGCGCCGAGGATTTCATCCGCCTGGCCCGGCAGTTGAAAGAATTCGGATATGAAGAAGTCAATCTGAACCTTGGCTGCCCCTCCAAAACAGTCGTCAACCGGAAAAGGGGATCTGGTTTTTTGTTTTATCCCGATGAACTGAATCATTTCCTTGCCGAAGTTTTCGATCAACTCGATATGAAAATCTCTATCAAAACAAGAAGCGGTAAATATGATCAGGAAGAGTTCGAAGAGCTTCTGGATATCTATAACCAATATCCTCTGGAAGAACTGATCCTTCACCCAAGAGTCCAGCAGGATTACTACAAAAACAAACCCGACTGGACCACTTTTGCCTACGCCTGCCGGAACAGCAAAAATCCTCTGGTCTATAATGGAGACATTTTTTGTGCGGAAGACTACAAAATTTTCCAGGAGAAATTTCCCGAAGCAGAATGCATCATGCTCGGAAGAGGAATTCTGATGAATCCATTTCTTCCGGCAGTTATAAAAGGGAAATCTGCATTTGACACCAAGAAGATTGCTACATTCTGCGATCATCTTCTTGATGCCTATATCGAAAAATCTCCAGAAGAAAAAAACGCAGTAGTCAAAATGAAAGAACTCTGGTGGTATCTTGGCAAAAACTTTAAAAACAGCGAAGAATATCTGACGCAAATCCGCAAAAGTCAGACCATCCGAGAATACCGGATGGCGGTTGAATGTTTATTGAAAGAGTGTGAGTATGACTAAAGTATAATTTGCGGGATTGAATGTTGACTCTTGTGTTCGATGCGCGAATTGCTTGTGATTATTAAGAGAATCAAGTATAATATATTCTATAAAACTTTGATGGGAGGAATTTGCATGGGCAGTTATCTGAATCCGGGAAATTTTTCGTTTAAAGGAAGTCTTCGCTCTAAAATATATGTAGATAAAAGCAAATTGATTGCAAAAACAAACGAAGTTCTTTGTACAGAACAGAAGTATATCTGCGTGAGCCGACCAAGAAGATTTGGTAAATCCATGGCGGCAAATATGCTCGCAGCATATTATGCCCGAAGTGAAAATACAGAAGAATTATTTCAGAATCTTGTAATTAGTAAAGATGTCTCATACAAAGAAAATTTGAATCAATATGATGTGATCAAAATTAATATGCAGGAATTTTTGAGTATGGCAGGAACGATGGAAGACATGCTCGGAATGCTTAAAAATTATCTGATTTCAGATTTTGCGGAAACATATCCAGAGGTACGTTTTCGAGATGAAAAGAATCTGATTCAGGTGATGAAAGATGTGTTTTCCTATACCAGATGCCCTTTTGTAATTCTGATTGATGAGTGGGATTGCCTGTTTCGGGAATACAAGCAAGATAAAGAAGCGCAAAAAAAGTATTTGGATTTTTTACGCGTATGGCTGAAAGATAAAGATTATGTTGCAATGGCTTATATGACTGGTATTCTTCCGATTAAAAAATATGGTTCACATTCTGCCTTGAATATGTTTACTGAATATTCTATGACTGATCCAGGTGATTTTGCAGAATATTTTGGGTTTACAGAACAGGAAGTGCTTGAACTTTGTGAAAAGTATGAAATGAGTTTTGAGGAAGCTAAGATCTGGTATGACGGGTATCAGTTGGTTGTTCATCGGAAAGAAAAAGATGAGTGCTATTCTATGTACAGCCCGAAGTCTGTTGTAGAAGCTATGTTGCGTCACAAATTTGGAACTTATTGGAATCAGACGGAAACATATGAAGCATTAAAAATTTATATCCAGATGGATATGGATGGATTAAAAGATTCTGTGGTTCGAATGCTTGCGAGTGAGTCTGTTTCAATCAATATTGGAACATTCAGCAATGATATGACTACATTTGCAACAAAAGATGATGTATTGACATTACTGGTGCATCTGGGTTATTTGACTTATAGCGTTATAGATAGAACTGTGAGAATTCCGAATAAAGAGGTAGCACAGGAATATGTCAACGCAATCAGTACGATGAACTGGTATGGCGTGATGGAGTCACTGGAAGCTTCCCGTAAATTGTTGGAAGAATTGTGGGCAATGGATGAAGATGCCGTTGCAGCTGGAATTGAAAAGGCGCACGAAGAAATTTCTATTCTTCAATATAATGATGAAAATTCACTTAGTTGTACGATTAATCTCGCATTTTACTTTGCACGTGAATATTATACGATAGTACGAGAGATGCCAGCGGGAAAAGGATATGCGGACATTTGTATGATTCCGAGAAAAGAGCATTTGGATAAGCCGGCAGTAGTAATTGAATTGAAATGGGACAAGAGTACAGTTGGTGCTTTGGAGCAAATCAAAGAAAAGAATTATGGAAGTGCCTTAAAAGAATATCAAGGAAAGCTTTTATTGGTTGGTATTAATTATAATAGGAAAACGAAGAAGCATGAATGCGCGATAGAGGTTATGGAAAAATAAAATGATAAATAAGTTGATGCCGTAAAATTTGCATCAGCTTATTTTTTTGGTAAAAATGCATAAAAATCCAGGCGTTAGTTTTGACTAAGATTCACGAAAATCTGAAAAACATTAGAATTTAAACTAATTTTCTGATAAAATAAAGAAGTAGAGATTCGGCAAGTTTAAGAAAGAAGGAAGAGAATGTACGAAGTAGGAGATTTGATTGTTTATGGCCGGACAGGAATTTGTGAAGTGACTGAAATTACGACGCTGAAAATGGATGGAGTGCCGAAGGACAAACTGTATTATATTCTGAGACCGGTACGTGAAAAGCGTGGAAAAGTATTTACACCGGTAGACAATGAAAAAATTGTCATGCGAAGAGTCATTTCCAAAGAAGAAGCAGAAGAATTGATCCGTGAGATTCCACAGATCGAAGGACTCTGGATCGGAAGCGAGAAGCAGAGAGAGGAAAAGTACAAGGAATGCATGAAAAGCTGCAAATGTGCAGAATGGGTGCGGATCATCAAGACCCTTTATCAGCGGAAGATGTCCCGCCTGAAGCAGGGAAAGAAGATCACGGCGACCGATGAACGCTACCTCCGGATGGCAGAAGGCAACCTGTATTCGGAGCTTTCCATAGCACTTGGGATTCCGGAGAGCGGAATGGAAGCCTATATCACGAATCAAATAAATGAGACAGAGGAACCGGTACTTTGCTGATGCAAGGAACCGGTTCTTCCGGGTATAATGGATGTGGAAAAATGGTGGTAGCAGCGAAAAAGGGCGATTTTACAGAACATTTGCCACTTCCTGTTTTTTGTGAAAAATGGGTTCTTCAAATAGAGAGCATTCTATGCTATACTGTTTTAGATAAGACAAAAAATGAGGTGTAATCATGGATAAAGAATTAGAACTTGTGGAGCATAAAGCTTCAATCCTGATAGATGCGTTACCATATATCAGAGACTTTAATCAGAAGACAGTAGTTATCGAGTACGGATGTGCCGAGTGGCTCAGCGGAGTGGAAGAGCAGAGACTGATGCAGGATATCGTTCTTTTAAAGAGCGTTGGTATGCGTCCGATCGTGGTACATGATACCCGTATGGGACTGGACAAATTCCGTGAAAATAAGCGGATTGCCAAGCTCCTTGAACTCTGTGGAGTTAAGGCAATCGGTATCTGCGGCGTGGATACAGAGACGATTGGTCTGATGCTGGACAATGATTATATTCCGGTCATCGTGCCAAATGATATCGACAACGAAAGTGAATATATTGATCCAAGAGAGACTGCACTTGAGATTGCAGAGAAGATGCAGGCGGACAAGCTGGTTTATCTGTCAAAATATCCTGGAATCTACAAAGACGAAGAGAGAAAAGATATTTATTATAAGATTACCGTCCCGGAAGTAGAAAAACTGCGCAAAGAACGTAATTTCCCGAAAGAATTTGACGAGATCATCGGCTATGGTCTTCAGGCATCAAAAAATGGTGTCAACCGTGTACATATTCTGGACGGAAGAATCCGTCACGTTCTTCTGATCGAATTCTTCAGTGTAAACGGAGCCGGAACGATCTTCATTGAAACAGAAGCAAAATTATATCTTCACGAACTTGGCAAATAGGAGACCGGCTCGATGAAGAAAATGACAGGAAAGAATACACTGATGCTCTTTTTGACCGCATTTATCTGGGGAACAGCTTTTGTAGCACAGAGCGTGGGGATGGATTATATCGGGCCCTTTACATTTACCTGTGTACGCTCTTTGATCGGTGGGATTTTTCTGATTCCATGTATCTGTTTTCTGGACAAATGGCGTGCGAAAAATGACGGAGCAGAAAGACAGAAAAAAGCAGATAGGAAAGAAGAAAAAAAGAATGTCATCCTGGGTGGAATCTGTTGTGGACTGGCACTTTGTGTGGCAAGTAACCTGCAGCAGATCGGAATACAGTACACAACGGTAGGAAAAGCCGGATTTATTACAGCACTTTATATCGTGCTTGTGCCGATCTTTGGAATTTTTCTGAAAAAGAAAGCCGGAGTGAGAATCTGGATAAGCGTGGCAATTTCTGTCGCAGGCTTGTATTTGCTGTGTATTACCGATAAGCTGGTACTTGCAAAAGGAGACATTCTGGTACTGCTATGTGCGGTTATATTTACCATCCACATTCTGGTGATTGATTATTTTTCACCAAAAGCAGACGGTGTGCGGATCGCCTGCACCCAGTTCTTTATAACCGGAGTTTTGTCGGCAATTCCAATGTTTTTATTTGAAACACCACGGCTGTCAGATATTTTCGCAGCAGCAGTACCGGTACTTTATGCCGGAGTTCTCTCAAGTGGTGTAGCCTATACCCTCCAGATCGTGGCACAAAAAGATGCCGATCCAACCGTGGCATCCCTGATCCTCAGTCTGGAGTCCGTATTCTCTGTCCTCGGAGGCTGGGTGATATTAGGTCAGAAACTAAGTATCCGAGAAATAGCAGGATGCATTCTGATGTTCAGCGCCATCATCCTCGCCCAACTGCCAGGAAAGCCAGAAAATAAAGAAGCATAGTTCCAATCATTTGTACATTCTGCGTCAATTTCTCCAATTCTACAAAATTTTGCGCTACCCACCCTCAATGTAATAAACTTAGAACTTCCATTTTAAATCCAGGTATGCTATACTAAATCCAGGTATGCGAAAGTATCTTAAAAACCAAGAGACAGGAGCAAAGACAGATGAAAAGAGTTCTTTTAAAATTAAGCGGAGAAGCACTTGCAGGAGACAAAAAAACAGGTTTTGATGAGGCAACATGCATTGGCGTTGCAAAGCAGGTAAAGCAGATCGTAGATCAGGGAATCCAGGTTGCAATCGTAACCGGAGGCGGTAATTTCTGGAGAGGAAGAACCAGTGAGACGATCGATCGTACCAAAGCTGACCAGATTGGAATGCTTGCAACGGTGATGAACTGCATCTATGTATCCGATATTTTCAGACATGTAGGCATGAAGACAGAGGTTTTCACTCCATTTGTCTGTGGAGCATTCACTTCCCTGTTTTCAAAAGATGCAGCAGTGGAAGCACTGAACGAAGGAAAAGTAATCTTTTTCGCAGGTGGCACAGGACATCCGTATTTTTCAACAGATACAGGAGCTGTTCTCCGTGCAATTGAGATTGAAGCAGATGCAATGCTTCTTGCAAAAGCAATTGACGGAATCTATGACAGCGATCCGAAGGTGAATCCGGAAGCGAAGAAGTATGATGAGATTTCTATTCAGGAAATCATCGATAAGAAGCTTATGGCAGTAGATCTGACCGCATCGATCATGTGCCTTGAGAATAAGATGCCGATGCTGGTATTCGGACTGAACGAAGAGAACAGTATCGTAGAGACAATGAGCGGTAATTTCAACGGAACAAAGGTGACTGTATAAGCAGCACCCATTAAGGGAGGATAACATATGAACGAAAAATTAAAAATATACGATGAAAAGATGCAGAAAACCATCCATGCACTGGATACAGAGCTTGCTTCTATCCGTGCAGGACGTGCAAACCCGAATATTCTGAACAAATTAACGGTAGAATATTATGGAACACCGACACCGATTCAGCAGGTAGCGAACATTTCTGTTCCGGAAGCACGTATGATCCAGATCCAGCCATGGGAAAAGAAGATCATCAAAGATATTGAGAAAGCAATCCTGATGTCTGATATCGGAATCAATCCAACAAACGATGGTACTGTTATCCGTCTGGTATTCCCGGAACTGACAGAGGAACGAAGAAAAGAACTGGTGAAAGATGTTAAGAAAAAAGGAGAAGCATCCAAGGTTGCAGTCCGTAACATCCGCCGTGATGGAAATGATGCATTCAAGAAGCTGAAAGGCACAGACGTTTCAGAGGATGAAATTCAGGATCTTGAAGATCAGATCCAGAAGCTGACTGACAAATACATCAAGGAAGTTGATGCAGCAGTCGATGCAAAGTCAAAAGAAGTTATGACAGTATAAGAAGGAAAGATAAGGGGCGGCGAGATGTTTGGCGCCTCTTTTCCTTTTTTATATCAGCAAATTTAGTATCAATCAAGAGAGGGTTAAAAGATGAATGTACCGCAGCATATAGCCATTATCCTTGACGGTAACGGACGATGGGCGAAAGCAAAGGGAATGCCGAGAAACTACGGGCATGTGCAGGGCAGCAAGAATGTGGAAAAGATCTGTGAGGCTGCTTATAAGATGGGTGTCAAATATCTGACGGTCTATGCGTTTTCCACAGAGAACTGGAGTCGACCGAAGAGTGAAGTGGATGCACTGATGAAGCTTCTTCGTAACTATATGAAAACCTGTCTGAAGACGGCGGAAAAGAACCGGATGCGTGTCCGTGTGATCGGAGATAAGACAGGTCTGGATGAAGATATCCGTACCAGAATTAAGGAACTGGAAGAGGCATCAAAAAATAATGACGGACTGAATTTCCAGATTGCGATCAATTATGGAAGCAGAGATGAGATGATTCGTGCCATGCGAAAAATGACAAAAGACTGTGCAGATGGCAGATTTGCACCGGAAGAGATTACAGAAGAACTGTTTGAAGGATATCTGGATACACATGGGATTCCGGATCCGGATCTTCTGATCCGTACCAGCGGAGAACTCAGACTTTCCAATTATTTGTTATGGCAGCTTGCTTATACAGAATTTTATTTTACAGATGTTCCGTGGCCGGATTTTTCAAAAGAAGAATTAGAAAAAGCAATTGAGCAATATAATAGCAGAGACAGAAGATACGGCGGAATCAAGGAGGACGAAGAAAATGTTTAAGACAAGATTACTCAGCGGAATTGTACTGGTTATCATTGCATTTGCAACGATCTTCCTTGGTGGGGATGTATTGTTTGCAACACTTCTGATCATCAGTCTGATCGGAGTTTCCGAGCTTTACAAGGTTGTAAAGATTGAGAAAGCACCACTCGGAATCGTAGGCTATATAGGTGTAGTTGCATATTATTTTCTGATCCGTGCACAGAAAAAAGAAGATCTGATGATGTTTGCAATCATTTTGCTGATCCTTGTAATGGCAGTTTATGTATTTGCCTTTCCGAAATATGTGTCTGAACAGGTAATGACTGCGTACTTTGGCGTATTTTATGTGGCGATTATGTTATCCTATATTTATCAGACACGTCTGTTGAAAGACGGACTTTTCCTCGTGGGACTTGTATTTTTATGTTCCTGGGGATGTGATACCTGTGCGTACTGTGTGGGTGTACTGATCGGAAAGCATAAGATGGCACCGAAGCTCAGCCCGAAGAAATCCATAGAGGGCGGAATCGGTGGACTTGCAGGCGCAGCACTTCTCGGCGCGCTTTACGCTCTTGCAATCAATAAATGGGGTGGTGCTTCGGCAGGAGTTGGCGAATATGCGCTGATCTGTTTTGTTGGTGGAATCATTTCCATGATCGGGGATCTTGCAGCATCTGCAATCAAGAGAAATCATGAGATTAAGGATTACGGAAAACTGATTCCGGGACACGGTGGAATCCTGGACCGTTTCGACAGTGTGATCTTCACGGCTCCGGTGATTTATTATCTGGCAGTTGCACTGATGTAATCTGACAGGAGGATTCAAATGAAAAAAATAGCAATATTAGGTTCAACAGGTTCGATCGGAACCCAGACACTTGAGGTGATCCGTGAGAACAAAGATATCGAAGTGACAGGGCTTGCGGCAGGGACAAATGTGGATCTTCTGGAAAAACAGATCCGGGAATTCCAGCCAAAACTTGTGGCAATGTGGACAGAAGAGAAGGCAAAGGAACTGAAAAGCCGGATCCGGGATCTGGATGTAAAGGTTGTTTCCGGAATGGATGGACTTCTGGAGATTGCCACGATGGAGGAAAGTGAGATCCTTGTAACGGCGATCGTGGGTATGATCGGTATCCGTCCGACAATTGCAGCAATCAAAGCCGGAAAGGATATTGCCCTTGCAAATAAAGAGACACTGGTTACGGCAGGGCATATCATTATGCCGCTTGCAAAGGAATGTGGTGTGAAGATCCTTCCGGTGGACAGTGAACACAGTGCAATTTTTCAGGCGATTCACGGAGAGGATAAGAGAGAGATTCATAAATTGCTGATCACAGCATCCGGCGGACCATTCCGTGGAATGAAAGCATCAGATCTTGCACATGTAAAAGTGGAAGACGCACTGAAACATCCGAACTGGGCGATGGGACAGAAGATCACGATCGACTCGGCAACGCTTGTCAACAAAGGTCTGGAAGTGATGGAGGCAAAGTGGCTCTTTGACGTGGATCTGGATCATATTCAGGTTGTGGTACAGCCAAAGAGTATCATTCATTCGATGGTAGAATTTGTCGATGGTGCGGTGATGGCACAGCTCGGTACACCGGACATGAAACTGCCGATCCAGTATGCACTGTATTATCCACACAGAAGGTATCTTCCGGGAGAACGGCTGGACTTTAAGACACTGACGGAGATTACGTTTGAGGAACCGGATATGGAGACGTTTCTGGGGTTGCCGATGGCGATGGAAGCATCACGGAGAGGTGGCAGTATGCCGACGGTTTTCAATGCGGCCAATGAGCGGGCAGTTGCAAAATTCCTGCATGGACAGATCGGATTTCTGGATATTTACCGAAGCATCCGGGAGGCCATGGATCGTCACCAGGTGATCGAACATCCGTGTCTGGAAGAAATTCTGGAAACTGAAGCAAAAACCTATGAATGGATGGAAAGCAGGTGGAGTGTTTGAGTAGTATAATCGCTGTTCTGATTCTTGGTATCGTAATTATCGTACATGAGTTCGGACATTTTTTACTGGCAAAGACGAATGGCATCGTGGTGGAAGAATTTTCTGTGGGAATGGGACCAAGGATACTGTCAACGCAGCGGGGAACGACGAGGTATTCGCTGAAACTGATTCCTTTTGGCGGTTCCTGTATGATGCGGGGGGAAGATGGGGAAGATAACGGAGAAGGGACATTCAACAGCAAATCTGTCTGGAGACGTTTTTCCGTCATTGCCGCAGGACCGATTTTTAATTTTATTCTTGCATTTTTCGGTGCAATGATTATTATAGGTATTATCGGATACGATCCACCGGTTGTCACACAGGTAAAAGAAGGGACACCGGAAGAAGCTGCAGGGCTGAAAGAAGGCGATCTGATCACTTCCTTTGATGGGAAGAAGATTTATCTGGGAAGAGAGCTGTATTCTTATCTGACACTGGAAGGGTTGGAAGATAAAGATATCACAGTTGTTGTAAAAAGAGATGGAAAAAAAGAAACACTGACCTATCATCCTGCGACGGAAGAACGTTATATGTTGGGGTTCAGTTATAACCCGGATGAAAATCAGGCACAGATCCAGTCGGTAACGATCGGTGGTGCACTGGCAGATGCGGGTCTTCAGGCGGGCGATTACATCGCAGCAGTGGATGGCGATGAGATTTCATCCGGGGAAGCTTTGAGTCAGTATTTTGAAGATCATCCGCTGTCAGATCAGACGGTGACACTGACGTATTTGCGTGACGGACTGGACTATGATGTGGAGGTGACTCCACAGGCAGTCCACTATGTGGAACAGGGATTTTCCTATAATCTCGGACGGGAAAAAACCAATGCTCTCGGTGTGATCAGGTACAGTGCCCTGGAAGTGCGGTACTGGATCAACAGTACGCTGGAAGGCTTGAAACTTCTGATCACAGGAAAACTGGGAATGGACAGTCTGTCCGGTCCGGTGGGAGTGGTGAATGTGATCGGAGATGCTTATAAGGAAAGCAAAAGTGAGGGCACACTGATGACCTGGCTTACGATGATCAATATGATGATTCTGATTTCCGCGAATCTGGGAGTTGCCAATCTGCTTCCGCTTCCGGCACTGGATGGTGGCCGACTGGTATTTTTACTGATTGAGGCAGTGAGAGGAAAACCGGTGAACCGGGAGGCAGAAGGCATGGTGCATTTTGCAGGACTGCTTTTGCTGATGGGGCTGCTTGTGTTTGTTACGTTTAAGGACATAAGGGGACTGTTCTGAGAACAGCGGTGTGGAACTGTAATGGAGTATGATGAAATGACATGAAAAAAAAGGACAAAATCAGAAAAATCATTGTATATAGTCTGGCGGTTCTCTTCCTTTTGGGAAGCATTCAGGTTCATGTGCCATCTGGCAATCCGCAGTGGATGTTATCGGAGAAGGAGACAGTACTCACTTCTTTTTCGGAAGATATGAAACTGGTAGACTGCAAGAAAGAGGAAAATGAAAACGGGCCTTTCAACGAGGGAAAAGAAGAAAACCGGCAGTCCCAGGACGGTGAACGGTTGCTGTATTATCTGGAACTGGGCGAGTTTCTGATGTTTCTCGGGACTCTGCTTTCAGGGACTGGACAGATTGAGAAGTTCAGCAGGAAGTATCTGGAGCGGATGGTGTATGTGATTCGTTATATGCAGGATATGGACGGTCGAAAAAAGCATCATTTCTGTTATGAATAAAGAAATATATTTTTATAATAGAAAGGATGTTTATTAAAAATGGAAACGTATAAATTCTTACTGGATCTTTGCCTGATCCTGTTATCAACAAAAGTCCTGGGGCTTCTGACCAGAAAATTCAGTATGCCACAGGTTGTAGGTGCACTGCTTGCCGGAGTTATTCTCGGCCCTGGTATTCTCGGAATTATTACACCGACTGACTTTATCAGCGATACAGCGGAAGTTGGCGTAATCGTCCTGATGTTCTGTGCCGGTATGGAGACGGATGTACAGGAACTGAAAAAAAGCGGAAAATCTGCACTGATCATTGCATTGATCGGTGTACTGGTACCTCTGGTTGGTGGATATGCCGTAGCAGCTTTCTTTAACCGTCCGGGTATGCTCGAATCAGATGCATCCTGCAGTCTGTTTTTGCAGAATGTATTTATCGGTGTGATCCTGACAGCAACTTCCGTAAGTATCACAGTTGAGACACTGAAAGAACTTGGAAAATTAAAAACCCGTTCCGGTAACGCAATTCTTGGTGCGGCAGTTATCGATGACATTCTTGGTATCATTGCACTGACACTGATCACCAGTATGGCAGATGAATCAGTTAAGATTTCAATTGTGTTACTGAAGATTATTGGTTTCTTTATCTTTGTTGCTGTGGCAGGATTTATTTTCTATAAGTTCTTCAGCAAATGGAGTGCGGGGGAAGGTACAGGTCTGCAGAGACATGTAATCGTATCCTTTGTATTCTGTCTGTTTATGTCCTATGCGGCAGAACAGTTTTTTGGCGTTGCCGATATCACTGGAGCTTATTTTGCAGGTCTGATTATCTCTATGACCCAGAGAGAGCCGTATATTGCATCCAGATTTGACGTGCTTTCTTATACATATCTTTCACCGATCTTTTTTGCAAGCATCGGTCTGAAGGTAAGTCTTCCGGAAATGAATGGTACGATCGTTGCATTTGCGGTTGTGCTTACCATTGTCGCTATCCTGACCAAAGTAGTCGGATGTGGTCTGGGTGCAAAGCTCTGTCACTATAAGAATTATCAGGCGATTCGTATCGGTGTGGGTATGATCTCCCGAGGTGAGGTTGCGCTGATCGTGGCAAGTAAGGGAGAGAGCCTGGGAATGATGTCGACGGCAGTTATGGGACCGGTTGTTATCGTGGTTATCCTGACGACCATTATTGCGCCGATTCTGCTGAAACCGGTATTCAAACGGGGACCGGAGACAACACCGGATCCGAATGTGGATATGTCTAAGAATTATGAGGCGATTAATAAGTTCAGGGAAGGTAAATAATATTTTGTTGTGATGTTCTGTTCAAGGCGGACGAAACCGG